>Ga0180436_10000230_pt1 | contig 59588 bp, 58 predicted proteins | sample SS_ome_2_FD_132434 | JGI IMG/M metagenome (GOLD analysis project Ga0180436, IMG submission 132434) | Hypersaline lake sediment archaeal communities from the Salton Sea, California, USA - SS_3_S_2 metaG | ecosystem: Environmental > Aquatic > Non-marine Saline and Alkaline > Hypersaline >...
CCACTGCTGAATCCACGGGAGTTCGGTAACCAAGACGAGCTTCGGCACGAACCTTCATGCCTGCACCCCGGACTCGCCCCGGGCACGATGGTTTTGCCGATGGCACCGATAAGCCCGTGTCACGACGCCAAACCGCGCGACGATGATGGGATACGGCGGAACCCACCCGAAAGTCGAGCGCGCTCTAACAGTTAAGTAGGCGGAATCCCGTACCGGGATAATAGGCGGAATCTGTATAGCTCATTGGGTTGGGATTATTTATAGTTGGACTCGGTGAGAGCTTAACGCGGTTTTTTCCGCGTGCCACCCCATACCAGAACAAGGAGGTTCGGGAATGGGCACGAAGCATCGCAGTGATTCGCTGCTGCCTGATGATCATTTCTGGGACAAATTCATTGCGCGGGCGCGGCGCCACGCCGCCGATGCGGCGGAGCTGGCCTGGCTGGTTCGGCGGCTCGAGCGCTACCTGAAAGCCCACCCCGATCTGCCGCTCTTGCGTCATCGGGAGCGCCATGCCTTGGCCTGGCTCACTCGCGCCGGGCGTTCGCCGCGCGGCGGCGGACGGGCTTTCCGCCAGGCTGTCATCGCGCTGCGCATCTGCTTCGAGGAAGTGCTCGCGCTCGAGTGGGCGGGGGAGTTCGACTGGGAGTACTGGCTGGCCTCGGCGCGTACCCTGGATCGAGCCCATCCCACGGTGGCGCGCGACTACCAAGGCGTCGGGGTGGTGCTGCCGTCGCGGCACGTTGGCCGGCGCGTCAACACCCAGGTGATGAAGACCGCGCGGGTCAGGCATGCAAGGACTTTGCACGCGCTGGTCTCGGAGATCCGTCGTCGCTCCTATTCGATTCGCACCGAGCAGGCTTACGAGCAATGGGTCTGCCGCTTCCTGATCTTCCATGGAAACCGCGAACCGCGCGAACTTGGCGCGGACCACGTCGTCGATTACCTCAACCATCTTGCCGCGGAGCGCGTGGTTTCCGCGAGCACGCAGAACCAGGCCTTGAATGCGCTCGCGTTTCTCTATACGCAGGTGCTGGACGTCGAGCTGCCGGAGCTGACGGCGCTGGTGCGTGCCAAGTTGTCTAAGCGGTTGCCGGTGGTGCTCTCGCCCGACCAGATGCGGTTGCTGTTCAGCCACATGAACGGGCGCCACCTGCTGATGGCTCGCTTACTGTACGGCACGGGCATGCGCCTGATGGAGTGCGTGCGGCTGCGCGTGAAGGACATCGATTTCGACTACCGTCAGATAGTCGTGCGCGACGGCAAGGGCGCGAAGGACCGCGTCGTGCCGTTTCCGGACGCGCTGCGGGAGCCATTGCAGGCGCATCTCGCCGAGGTGCGCGACGTATTCGCGCAGGATCGCGCTGAGGGAGTCGGCGAGGTCTACCTGCCGCACGCGCTGGCGCGCAAGTATCCTTCGGCGCCGACCGAGTGGGTGTGGCAGTACGCGTTTCCGAGCGGTCGGCTGTCGGTCGACCCGCGCTCGAAGAAGACGCGCCGCCACCACACCCATGAGAGCGGACTGCAGAAGGCGGTGCGACGTGCGGCGCGTGCGGCCGATCTGCCGAAGACCGTCACCTGCCACACGTTACGACACTCCTTTGCCACCCATCTGCTCGAGGCCGGCCAGGATATCCGCACCGTGCAGGAGCTGCTCGGCCATGCCGACGTGTCGACGACGATGATCTATACCCACGTGCTGAATCGTGGGGGCAAGGGCGTGCTGAGTCCGCTCGACCGGCTGTGAATCCGCTCGCGCGCGACCTGCGTTGCGCGCCCTCACGCCCTCGCGCGGCGTGCGGTTGCGAACGGTAGCGAGCGCGCGATGCCTGGTGCGCGCTACGCGCACGACCTGCCATCCGGCGATGTGATGATCCGGCCCGCGTGCCCGCTTACGTCGCGCCGGGCTGTGCGCAGCGCCCCGCCATCTTCAACGACGGTGACGCCAATCGTCGGCGCCGGCGTTACCGCGGGTGACGTGCGCTGACATCATCGCCGCGAAGTCAGTGCGAGCTCGTGGTGCAACCGGCGCGATTCACTCCCCCCGCTCGCGCGCCACGGCGCGGTAGCCGATGTCGCGACGGTAGAACATGCCGTCCCAGTTGATGCGCGCGACCCGCGCGTAGGCCGCGGTCTGGGCGGCGCTGACCGTATCACCGAGACCGACGGCGCACAGCACGCGGCCGCCGTTGGTCACGCAGTCACCGTCGGCGAGCCGCGTGCCGGCGTGAAAGACGTAGGTGTCGGGCACGTCGTCGTCGAGGCCCGAGATCGGCGCGCCCTTGTCGTAGCTGGCAGGGTAACCGCCGGCAGCGAGCACCACGCCGAGCGCGGCGCGCGGGTCCCACGCGAGGTTCACGTCCCTGCCATGGCCGTCGAGCACGGCGAGGCAGGCCGCGACGAGATCGGTTTTGAGGCGCATCATGATCGGCTGCGTCTCGGGATCGCCGAAGCGGCAGTTGTATTCGAGCACGCGCGGCACGCCATCGCTGCCGATCATGAGGCCGGCATAGAGAAAGCCGCGATAGGGCCGGCCGTCGGCCTGCATGCCGGCGAGCGTCGGTTCGATCACCTCGCGCATCACGCGCGCGGCCATCGCCTCGTCGATCAGCGGCGCCGGCGAGTAGGCGCCCATGCCGCCGGTGTTGGGCCCGCGGTCACCGTCGTCGCGCGCCTTGTGATCCTGCGATGAAGCGAACGGGATCGCGACGTCCCCGTGACACATGCAGATGAAGCTCGCTTCTTCGCCGTCGAGAAAGTCTTCGATGACGACGCGCGCTCCGGCAGCGCCGAAGGCGCCTTCGCCGAGCATGCTGCGTGCCGCTGCCCGCGCTTCTTCGCGCGTCGCCGCCACCACCACGCCTTTGCCCGCGGCGAGACCGTCGGCCTTGACCACCATCGGCGCGTCGCGAGCGTCGATGTGTGCGAGCGCGTCATCGAGCGCGTCGAACACGGCGTAGCCCGCGGTCGGAATGCCGTGGCGCGCAAGAAAGTCCTTGGTGTAGGACTTGGAAGCTTCGAGCACGGCCGCGGCCTGCGGCGGACCGAAGCATTTCAGGCCCGCCGCCTCGAACGCATCGACCACGCCGGCGACCAGCGGTGCTTCGGGGCCGACGACGGTCAGGCCGACGCCTTCGTCGCGCGCGCACGCGACGAGCGCGGGAATGTCCTCGGCCGCGATGTCGACGTTGCGCACGCGGGATTCGCGCGCGGTACCGGCGTTTCCGGGTGCGCACAGCACCTCGCTCGCAAGCGGCGACTGGGCACACTTCCACGCGAGCGCGTGCTCGCGCCCGCCGCCGCCGATGATGAGAACCTTCATGTGTTGTCGTCCATTCGTTGGCTGGCGCGCGCCTCACACGCGCCGCTGGAGAGTCGGCCGCACCGCTGGCGGACGGCACCGCGCTTCGACGCCGGCGGGCGCGATGCCCGATGACGCCGCATGGTCCGTTGCCTGACACGACCGGCTCATGTTGCGTTGCCAAAAGTGTCTGACACTTTTGCTCACTTTTTGCTCATTGGGTTCGATATCGGGGAGCGTGAAGCGCACTGGTGCGGCGCGTCCGCTGGCCTGACATGCGCGTGCCATGCTGCGCTGCCAAAAGTGTCTGACACTTTTGCTCGCTGTTCAGTGGCGGAAGTGGCGCTCGCCGGTGAACACCATGGCCATGTCGTGTTCGTCGGCCGCGGCGATCACTTCCTCGTCGCGCATCGAGCCGCCCGGCTGGATGACGGCGCGGATGCCTGCTTCGGCGGCCTGGTCGATGGTGTCGCGGAAGGGGAAGAAAGCATCGGAGGCCATCACCGAGCCGGGCACTTCGAGGCCTTCGTCGGCGGCCTTGATGGCGGCGATGCGCGCGCTGTAGACGCGGCTCATCTGGCCGGCGCCGATACCGATGGTGCGGCGATCGCGCGCGTAGACGATGGCGTTCGATTTGACGCAGGCGACGACGCGCCAGGCGAAGATCAGATCGCGCAGTTCTTCCATGCTCGGGCTGCGCCTGGTGACCGGCTTGATCGATCCGGCCGCGGTGGTCTGCGCGGCGAAGTCGCGGTCCTGCACCAGCAGGCCGCCCATGACGCGCTTGTACTCGAGTTGGCGCAACGGCTCGGTTGGCCACTGGCCGCAGGCGAGCACCCGCACGTTGGTCTTGTGTGCGAGTGCTTCGAGCGCTTCGTGTTCGATTTCCGGGGCGATGATCACTTCGACGAACTGCCGCTCGACGATGCTCGCGGCGAGCTTTGCGGTCAGCGGCCGGTTGAACGCGATGATACCGCCGAAGGCGGAGGTCGGGTCGGTCGCGTAGGCGAGTTCGTAGGCGGTTGCGAGATCGCGTGCCTCGGCCACCCCGCAGGGGTTGGCGTGCTTGACGATGCAGCAGGCCGGTTCGCGGAACGAGCGCACGCAGTCGAGCGCGGCGTCGGTGTCGGCGATGTTGTTGTACGACAGTTCCTTGCCCTGGAGCTGGCGCGCGCTCGCGATGGTGCCGGCGGGCGCATCGGCGTCGACGTAGAATGCCGCCTGCTGGTGCGGGTTCTCGCCGTAACGCAGCGGCTGCTTGAGCCGCACGCGGATGTCGAGCTGGGCCGGGAAGGGCTCCGGCTCGCCACCGGTGCGCGCGCCGAGGAAGGTGCTGATGGCGTGATCGTAATGCGCGGTATGCGCGAATGCCTTGGTCGCGAGACGATAGCGCGTCGCGGCGCTGACCCCGGCCGAGCGGTCAATCTCCTCGAGCACGAGATCGTAGTCGTCCGGGTCGCACACCACGGCGACGTGCGAGTGGTTCTTGGCCGCCGCGCGCAGCAGCGCCGGACCGCCGATGTCGATGTTCTCGATCGCTTCGTCGAGCGTGCAGTCGCGCCGCGCGATGGTCTGCTCGAAGGGATACAGGTTGACCACCACGATGTCGATCGGCTCGATGCCGTGCTCGCTCATCACCGCGTCGTCGATGCCGCGCCGTGCGAGGATCCCGCCGTGTACGCGGGGATGCAGGGTTTTCACGCGCCCCTCCATCATCTCGGCGAAGCCGGTGTGCTCGGAGACGTCGCGCACGCTCAGGCCAGCCTCGCGCAGCGCGCGCGCCGAGCCGCCGGTGGAGAGAATGCCGTAACCCGCACGCACCAGGCCCTGCGCGAGATCGCCCAGGCCGCGCTTGTCGGAAACACTGATCAGTGCCCAGGCGCGAACCGGGGTCTCGGGTCGGGTGGTACTCATGATGCCTTGCCGTTGAGTCCGTACTTGTTCAGGCGCGTGCGCAGCGTCGCGCGGTTCATGCCGAGCAGCTCGGCGGCGCGCGAGATATTGCCGCGCGTCTGGCGCATCACGATCTCGAACAGCGGGCGCTCGACCTGCGTGATGACGAGTTCGTGCAGGTCGGCCGGTTGTTGGCCGTTGAGGTCCTCGAAGTAGCGCTCGATCGCGTCCGCGACGAGCTCGCACAAGGGTGGCGTCGGCTTCCTGTCCGGCTCGCTCACGCCGCCAGCTCCCACGGTGTGGCGGCCAGCGCGTCGATGAAGTCGAGCTGGGCGCGGGTGCTCTCGAGCGCGTTGAAGCTGCGCCGCGTATCGCGCGAGAGGCCGAGATCCTCGAAGTACCAGCCGACGTGCTTGCGCGCGATGCGCACGCCGTGTGCCCCGTACAGCGCGTGGATGCCGCACAGGTGCTCGCGCAGCACGGCGAGCCGCGCGCCGGCGGCGGGAGGCGTGCAGGATTGACCAGCGAGGCCGGCGGCGAGCTCGGCGAACAGCCAGGGCCGTCCGCGCGCGGCACGTCCGATCATCAGGCCGTCGCAGGCCGTATGAGCGAGCACGTGGCGCGCCTCGGCAACGCAGGTGATGTCGCCGTTGGCGATGACGGGGATGCTGACGGCCGCTTTCATCGCCGCGATGGTGTCGTACTCGGCGTGGCCCTTGAACGCACATTCGCGCGTGCGCCCGTGCACGGTCAGCGCCGCGATGCCGGCGTCCTCGGCGATGCGCGCGATGCACACGCCGTTGCGCGCCGCGCGGCGCCAGCCGGTGCGCGTCTTCAGCGTGACCGGCACGTCGACCGCGGCAACGACCTCGTGCAGAATCGCGGCGACCAGCTTCTCGTCGCGCAGCAGCGCCGAGCCCGCCTGCTTGTCGAGCACCTTCTTCGCCGGGCAGCCCATGTTGATGTCGACGACGTCCGCGCCGAGTTCGACGGCGGCGCGCGCGGCTTCGGCCATCGGCGCGCCTTCGGCGCCGGCGATCTGCACGATGCGCGGCGACGGCTCGTCGTCCATGACCAGGCGGGTACGGGTCTTCTTGCTCGACCACAGCGCGGTCTGCGCGCACACCATCTCGGTCACCGCGTAGGCGGCGCCGAAACGTCGTGCGAGCTGGCGCATGGGCCGATCGCTCACCCCCGCCATCGGGGCCAGCACCAGCGGCTGGTCGAACTGGAAAGGGCCGATATGCATGTCGTGTGTCGTCGCCAGTGGTCTTCAGCAGGAGGAGATCACGCCACAGCGCCGCGCGGCCGGCGCGGGTGATCGTGTTCAGGGAAATCGCGGAGACGCGCCGGCTCGATATCCCCCGGAGGCGGCGCAGGCCCCGATGATAGCCATTCTGCCAGTGCATCGGAAGGCCGGCGCGGTCGCCAGGCAGCACCGGGCGCGACGCAGCGCGCCGCGCGGCGAGGCGGCGCTCACAGGAAGCGGAACTCGAAGCTCGTCGCGGCGGCGTCCGGGCCGGCCAGTTCGATGACCACGTAGACAGGCTGCCGCGGCGGCATGCCGGCATCGACCGGCATGCTGTGGTCGAGGTACTCCGCGGGCGCGAAGCGCCGTGCGCCGACGGCGCGGCCACCGGCATCGTGCAGCACCAGCTCGATGACCGGAAACGGTGCCTGGGTCGTGCTGTCGTTGACCAGCGTCGCGTTGACCAGCAGGGCGTCGTCGTATTGCGGGTGCTCGCGCACGTCGCGCGCGACGAGACGCACACCGTGTGCGCCACCGGACGCGTGCGGGGCGCAGGGCATGTGGGCGCAGAGCCGTTCCAGCCACGGGGCGGCCGCCGGCACGGCCGCCACCAACGCGGCGCGCTCGACGAGGGCAAGCTGCAGCACCAGCAGCACGGCGAACAGCACGCAGGCCGCCGCCCACCACGGCCACCGCCGCGGCTGTCGCGCCTGCGCGCGGGCGAGTGCCGCGAACTCCTCGCGCAGCAGCGCGGGGACGTCGTCACCAGGCGCCGGCCCTCGCTCGTCGGCGGCGTCAACCGCGCTTGCCGGGATCTCGGGCGCCGTTGCCTCGGGTTCGCTCGCCTCGGGTTCGCTTGCTTCGGGTTCGCTTGCTTCGGGTTCGCTTGCTTCCGGCTCGCTTGCTTCGGGCTCGCTTGCTTCGGGCTCGCTTGCTTCGGGTTCGCTTGCTTCGGGTTCGACTGCCTCCGGTCGGGCCGCCAGGGACTCGGCCGCCGGGACGGTCGGTTCGTGCGCGGGATGCGTGGATGGCGCGGGCGCGTCCAGGCGCGGCGCCGCGGGCTCGTCGTCGACCAGCGTCGCGAGCGCGTTGAAGACGCGATCGCAAGCGCCGCAGGTGACCCGTCCGTTGGCGATGCTGAGCTGCTCGGCGCGCACGCGGAACCAGCTCTGGCAATGGGGGCAACGGGTCAGCACGGCGCGCGATCTCCCGGCGAGGCTAGGCGGTATGGAGCTGGAGATGCACCTCGCGGCCGGCCCGGCGCACCTCGTTCGACCTGCGCAGTGTATACGCGATGCCGGCGCGACGCAGGGTGCGGCGGTCGCTTAGCCGGGCGCGGTGTCGGTGCACGTCACGCGAGCGCCGGGGGCACCCGTTCAGTCACCGCGACGCCGCCCGGCGATCAGGATCCACTCGCCGCGGACCTGCGGCGGCGCGAGCTCGAACGCACCGCCGTAGGCCGCGGCAATCGCCTCGGCCTGCGCGGCGAGCAGGCCGGTCAGCGCGAGCCGCCCGCCCGGGCGCACCAGCGCACCGAGGCGCGGCGCCAGCGCGAGCAGTGGTTCGAGCAGGATGTTGGCGACGAGCAGGTCGGCCGGCGCGAGCGTCAAGGCGTCGACGTGGGCGATGGTGACGCGCCCGGCCTCGCCGTTGTCGCGCACATTGGCCTGCGCCGCGGCGACGGCGTCGGCATCGATGTCGACGCCCGTCACGCTTGCGGCCCCGAGCGCGGCGGCGGCGAGTGCGAGCACGCCGGAACCGGTGCCGTAGTCGATCACCTGGCGGCCGTCGAGCGGCGCCTGCGCGGCGAGCCAGTCGATGGCGAGCGCCGTGGTCTCGTGGGTGCCGGTACCGAACGCCTGGCCGGGATCGAGCCGAATCAGGTGGCGCGCGCCAGCCGGCGGCTCGAGCCAGCTCGGGCACACGCAGATCCCGCCGGCGAAGACCAGCGGCTGCCAGTGCGCTTTCCAGGCATCGGCCCAGGCGGTGTCGGCGATACGCCGCGTGGTGATCGACGCCTGCGCGCCGAGCAGCGCGTGCAAGGCGGCCACGAGCGCGGTCGCGTCGCGCTCGCCATCAAACAGCGCCTCGACGGTGAAGTGCGACCAGTCGGCTGCGTTGCGCACGCCGGGCTCGTCGAACAGCGCCTGGTCACCGGCGGCCTGGGTGACCGCGGCGGCTCCGAGATCCTCGAGCAGCGCCTCGAGCTGCGGCCAGCTCTCGCGTGTCACCTCGACGGTCAGCTCGAGCCAACCGGGCGCATCGTTCACGGCGCGATGTCCGGCAACCCGGACGTGGCGGCGTGCGCGTTCAGCTCAGGCCCAGCCGCCGTTCGAGGAAGTGGATGTCGGTGCCGCCGGCGCGGAAAGCCGCGTCGGAGACGAGGTCGATGTGCAGCGGGATGTTCGTCTCGATGCCTTCGATGACGAGCTCGGTCAGCGCGTTCTGCATGCGCGTCAGCGCCGCTTCGCGATTCTCCGCGTGGCAGATCAGCTTGCCGATCAGCGAATCGTAATACGGCGGCACGACGTAACCGTCATAGATGTGCGAGTCGATGCGCACGCCGGGGCCGCCGGCCGGGTGGTAGACCCCGATGCGCCCCGGCGAGGGACGGAACGTGTAGGCGTCCTCGGCGTTGATGCGGCACTCGACGGCGTGACCGAGGATCTTGATGTCCTCCTGGCGGATATCGAGCGGTTCGCCGGCAGCCACACGCAGTTGCTGCTTGACCAGGTCGATGCCGGTGATCTCTTCGGTCACCGGGTGTTCGACCTGGATCCTGGTGTTCATCTCGATGAAAAAGAACTCGCCGTTCTCGTAGAGAAACTCGAACGTGCCGGCGCCGCGATAGCCGATGCGCTTGCACGCTTCGACGCACAGCGCGCCCATGCGCTGCCGCGTCGCCTCGTCGATGCCAGGCGCCGGCGCTTCCTCGATGACCTTCTGGTGGCGGCGCTGCATCGAGCAGTCGCGCTCGCCGAGATGAATGCAGTTGCCATGCGCGTCCGCCAGCACCTGGAACTCGACGTGACGCGGCCGCTCGAGGAACTTCTCGAGGTAGACGGCATCGTTCTGGAACGCGACGGCGGCCTCGCGCTTGGTGAGACCGATGGCGTTGCGCAGGCCGGCCTCGCTGTGCACCACGCGCATGCCGCGCCCGCCACCGCCGCCGGCGGCCTTGATGATCACGGGATAGCCGATGCCCCGCGCGAGCGCCGCATTCTCGCCGATGTCGTCGCCGAGGGGTTTGCCCGAGCCCGGCACGCAGGGCACGCCGGCCTCCTGCATGGCCTTGATCGCGGACAGCTTGTCGCCCATCAGGCGCATCGTCTCGGGGCGCGGCCCGATGAACACGAAGCCGGACTGCTCGACCCGCTCGGCGAAGTCGGCATTCTCGGACAGGAAGCCGTAGCCCGGATGGATAGCGACCGCATCGACGACCTCGGCCGCGGCGATCACGGCGGGGATGTTGAGGTAGCTCTCGGCCGGCGACGGTGGGCCGATGCACACCGATTCGTCGGCGAGCCGGACGTGTTTCAAATCGCGGTCGGCCGACGAGTGCACGGCGACTGTCTTGATACCGAGATCGCGGCAGGCGCGCAGCACCCGGAGCGCAATCTCGCCGCGGTTGGCGATGACGACCTTATCGAACATGGAAGACTTCTCCGCGCATGGCGCGTGCATCGGTTGCGCGCTCTCGCGAGCGCATCGCGATGAACATGCGCACGCGCCTCAGGCGATGACGAACAGCGGCTGGCCGAACTCGACCGGGTGGCCGTTCTCGGCAAGGATGGCGGTGACGGTGCCGCCGATCTCGGCCTCGATCGGATTCATGATCTTCATCGCCTCGATGATGCACAGCGTGTCGCCGACGTTGACGGTCTGCCCGATGCTGACGAACGGTGCCGAATCGGGTGACGGCGCACCGTAAAACGTGCCGACCATGGGCGACTCGACCACCGAGCCCTCGGGAGCAGCGGGTGCGGCAGGCGCCTCGGGCGCCGGCGCGGCGGGTGCTGGCGCGGGGGCCGGTGCTGCCGCGGGCGGCGGAGGTGGCGCGTACTGCACCGCGCTCGCGCCGCGGCTGATACGAACCGACTCCTCGCCTTCACGGATCTCGATTTCGGCGACGCCCGATTCCTCGAGCAGCTCGATGAGTTTCTTGACCTTACGGATATCCACCTGCAATCCCCTGTGAGCGGCCGTTGCGCCCGCTGATTATTGGTTCGAGGAAACCGCCGACGCGTCGCTGCACGGCGCGTTCATCCCGCGCAGCGGGCCCGTGGACGGATTCACTCACGTGTTCGATGCCTGCCTGGGTCCCCTAGCCGTCGCGCCGACGCGCCGCGAGCACGTCGTCGGCCGCGGCCAGCGCCAGCTCGTAGCCGGCCAGGCCGAATCCCGCGATCACCCCCACCGCCACATCGGCAAGGTAGGAGTGGCGCCGGAACGGCTCGCGCGCGTGGACGTTGGAAATGTGCACCTCGATGAAAGGGATCGCCACGCCGAGCAGGGCATCACGCAGCGCGACGCTGGTGTGCGTGTACGCGCCCGGGTTGATCACGATGAGCTCGACGCCTTCGTCGGCGGCGGCGTGGATGCGATCGACCAGCGTGCCCTCGCCGTTGGCCTGGAAACAGCGCGCCTCGTGACCGCGCTTGGCGGCCGCCGCGACGAGCCGCTCCTCGAGTTCGGGCAAGGTGGTGTGACCGTAGATCCCGGGCTCGCGCCGGCCGAGCAGGTTGAGATTCGGACCGTTGATGACGAGCAGCCTGGCCACGGCCGGCAATCCCCTTTTCGTGGGTGCTTGGAAACGAGCCGCGAAGCTATCACATCGGGCCGGCCAGCGGAAACACGTTTTCCGATTTTACCGGCAACTTTTGCCCGGAAAAGCGCGCTTAGCGGACCTTTCAGGAACCTTTCAGAAATCCGTCGAGGCTCTCGGCGGCCGCTTCGGCGGGCCATTCGCCCTGCTTGGTGAACACCACCGCGCCGCCGGCGTCGAGCACCACGGTGTAGGGCAGCCCGCCGATCTCGTTGCCGAGGGTCTGCATCAGGCGCACGACGTCGTTGGCGCCGACCAGCACCGGGTAGTTGACGCCTTTCTCGGCGACGAAGTCGGCCACCGCCGCGGCCTCGTCGAGCGCGATGCCGATGAACTGCAGGCCGGCCTCGCCGTGCACCTCCTGCAACGCGACGAAGGCCGGGATCTCGCGCAGGCAGGGCGGACACCACGTGGCCCAGAAATTGAGCACGGTGACGCGCCCGGCGAGATCGCCCAGGCGCCGCTGCGCGCCGGCCGGCGTGGCGAGGTGCCAGTCGAGCGGGGCAGCGGCGGCCGCGGTGGCGCGCGCCACGCTCACCGCCGGGCTCACTGCCGGTCCGGCGACCGCCGCCGGCGGCGCACTGACGTCCTGGCGCAGGGCGCGGTGGGTGACATAGCCCGCGCTGCCGGCGAGCAGCGCGAGCGCGACGAGTACGAGGTGGAAAGGGCGCATCAGGGTGGGGCGAGTCCGTCGAGATGATCGTGGAAGGTATCGGCATCGACGAAACCGACCAGGCGCTTGCCACGCAACTCGGCGCCGTCGCGGAAGAACAGCACCGCCGGCGGGCCGAACAGCTCGTGGCGGGCGAGCAGCGCCTGGTCGCGGGCATCGTTGGCGGTGACGTCCGCGCGCAGCAGGGTGAGGCCGGCGAGGCGCCGGCTGACGGTGGGCGCGGCGAAGGTCTCGCGCTCGAGATGCTTGCACTCGATACACCAGTCGGCATAGACGTCGAGCATCACCGCGCGCCCCGCGGCGGCCGCGGCGTCGACCGCGGCGGCGAGTTCCTCGGCGCTCTTGACCGCGCGGAACGCCGGCATCGCCGCCTGCGGCCGCGCACCGCCGGCAAGCGGCGCGAGCGGCGCGAGCGGGTCGACCGCACCGGCCGCCGCACCGACCACCAGCACGCCGCCGTAGATGAGCAGCATCAGCCCGAGCGCTTGTGCCAGGTGCGTGCGCGCCGGCGCGGCGCGCTCGGTGCGGGCAAGGGCGCCGAGCGCGACCGCGCTGCCGAGGGCGAGCGCGGCCCATAGCACGAGCACCAGCGGCGCGGGCAGCACGCGTTCGAGGAACCAGACGGCGACGCCGAGGAAGACCACGCCGAAGACCTGCTTGACGCGCTTCATCCAGGCCCCGGCGCGCGGCAGCAGCGCGCCGGCCGAAGCGCCGACGGCGAGCAGCGGCAGGCCCATGCCGAGGCCGAGCGCGAACAGCGCCAGGCCACCGGTCGTCGCCGAGCCGGTGGTGCCGATGTAAGCCAGGGCGCCGGCCAGCGGCGGCGCCACGCAGGGGCCGACGATGATCGCCGAGAGCACGCCCATCACCGCCACGCCGACCAGCGAACCGCTCCTCTGGCGTCGGCTGAGCCCGTCGAGACGCGCCTGCAGGGCGGCCGGCAACTGCAGCTCGTAGAAACCGAACATCGACAGGGCGAGGGCGACAAAGACCAGCGCGAAGGCGACGATCACGGCCGGCTGCTGGAACGCGGCCTGCAGGTTCTGCCCGGCGAGGCCGGCGGCGACCCCGGCCAGCGCGTAGGTCGCGGCCATGGCGACGACGTAGACCGCCGAAAGCGCGAGCGCGCGCGCCGTCGACACCGGTTGACGCTGGCCGACGATGATGCCGGACAGGATCGGGACCATCGGGAAGACGCACGGAGTCAGGGCGAGGAGCAGGCCGAGACCAAGGAAAGTCAGGAGCGTAGCCCATAGTGAGCGCTCACTTAATTCGCGCGCGATGCGGTCGCTGGCCGACAGCGGCGGGCTCGCGCCGGCCGCCCCTGCGCCGGCTTCGGCGGCCACGGCCAGCGGTGCCGCGGCGCGGCTCGTCGCGCCGCCCGCTGCCCGCGCCGGCGTGAAGGCCGGCGGTGCGACGGCCACCGTTCTGGTGATCGGCGGGTAGCAGATGCCGTCCTCGGCGCAACCCTGGTAGCGCACCTCGGCCTCGATCAGCGCGGCGTCGGCGGCAGCCTCGGCGATCGGCAGGCGCACCGTGATGTCGTGCTTGTAGACCTCGACGCGACCAAACTCGGGGTCGTCCTTGGACTCGCTCGGCGGCAGCTCGGCCGCGCCGAAAGCGACGTCGTCGCCGAGCGGCGTGAAGCGGAAGCGGTCGCGGTAGAGGTAGTAGCCCGGCTCGATGGCGAAATCGAGCCGCAGCGCGCCATCCGCGCCGAGCGACTCGGTGAGCCGGAAGGCTTCGTCGGGCGGCAGGAACTCGCGCTGGCCGGCCGTATCGCCCGTGCCCAGGCGCTCCAGCGCATCGAGCACGCCCGCGGCCGCCGGGCCGGCGACGGCGAGTACCAGCAGCGCGAGGCTGCTCAGGACGAGACGGCGGCGTCGATCCATGCGAGATAGGGTCCCAAACCGTGTGTCACATCGACCGCGATGATCTCGGGGAGTTCATAGGGGTGCGCCGCGCGCCAGGCCGCCTCGAGCGCGCCGAAGCCGGCCGCGGTGGTCTTGGCGACGAGCAGGATCTCGGCGTCCTCTTCGATCCGGCCCTGCCAGGCATACACCGAGGTGACGCCGTCGACAATGTTGATGCAGGCGGCGAGGCGCCGCTCGACGGCGTCGCGCGCGAGGCTGCGCGCGGTGGCGCGGTCGGGGCAGGTGCACAGCGCGATGACGGCCTGCGCCCCGGTGTTGGCGTGGGTGCTGGGAGCGCTCATGTTCGAATCCTGGTCTGCTCGCGGGTCGGGCAGCGTGGCGGCATGAGGCGACCCGGCCGCGTCGCCGCCCCGCTGTTCAGCCATGTTATTGTACGGGGCCGCCGCATCATGCCCCAGCGGCGGCGCCCGACGGGCGCCGCGCCGCGCTGTTCCCAGGTATCCACCCCGACTCCATGCCGGTTTTCCTGCTGTTCGTCATCCTGCTCATCGGCATCCCGCTGACCGAGCTGTACGTGCTGATCAAGGTCGGGCGCGCGATCGGCGCGGGTTCCACCATCGGCCTGGTCATCCTCACCGCCGTGCTCGGCGCCTGGCTGCTGCGCCTGCAGGGCCTGGTCACGCTCGCGCGCGTGCGCGCCGCGCTCGAAGCCGGCGAGCTGCCGGCAATCGAGCTGGTCGAGGGGCTGATCCTGCTGGTCACGGCCGTGCTGCTGTTGACCCCCGGTTTCATCACCGACGCGCTCGGCTTCCTGGTCCTGCTGCCCGGCGTGCGTCGCGCGCTCGCCAAGAGCCTCGCCGCGCAGCTCGTGGTGCGCAGCATCCACCCCGGCGGACGCGGACCGCGGCGCCCGGGTAGCCCGGGCGGCGGGCACGATACCCATACCTACGAAGCCGATTACCGCGTCGAGAACGACGACGACGAACCGCCGCGACGCCTGCCCTGAGCGGCCGGCGCGCTCACAGCGCGGCGAGCTTCGCCGCGGCCTGGTCGAGCGTCGCATCCTCCTTGCAGAAGCACAAGCGCACCACGCGCTCGCCTGGCGGGGCAGCGTAGAACACCGACATCGGAATCGCGGCGACGCCGACCTCGGTGGTCAGCCGGCGCACGAACTCGCGGTCCGGTTCGTCGCTGATCGCGGCATAGTCGGCGAGCTGGAAGAAGGTGCCCGCGCTCGGCCGCAGGCGGAAGCGCGAAGCGGCGAGCGCCGCGCCGAAGCGGTCGCGCTTGGCCTGGTAGAACCCTGGCAGGGCGTCGAGATGCTCGGGGTGCGCGGCCATGAAATCGGCCAGCGCGTGCTGCACCGGGGTATTGGCAACGAAAGCGACGAACTGGTGCACGCGCCGCAGTTCGGTGGTCAGCGCCGGCGGCGCGACGCAGTAGCCCGTCTTCCAGCCGGTCACGTGGTAGGTCTTGCCGAAGGAAAACACGGCGAAACTGCGCGCGGCGAGCACCGGGTCGCGCAGCACGCTCTCGTGACGGCGGCCGTCGAACACGAGGTGTTCGTAGACTTCGTCGGCGACGACGATGAGGTCGTGACGCACGGCGAGCTCGCGCAAGGCCGTGATGTCCTCGGTCTCGAGCACGCTGCCGGTCGGGTTGTGCGGCGAGTTGACCATGATCATGCGCGTGCGCGGCGTCACTGCGCGCGCCACGGCATCCCAGTCGATGCGATACGCGGGCGCGGCCAGTGTCAGGTGCACCGGCACGCCGCCGGACAGGCGCACGGCCGGGTCGTAGCAGTCATAGACGGGATCGAACAGGATGACCTCGTCACCCGGACGCACCACCGCGGTGACGGCACAGTAGATGGCCTCGGTCGCCCCCGGGGTCACCGTGACCTCGGTGTCGGCGTCGATCTCGCGCCCATAGCAGCGCGCGACCTTGGCCGCGATCTGCGTACGCAGGGCCGGCACGCCGGCCAGCGGCGCGTACTGGTTATACCCGTTGCCGGCGTAATGCTGCAGGCGTTCGCGCAGCACGGCCGGCCCGTCGTAGTCGGGATAACCCTGCGAGAGGTTGATTGCGCCGTGGTCGTGCGCCATCTGCGACATCACCGTGAAGATGGTCGTGCCGACGTCGGGCAGCTTGCTGTCGAGGCGGGGCGGGGAATCTGTCATGGAGACGGGCGAGGCGCATGGTGGGGCGATCAACCGGGGCCCGGCAGTCTATAACGGATCGCGCCGCCCGCGCAGGGCAGCGCCGGCGGACGGGCTGCGAGTGCGGATCGTTTGTTGGACAATGGCGCGCAGGCGGTGCGGACACCGTCAGACGAAACCAGCAACACGCGACGAAGCCGACCCCCCATGACCGCCGCCACTGACAGCCTCCCCGATACCCCCCTGCCACCCGGCCTGCCACACTGCCTGCGCGCCGAACTCGAGGTGCTCGCAACGCGCTACCGCGAGGCGGCGGCGGGCAGCGACGCGGCGGCGCCACTGGACGGCGCCCTGCTCAGCGTCTTCGCGCAAAGCCCCTTTGTCGCCGAGTTCGCGATCCGCCGTCCCGGCGACTTTGCCGCGCTCATCGCCGACACCGCGCCGCGCTCGCGCGGCGACTACGATGCGCGCGTTGCCGGCGCGCTCGCCGACGCCGCCGATCAGAACGCGGCCAAGGCCGCGCTGCGACGGCTGCGCCAGGCCGAGATGGTGCGCATCGCCTGGCGCGACCTGCACGGCGGGGCCGACGTCGACAGCATCATGGGCGAGCTGTCGGACTTCGCCGACGCGGTCGTCGCGACCAGCGTGGCGTGGCTGCACGAGCGCCTCGAGGCGCGCTTCGGCCGCGCCTACGGCACCGACGGCGAGCCGCTCGAACTGACCGTGATCGGCATGGGCAAGCTCGGCGGCCACGAACTCAACTTCTCGTCCGACATCGACCTGCTGTTCGTCTACGGTGAGAACGGCGAGACCCGTGGCGGGCGCCGTGAGCTACCGCACCAGGAGTACTTCGATCGCGTCGGTCGCGAGCTCATCGCGCTGCTCAACGAAACCACCGCCGAGGGCTTCGTGTTCCGCGTCGACATGCGCCTGCGCCCGTTCGGTGACGGCGGCCCGCTGTCGAGTTCGCTACCCGCGCTCGAACATTACTACGCGGTGCACGGCCGTGACTGGGAGCGCTACGCGCTGATCAAGGCTCGCGCGCTGTCGGGCGACGCCGCCACCGTGGCGCAGTTCGAGGCCACGGTGCGGCCATTCGTGTTCCGCCGCTACCTCGATTTCGGCGCGCTCGACGCGCTGCGCGAGATGAAGGCGATGATCAACCGCGAAGCGAGCTCGGCCGAACTCGCCGGCGACGTCAAGCGCGGCAGCGGCGGCATCCGCGAGATCGAGTTCACCGGCCAGCTGTTCCAGTTGACGCGCGGCGGCCGCGAGCCGCGCCTGCGCGATCGCTCGCTGGTGCGCACGCTCGACGCCTGCGCCGAACTCGGCTTCCTCGAACCCGATGACGTCGCCACGCTGCTCGCCGCCTACCGCTACCTGCGTACCACCGAGCATCGCCTGCAGCAGGTCCGCGACCAGCAGACCCACGCCTTGCCGGACGACGAGTGCGCGCGCCAGCGCCTCGCCTTCGCCATGGGCGCGGCCGACTGGGACGCCTTGCGCGATGTGCTCGAGACGCACCGCGAGGCGACCCGCGCACACTTCGCCGAACTGCTCGAAGCGCCCGCCGACGATGGCGCGGGCGCCGCGCCGTGGCGCGACATCTGGCGCTGCGAGGACGACGCCGATGGCCTCGCGACGCGCTTCGGGCAGCTCGGCCACGCGGCCAGCAGGACCCAGATCGAGGTACTGCTCGAACTCAAGTCGGAGCGCTTTCTGTCGCGCCTCAGCCGCCAGGGGCGCGAGCGCCTCGATCGCCTCATGCCACCGCTGCTGCGCGCCACCGCCGAGGCCGGCCTGTCGGACGCGGCGACACGCCGCCTCGCCGACCTGCTGCATGCCATCGCACGCCGCAGCGTCTACCTCGCCTTCCTCGCCGACAACCAGGACGCCCTCGAACGTCTCGCCGAGCTGTTCAAGGCGAGCCCGTGGATTGCCGAGCAGATCATCGCCTATCCCCTGCTGCTCGACGAGCTGCTCGATCCGCGCGCGCTCTACCAGCCGCCCGACCGTGCGCGCCTCGACGAGTTCGCGCACCTGCAGGTGCGCGAGGAGGACGGGCTGGAGCAGGCCATGGACGCGCTGCGCAGCTTCCGCAACCAGCAGGTGCTGCGCGTCGCCGCGAGCGACGTCACCGGACACCTGCCGGTGGCACGGGTCAGCGATCAGCTGACCTTCATCGCCGAGGCCTGCGTCAACCGCGGCCTGGAGATGGCCTGGCACGACCTCACGCGCCGCTTCGGCGCGCCGTGCTGTGAAGACGAGGCCGGCCGGCGCGAGGCGCGCTTCGCGGTCATCGCCTACGGCAAGCTGGGCGGCTGGGAGCTCGGCTATGGCTCGGACCTCGATCTCGTCTTCCTGCACGATTCCCAGGGCCGTGCGCAGCACACCGCCGGACCGAAGGAGATCGAGAACGACGTCTTCTTCGCGCGCCTCGTGCAGCGCTTCATCCACGTGCTCTCGACCACCACCGGCGCCGGCGTCGCCTACGAGATCGATACCCGCCTGCGCCCCAGCGGCAACGCGGGGCTGGTCGTCTCGCCGGTCACCGCCTACGCCGACTACCTCGCCGAGAAGGCCTGGACCTGGGAGTTGCAGGCGCTGGTGCGCGCGCGCGCGGTGGCCGGCGACGCGGCGCTCATCGCGCGCTTCGACGCGGTGCGCCGCGAGGCCCTCGCGCGACCGCGCGACGCCGCCGCGCTGGCCGGCGACATCACCACCATGCGCCGCCGCATGCGCGGCGAGCTCGACCGCAGCAACGATGCGTTGTTCGATCTCAAGCAGGGCCGCGGCGGTATGACGGATATCGAATTTGTGGTGCAATACGCGGTCCTCAGATGGGCCTGCGAACATCCGCCCCTGCTCGTCTGGACGGACAACCTCCGGTTACTCGAGACGATTGCCGACCTGGGACTGCTGCCGGCCGAATCCTGCCGGCGTCTGCACGACGCCTACTTCGCCTTCCGCGCCGACATCCACCGCTGCGCCCTGCAGCAGTCGGACGGGCTGGTCGAAGACGAGCGTCACCGGGAACACCGCGACAACGTCGTCGAGATCTGGAACTCCGTGTTTGCCTGACGCACGCTGACAGTTAACGAGGGAGCCGAGACGATGAGTTACGCCGATCGCGACGGGGTGATCTGGATGGACGGGCAGAGCGTGCCGTGGCGCGAGGCCAACGTGCACGTGCTCACCCACACGCTGCATTACGGCGTGGGCGCGTTCGAAGGCATCCGTGCCTACGAAACCGAGCGCGGCACGGCCATCTTCCGCCTCGACGACCACGTGCGCCGCCTGTTCGACACCGCCAAGATTCTCGAGATGGACGTGCCGTTCAGCGTCGAGACGGTGCGCGATGCCTGCATCGACAACGTGCGCCAGAACAAGCTCTCCTCGGCCTACATCCGCCCGCTGGTCTATTACGGATCGGAGGGCATGGGCCTGCACGCGAACAACCTCTCGGTGCACGTCGCCATCGCGTCCTGGTTCTGGGGCGCCTACCTCGGCACGGACGCGCTGGAGAAAGGCATTCGCATCAAGACCTCCTCGTTCACGCGCGGCCTGGTCAACAGCGTCATGCCACGCGCCAAGGCCTGCGGCAACTACATCAATTCCATCCTCGCGCTGCAGGAAGCCGCGCGCGACGGTTACGACGAGGCGCTGCTGCTCGACAACGAAGGCATGGTCGCCGAAGGCTCGGGCGAGAACATCTTCGTCGTGCGCCGCGGCGTGCTCTACACCCCCGAACTCGCCTCGCTGCTCGAAGGCATCACCCGCGACACCATCCTCGGCCTCGCCCGCGAGCTCGGCATCGAGGTGGTCGAGAAGCGCATCACGCGCGACGAGATCTACATCGCCGACGAATGCTTCTTCACCGGCACCGCGGCCGAGGTGACGCCGATCCGCGAACTCGACAACCGCCAGATCGGCGCAGGCGTTTGCGGGCCGGTGACGCGCAAGCTGCAGCAGGCCTATCTCGATCTCGTGATGGGCAAGCGCGATGCGCCGGCGGAGTGGCTGACAATCGTCTGAACGCGCTGCACGCCGGACCCGGATCGCCGAGGTGCTGAGCGCGCGGCCACTCGTCGCCTGGCAGCTCGCCGACGGGAAGCGCGGTCACGAACGCCAGGTCGAGGGGCTGCTCGCCGCGCTCGCCGACCGGGTGCCGCTGGCCACACACCTGGTCGGCATCACCCGCGGCCGCGCCGCGCTGCTCGGCGACTGGCTGGCCGGGCGCTTCGGGGCAGGCCGCGGCCTGCCCGCGCCGGACCTGCTCGTCGGCGCCGGCAGCCGCTGCGAGCTCGCGCTGCTCGCCGCCCGCCGCGCCTGCGGCGGGCGTGCCGTGTGCCTGATGCGCCCGAGCCTGCCGCTGGCCTGCTTCGACCTGTGCATCGTGCCGCGTCACGACGGCGTCGGCGCGCGCGGCAACGTGATCGAGAGCGAAGGCACGCTGAGCCCGATGCGGCCCGCCGCAGCGCGCACCGATGACCTCGGCGTGATCCTCCTCGGCGGACCGTCCGCCCACCACGACTGGAACGACGCCGCCATCGTCGTGCAGGTTCTCGCCATCGTCGGCGCCGCACCGCACCTGCGCTGGGAGATCGGCGACTCGAGACGCACCCCGCCCACCCTGATGCCGGCATTGCAGCAAGCCCTCGCGGCACGCTCGTTGGCGAACGTCGTCACGGTGCCGTTCGCGGCCTGCGCCGCGGACTGGCTGCCGGCGACCCTGGCGCGGGCGCAGGTCGCCTGGGTCACGGCCGACAGCGTCGCGATGCTCTACGAGGCGCTCAGCGCCGGGGCGCGCCTCGGCGTGATCGACGTGCCGGCGAAACGCGACGATCGCATCACCGCGATCGCTCCGGCGCTGATCGCGCAGGGCCGCGCCGCAGCGGTGGGCGGGGCGCCGCCGGCGGCCGTCACGCTGACCGAGGCGGCGCGCTGCGCCGAGGCGCTGCTCGCGCGCTGGCCGGACCTCGCGCCGCGGGCGCGGCCGGCATGAGGCGCGCGCTCACCGTCATGCAGGTGCTGCCCGAACTCGAGGTCGGCGGCGTCGAACGCGGTACGGTCGAGATCGCGCGCGCCCTCGTCGCCGCCGGCCACCGCGCCATCGTGGTCTCGGGCGGTGGCCGGCTGGTCCGCGAGGTGACCGCACTCGGCGCCGAGCACGTCACCCTAGGCATCGGGGTAAAGCGGCCGTGGAGCCTGCGTCACGCGGCAACGCTCGCGCGCCTGATGCACACCCGTGACGTCGACGTGGTGCATGCGCGCTCGCGCCTGCCGGCCTGGCTCGCCTGGCTCGCGCGCGGCCTGCTGCCGCTCCGCCGCCGGCCACACTGGGTGACGACCGTACACGGCCCCTACACGGTCAACCGCTACAGCCGCATCATGGTCTCCGGCGAGCGCGTGATCGCGATCTCGGCTTTCATTTGCGACTACATCGCGCAGCATTATCCCGACGTGCCGCCCGCGGCGGTGACCGTGATCCCGCGCGGCGTCGACCGCACGGCATGGCCTCATGGCTACGTGCCACCGCGTGGCTGGCAGGATCGTTTCTTTGCCGAGCACCCCAACCTGCTCGAGCGCACCCTGCTCGCGATGCCCGCGCGGCTGACCCGCTGGAAAGGGCAGGCTGATTTCCTCGAACTCGTCGCGCGCCTGCGCGCGGCCGGGCGCAGCGACGTGCACGGACTGCTGATCGGCGGCGCCCACCCGCGCAAGCGCGCCTTCGAAGACGAACTCTACGCGATGGCCAGCACGCTCGGCATCGATGATGCCGTGACCTTCCTCGGCCAGCGCAACGACCTGCGCGAACTGCTCGCGATTGCACACGTCGCCTATTCGCTGACCAACGTACCCGAAGCATTCGGCCGCACCACGGTCGAGGCGCTCAGTCTGGGCACGCCGGTGATCGGCTACGACCACGGCGGCACGGGCGAGATCCTCGCGCGGGTGCTGCCGCACGGACGGGTCGCGGTAGGCGACATCGACGGCGCCGTGGCGGCGACGCTCGCGCTGCTGGCCGATGAGCAGGCCGCGGCCTGGCGCGTACCCGAAGACCATCCCTACACGGTCGACGCGATGCAGGCGGCGACGCTCGCGGTCTACGAGTCGCTCGCGTCGTGAGGCAGGCCGCGTCAGTCCCAGCGCGCGTAATCGTAGCCGAGCGGATGGCGCAGGTGCGTGGCGCACGCGGTGCTGAGAAATGCCCGATCGGCGGCATCGAACTCGTCGAAGGGGTTGGCCGCCGTGGCACGTACCGCGCCCGGCGGGCGCGCCGGATCGTCCTTCGCGGCCATCGCCTGCTTGGTCGAGGCAGCGACACCGTGAGCGAGGGCGGCGGCGTCGAGGTCGAGCGCGAAATGCGTGGCGACACGTGCGAGTTCGCGCGCCGGCTCGGCGCGCAACGCTTCGTAGCGCACCAGCAGCACGCGGTCGGGCAGGCGTTCGATCAGCTCGCCCCAGGCGTCGAGGAAACGGATCGACCACCACAGGTCGCTGTTGTAGCGCTTGCCCCACGGATCGCCACGCAGGTAGACGCTGAACGGCACCTCGTAGCGTGCCGCCCACTTCGCGTAGTTCGACACCAGCGCGGCGCGCACGTCGCGCACCAGCACGACGTAGCGCGGCAAGCCCAGGCGGGTATGCACGGCGCGCCAGCGCAGCACGGGGTGCGGCATGCTGTGACTGGCCTTGAGCACGGGAACCTGCGGGTAGTGCACCGGGTCCCTGGGACCGCCGATGATGTCGTTGGCATGGTTGTAGCGCGGCGGCGGGATGCCGTAGCGGTGAGCCATCGCGTTGGCCAGCATGAACTTGAGCCAGTGCGTGCCGGACTGGTGCATGCTGACCAGCTGGCCGTCGCAATGGCGCGACTTCAGCAACGCGAAGTTGCCGAGGGCGCGACGCCATGAACGGCGCCGGAAAGCGCCGACCGGAATGATGTTCGTGCTCAAACGACCGTGCTCTGGTAGCGGACCGATGGGCACCGCGCGGCGCGCGCGCGGTACGACTGGCGGCTGATTCTCATGGAGCGCATCCTCGTCATCAAGCTCGGCGCGCTCGGCGACGTGGTCATGGCGACGCCGCTGGTCGACGCCATCGTGCGTCACCATGGCGACGCGGCCGTGACGCTGCTGACGACACCGGCGTTCGCGCCGCTGTTCGCGCCCTGGCCGGGCCTCACCGTGCACGCGAGCGAGCGACGCGGTGCCCGCGCGATGCTGCGCCTGGCGCAGTGGCTGCGCGGCGGCCGCTTCGATCGCATCTACGATCTGCAGGGCAACGATCGAACGCGCGTGTTGTGCGCACTCGCCGGCAGCCGCGAACGCGTCGGCAACCATGCCCGTTTCCCCTATACCCATCACCCGACCACGGCCTGGACCGGGCAGTCGCACATCTTCGCGCGCATGGTCGAGGTGCTGGCGAGCGCCGGCGTCGAGGTGCAGGCGGACACGCCGCTGCTCCCGGCCGGCGCGCACGAGCGCGCGACGGTCGATGCCTGGCTCGCCGCGCACGGCGTGCGCGATCAGCGCCTGGTCCTGCTGCATGCCGGGGCGAGCGCGCAGCGAGCCGAGAAACGCTGGCCGCATTTCGCCGCGCTCGCGGCACGGCTGCGCGCGGCGGGCTGCACGCCGGTGTGGCTCGGCGCGGGCGCCGAACGCGCACTGATCGCGACGCTCGCCGCGCCCGGAGATCTCGACGCGAGCGGCGCGTTCGACATTCTCGCGCTGGCCGAACTCGGGCGGCGCGCGGCGTTCGCGGTGACCAACGACTCCGGCCCCATGCACGTGCTGGCTGCCGCCGGCATCCCGGTGTTCGGCCTGTTCGGCCCGAGCGACTGGCGGCGCAACCATGCACTCGGCCAGGCCGGGCACGTCATCGCCGCGGTCGAGTTGTTGGCGGACTATCGTGGCCGGCGCACCGCGGACTGCCTGGGCGAACTCGATGTCGATCTCGTGTGGACGCGCCTCGCCGCGAGCGGCGTCGTCGACCCGCTGTCCTGAGCGCGCGCCGCGTTCAGCTCGACGCCGGCGTGAGTGCCGCTCGCCGCAAGCGTTCGTACAAGGCCGCGTACCGCGCCACGACGACCGCGGCCGAGTAGTCGTCGCGATACCGCGCGAGCGCGCGCTCGGCGTGTCCGCGCCCGGTGCCGGCGAGGCTCGCGCGCATCGCCGCGGCCAGTGCGGGGGCATCGTCCGCGTCGACCAGCGACGCGGCCGCGTCGCCGAGGATTTCGAGCGGACCCTGGGTGCGCGTCGCGACGATCGGCACTCCGCGCGCCATCGCTTCGAGCAGCACGATGCCAAACGGCTCGTCGCGCGACGGCAGCACGAACAGCGATGCGCCATCGAGAAACGTGGGCACATCGTCGATCCAGCCGCGCAATCTAACCGCCGCGGCGAGGCCGTGCCGCGCGATGTCGCGTTCGAGGCGCGCGCGCTCGGGACCGTCACCGCCGATCTCGAGCGTCGCCTCGACGCCGGCGGCGCGCAGCCGGGCGAACGCTTCGAGCAGCGTATCGAAGCCTTTCTTGGCGACGAAGCGGCCGAGCGCGACGATGCGCCACGGCGGCCCGCCCGCGGGCGGTACGTGCTCGACGGCCGCCACGCGGCTGAAATTCGGGATGCGCTCGATCGCCTGCGCCGCGGTCCCGTGCGCGAGCAGATAGCGCTCCTGTGCAAGCGTCGTCGGCACCAGGCAATCGATGTGCTGGTAGTACTTGAGGTTGACGAGGTTGTGGGTCTTGGCGAGGGTCGGGCGACCGAGCGCGTGTGCGGCGCGGCCGGCCAGGTGCGCCGCGCGCGCGAGATGGGCATGTACCACGAGCGGGTCGAAGCGGCTCATCTCGCGCCGCATGGCGTGCTCGGCGAGACGGTCCCAGGTGCCGTAACAGCGGAGCGCAAAGCGCGTCAGCGCGGGCGCGTCGTCGAGCGCGGCCAGCGCGACGCCCCGCGCATCGCCGATCGCGAGCACTTCGTGGCCCTGCGCGGCGAGCGCGTTGGTGAGATCGACGAACGAGCGCTCGGCGCCGCCGAAGCCCTTGGCCAGCATGACCTGCGCGATACGCATCAAGCTGATTCCGCGAGCAGCGCAAGCAGCGCGTCGGCTACCGCTTCGGGCGCGAGCCGGGCCAGATCGGCACCCGGCGCGAGCACGATGCGCGCGCGCGGACCCCACGGTCGATAACGCACCGGGCGTCCCGGGCCGAACACGGTCAGCGTCGGCACATCGAGCGCGGCCGCGAGGTGCCCGAGCCCGGAATCGTTGCCGACGAAGGCAGCAGCCCGGGCCAGCACTGCGGCGGCGAGCGGCAAGCCGGTGCGACCGGCGAGGTCGAGTCGCGGCAGCGGAACGTCGCTGAGCGCCGCGGCGGCAGCCATGTCGTCGGGTCCGCCGAGAACGAGCAGGGCGTCGAAGTGGGACGCGACGCGACGCGCGAGGGCGGCGAAAGCGGCTGGTCGCCAGCGCTTGCCGGGCCAGTTGGCGCCCGGCGCGATGGCCAGCCAGCGGCCGGCCGGCAGGGCCTGCGTAAGGGCCGCGGCCTCGGCGACCGCGGCGGCATCGAGGTGCACGCGGCAGGGCGGCGGGGCGAGGGCGCCGACCAGGGGTTCGAGCACGGCGAAGTGCTCGACCACCGCGTGGGTATCCGGCAACTCGCCGCCGCGCTTGGTGAGGCGGCGTTCGGCGTTGAGCACGCGGCCGATGATCGGCGTGCGCAGGTCGACTGCGAGCGCGTAACGCTGCCGGCGCAGCTCACGGAGCTGTCGCCATTGCTGCGCGAGACCCGCGCGCTTGTCGCGATGGTGGATCGCACCGACCCATGGCGCGGCCGCGAAAATCGCCGACGAGCGCTGGTCGGCAATGAGGTCGATGCGGCTCGCCGGGTAACGCGCGGCCAGCGTCTCGAGCACGGGCGTGGTCATGACCGCGTCACCGATGTTGCTGAGCGTGACGACGATGAGCGGCAAGCCGGGCGACATCGCGCGTGGCTCACTTGCCGATGCAGAAACGCGCAAAGATGTCACCGAGCAGATCCTCGACGTCATAGCGCCCGGTAATGCGCTCGAGCGCATCGCTCGCCGCGCGGTAACGCTCGGCGGCGAGTTCGGGCGCGCCACCGAGCGTCGCTTCGTCGATGGCTGCGAGTTCCGTGCGTGCCTCGCGCAGCGCGTCGACGTGGCGCGCACGCGCGGTGAACTCGCCTTCTTCTTCGGGCGCGACCCCGAGGCACTGCTCGACGCTCGCGACCAGCAGGTCCAGGCCGGCGCCGGTGCGTGCGGACAGATGCACGAGCGGTCCGCGCGGCGTCGTCTCGACACGCGCGCTGCCTTGTTCGAGATCGATCTTGTTGCGCACCTGGATGCACGGCGTTCGCGCCAGCGCCAATTCGGGCAGGTCGGTCGCGGGGACATCGGGCGCGCTGACCATGATGACGAGATCGGCGCGTGCCGCGGCCTCGTGCGATCGCCTGATGCCTTCGCGCTCGATGGCATCATCGCTCGCGCGCAGCCCGGCGGTATCGACCAGGCGCACGGGTACGCTGCCGATGACGACGTCGACATCGACGAGGTCGCGCGTGGTGCCGGGCGTCGCCGCGACGATCGCGCGGTCGTGCCGCGCGAGGCGGTTGAGCAGCGAGGACTTGCCGACGTTCGGTGCACCGATGATGGCGACATTGGCGCCGCTCGCGAGCGTCGCGCCCTGGCGCGCGCGGGCGATGACGTCGTCGAGATCCGCGCACAGCGCGGCCAGCAAACCATGCTGGGCGGTGACGAGTTCGGCGCCGTGGAGATCGTCGGCGAAATCGATGCTCGCTTCGAGTTCGGCGCGGGCGCTGCGAATACGCGCCACGAGATCGTCGACGAGGGCTGCGAATTCACCGCGCAGCGTACGCAGCGCCGAACGCGTGGCACGCTCGGTCGCGCCCGCGATGAGATCGGCGACCGCTTCGGCCTGCGCGAGATCGAGGCGACCGTTGAGATAGGCCCGCTCGGTGAACTCGCCCGGCCGCGCGCGGCGCGCACCCAGCGCACACGCGCTCGCTACCAGGCGTTCGAGGATCAGGGGATTGCCATGGCATTGCAGCTCGGCCATGTCCTCGCCCGTGTAGGATGCTGGCGCCGCGTAGACGATCACGACCGCTTCGTCGACCGGCTCGCCGCGTTCGTCACGCAGGGTACGCAGGCTCGCGCGCCGCGCGGGCGGCACGGCGCCGGCCAGCGCCGCGACCAGCGATGTCGTGTCCGGTCCCGACAAGCGCACGACGCCGACCGCGCCGCGACCGCGCGGCGTGGCTACCGCAACGATGGTATCGCTGGCCATCGGGCGGCGCGACCGCGTGCATTCAACGGCCGCCGCGGCGGCTGGCGACGGCCGGCCGTGACACGGCGGCAAGGTCGACGCGATGCGGACCCTGCGGCGTCACCGACGCGTCCATGCGCGGCTAAGGAACCTCTGAATAAGCCTGGGCCGAGCAGCTTGTGTCCGTGCGGTTCGAGTTCAAGGCGCGAAGCGCACGTCATAGCGGGCTATGGCGAAGATTCGTAACGCCGAAATCGGACGGCGCGGGCGCAAGGGGCCGGGTCATGGCTTGTTCAGAGGTTCCCTAAGCCTGTTCGATCGAGCGCGTGATGCTCCACTGCTGCACGATCGACAGGATATTGTTGACCAGCCAGTAGAGCACGAGGCCCGCCGGGAAGAAGGCGAAGAACACGGTGAACACGAACGGCAGGATCTGCATCACCTTGGCCTGGGTCGGGTCGAGTGGCGCGGGGTTGAGTTTCTGCTGCACGAACATGCTGATACCCATCAACAGGGGCAGCACGAAAAAGGGGTCGCGCGTCGAGAGATCGGTGATCCACAGGATGAACGGCGCCTGGCGCATCTCGACGGTTTCGAGCAGCACCCAGTAGAGCGCGATGAACACCGGGATCTGGATCAGGATCGGCAGGCAGCCTCCGAGGGGGTTGATCTTCTCGTCCTTGTAGAGCTGCATCATCGCCTGGTTGAGCTGCTGGCGGTCGTCCTTGTAGCGATCGCGCAAGGCGAGCATGCGCGGCTGCACGCGACGCATGTTGGCCATCGAGCGATAGCCCTTGGCGGAGAGCGGGTAGAAGAACAGCTTCAGTAACAGGGTCAGGAGGATGATCGCCCAACCCCAGTTACCCGTCAGGTCGTGGATGAAACGCAGCACCACGAACAGGGGTTTGGCGATGAACCACAGAATGCCGTAATCGACAGTGAGCTCGAGCCCGGGCGCGAGGTCGGTGATGATGTCGTGCCGCTTCGGACCGATGTAGACGGTACTGCTGAGTGTGGCCGTCTCACCCGCGGCGACAGTCGTCGCCGGGCTCAGGAAGCCGACCAGGTAGTGCTCAGGGTCGAGCACCTTGGAGTAGTACTGCACCGTCTGCTCGGCCGGCGGTATCAAGGCCGAGACGAAGTAGTGCTGCATCACGCCGACCCAGCCGTTGGCCGTGGCTACATCGAGGGGTGCATCTTCGAGATCGTCGAGGTCGAACTTCTCGTAGCGTTTCTCGGGCGTCGACAGGATGGGACCGGTGAAGGTGTAGATCATGCCCTGGCGCGACGACACCTCGTTGCGCTTGAGCTGCTCGTAGTGATGGATACTCAGGGGCTCGTCACGGCCGTTGGTGACGACGTACTCGACGGTGACGACGTAGCTGCCGCGACGGAAGCGGTAGCGCTTCTCGACTTCGACGCCGCCGGCACCGCGCCAACGCAGGGGCACCACGAGTTCGTCCTGGCCGTCGGCAAGACGGTAGGCCTGGGCATCGCTGGCGTACGGCGCGTGGTGCGTAGGCAGTGCGGGGTCACCGGCCAGACCACCCTGGTAGACGTAGGTCTTGGGTGGCGCGACGCCGAGCAGCTCGACCGGCACGTCCGGCGCCTTCGGGTCGATCGGGTATTCGCGCAGGGCCGCGCGCTCCATCGTCGCACCGGCGGTCGAGAGCGTGATCGCAAAAAGATCGGTCTCGACCTGCAGCGGCATCGCGGCATCAGGGGTCGCAGTCGCGACGGCCGGCGCGGCGGGTACGACAGGAGGCGCGACCTGGGGTGCATCGACGGGAGTCGCCGGCGAGGGCTGGTTGTCGACGGTGGGCGCCGGGCTGCCCGCCTGCTCGGGGCGCGGAGCATAATCGGCCTGCCAGGCTTCCCACAACATGAGGCCGAGGAAAGCCAGGGCCACGACCAGCATCAAGCGCACGTTTTCCATCTAGGAGGTTTCCGGCGGTGGCGCACGGCCGCAGGCAGTGCGCGCAGAGAGTTGTTCGAAGGCGGCAAGCACGGCGGCCCGCAGCTCGGCGCGAGTCACCTGCGCGGCGGTCTGCCGGGCGACGAACACCAGATCGACGGGCGGCAGATCGGCGCTGCGCTGGCGGAAGCACTCACGGACGATGCGCTTGATCGTATTGCGCACCACCGCCTGCGGCGAGACGCGACGGCTGACGGCAAGGCCGAGACGCGCGTGGCCGAGGTCATTGCCGCGAAGATGAATGGTGCAGAGACGGTGGTGCTGGCGCCGGCCGCCACGCAGGGTGCGTTCGAATTCACTCGAGCGCAGGATGCGCTGCGCGCGGGTGAAACGCAGACCGCGAGAGACGGTGACCTTGTGCAGTCCTAGTCGGCCGCCAGCCGGGCGCGCCCGCGCAGCCGGCGCGTCTTGATGATCTTACGTCCGCTGCGCGTCTTCATGCGGGCGCGGAAACCATGCTTACGGACGCGCTTGAGGCGGCCCGGTTGAAATGTGTGTTTCATGATGCAAGCAAACTCAACGGTGAAAGGGGTGCGAGGCGAGCCGCGGGCGCGCCCGCAAAAGGGGCGCGATAGTAGGCTTGCAAGGGTAAAAAAGTCAATATTTTCAGCTTCGTATTTCTACCTGCGGCGCCGTGTGGATAAGTTGGGTCAAGGCGGTTACACTCGCCGCGGGTTCAGGTTAACGGGACACGAGCGGGACGGCCGAAAACGGTGCAGGACTCGATCTGGCAACAATGCCTGCGCAAGCTCGAACGCGAGCTGTCGTCGCAGCAATTCAACACCTGGATTCGTCCGCTACAGGCGATCGAAGGTGACGAAGAGCTGGAAATCCTCGCCCCCAACCGCTTCGTCCTCGATTGGATTCGCGACAAGTACTGCGACCGTATCGGTGGCATCCTGACCGAGCTCGCGCCGGAACGGGGCCTGGCGTTGAAAGTCAGCGTGGGCAGCGCACCCAGCCGGACCGCGGAAGTGGCACGCGCGGCGCCGGCACCAGCCACGGTCGCGGCCGTGGCATCACCGCGGGTCGAAGTCGGTACCGAACCCGGTGCGAAGCGCAGCACCGGCCTGAAGGCCGATTTCACCTTCGACAGCTTCGTCGAGGGTAAGTCGAACCAGCTCGCCCGCGCCGCTTCGCTGCAGGTCGCGGGGAATCCCGGCAAGGGCTACAACCCGTTGTTCATCTGCGGCGGGGTGGGACTCGGCAAGACCCACCTGATGCAGGCCGTCGGCAACATGATCATGAGCCAGCGCAAGTCGGCGCAGGTCGTCTACCTGCATTCCGAGCGCTTCGTCGCCGACATGGTCAAAGCGTTGCAGCACAACGTGATCAACGATTTCAAACGTTTCTACCGGTCGGTTGACGCCCTGCTCATCGACGACATCCAGTTCTTCGCCGGCAAGGAGCGCTCGCAGGAAGAATTCTTTCATACTTTCAATGCCTTGCTCGAGGGTCAGCAGCAAATCGTGCTGACCTGCGACCGCTACCCGAAGGAGGTCTCGGGGGTCGACGAGCGCTTGAAATCGCGCTTCGGCTGGGGCCTCACCGTGGCCATCGAGCCGGCAGAGCTCGAGACCCGCGTCGCGATCCTCATGAGCAAGGCACAGCAGGCTGGTATCGCACTTCCCGACGAAGTCGGCTTCTTCATCGGCAAGCGTTTTCGCTCGAACATCCGTGAACTCGAAGGCGCGCTGCATCGCGTGGTAGCGAACGCTCACTTCACGGGCCAGGCCATCACCCTCGAGTTCGCCAAGGAAGCGCTGCGCGACCTGCTCGCGCTGCAGGACCGGCTGATCACGATGGACAACATCCAGAAGACCGTGGCCGAGTATTACAAGATTCGCGTCGCCGACCTGTTGTCGAAGCGGCGCACGCGCTCGATTGCACGACCGCGGCAGGTCGCGATGGCGTTGTCCAAGGAATTGACCAACCACAGCTTGCCGGAGATCGGTGATGCTTTCGGCGGGCGCGATCACACCACCGTGATTCATGCCTGCCGCAAAGTTGCCGAGTTGAAGGCGAGCGACGCACGCATCCAGGAAGATTACGCCAATCTCGAAAGGATACTCACAACCTGAGGAAACTAGGGGGTATTAGCTGTGGATAAAAAGACCGCCGCGAAAACGGCCGGATCGTCCCCAGCTTGTCCACAGGCTGGACCTGTTGGAACCCGTCATTAAGTGCTCCGCAACGCATTGAGCTACAAGGGAAAAGAGACTTCTCCCCAGAATTAGACCGGCTAATAGTAGACACAGCATGAAGATCAAGATCTCAAGAGAAATGTTATTGCCTGTGCTACAGGCCGCGAACAACGTCGTCGAACGGCGTCAGACCTTGCCGATCCTGAGCAATCTGCTGTTCCAGGTGGAAGGTTCGCGCATCACCGTCACCGCGACGGACATGGAAGTCGAACTGGTCTGCGAGATTGAGCACGATCCAGGCACCGACGGCGCGGTTGCGTTACCGGCGCGCAAGCTGCTCGATATCTGCCGGGCCCTGCCGGCCGAGGCCCAGCTGACCATCGAGGCGGGGACCGGCAAGGCCAGGATCGCATCCGGTCGAAGCCGCTTCTCGCTCGCCAGCATGAAGGCGGACGAATTCCCCTCAATCGGCAGTTTCGAGGTCGGTATCGAGTTCGAACTGCCCAAAGAGATGCTCATCGACCTGATTGAGAGCACGCACTTCGCAATGGCCCACCAGGACGTGCGCTATTACCTCAATGGTCTGCTGTTCGAGATGGACAACAATCGGCTGCGCGCCGTGGCTACTGACGGACACCGGCTTGCGCTGACGGACAAGACGCTGGAACTCGACGTCGACGGTGTGCGGCAGTTGATCGTGCCGCGCAAGGGCGTGATGGAGATCGCCCGCTTGCTGAACGGTGCCGATGATTCGGTGAGAGTCAGCATCGGCGAGAATCACCTGCGTGTCAGCGGTGGCTCGCAGTCTTTGACGACCAAGCTGGTCGACGGGCGTTTCCCGGATTACGAGCGGGTCATTCCGCCGGAAAGCCCCAATTCCCTGATTGCCGATCGTGAGTTGCTGCGCGCGGGACTGAGCCGGGCGTCAATTCTGTCCAACGAGAAGTTTCGCGGCATCCGCCTGATCCTCAAGAACGACCTGCTCGTCGCAGTCGCACACAATCCCGAGCAAGAAGAGGCCGAAGAGGAAATCGAGGTCGCCTACTCGGGAGAGCAGATGGAAGTGGGCTTCAACGTGTCATACCTGCTCGATGTGCTCGGTGTGATGCGGAGCGAGGCAGTGCGGATCGATCTCATCGATGCGAACAGCAGCTGCCTCCTGCGGATGCCGGAAGACGCCAGCTCGCGGTACGTCGTGATGCCGATGCGTCTGTGACGCGGGCGAGCGCGGGATGGCCGGCAGCGGGGCGTTGAGACCTGCGCGCAAGCGATGTTTTTCGAATTTCTCTCGGTTGCCAATCTCCGCTGCCTGGAACTGACGGAATATGCCCCGGGCGCCGGGGTCAACCTGGTTTGCGGCGCCAACGGTGGCGGCAAGACCAGTCTTCTCGAAGGTTTCGCGATGGCGAGCCTGGGGCGTTCGTTCTTGTCGAATACCCTGAGCGATATCGTCCGGCAGGGTTCGGGCGGTCTCTCAGTGCGAGCACGGGTGACCGATCCGGGGTCGCAACGGACCTTGGGCGTGCAAGTGCGCAAGGTTCGAGGTGAGACCGAGATTCGCGTCGACGGGGAGAGCGTGCAGTCGGCCTCAATCCTGGCGCGTGCCGTACCCACCCTGGTGATGAACTCGAAGGCGGCGGACATGCTCACCGAGAACCCGAGCAACCGCCGGGCCCTGATCGATCGGACGATGTTCCACGTGGAACGTCGCTACGTCGAGAGCTGGAAAGCCTACCGGCAGGCGCTGCGACAGCGTAACGAGTTGTTGCGCCAGGGAGCGGCCTCACGGGACGTGGCTTTCTGGAACGAGCGGCTGGTCGGACTGGGAGAGGCGATCGACGCCGACCGGTCCCGGGTGGTGGATGCGATGAGCAATATGCTGGTGGAGAGCAGCCTGAACGCGAGTCTCGGCCAACTATCGATTCGCTACAGCCCCGGCTGGGATCGCGAAACGGGGTACGCCGAGCACCTGCGAGGCAGTTGGCAGCGCGATTGCCAGGCGGGCTACACGACAGTCGGGATACACCGTGCGGATCTCGCGATTCGTTGCGAGGGGAGGGCGGTGGCGCGGCGGATTTCGCGCGGGCAGGGTAAACTCCTGGTTGCGACGCTATACGCCGGCCTGGCGAATTTCATCGCCCGTGAAACAGGTCGAACGCCGGTGTTTCTGGTCGACGATCTCCACGCAGAGCTTGATGATAATATGTGCCGGCAGGCTGTGGACATCATCACGTCACGTGGGGGGCAAAGCGTCTTCACGGCCATACGGCCATCTGATCTCCCCGCAGTCACCGAACGGACCGACGATGTGTTCCACGTGGAACACCATCGAAGCGCCAGCCCTGCCTGAAGTCCGGAGAAACTAATGACTTACGATTCCAAGAACATCAAGGTCCTCAAGGGACTCGATGCCGTTCGCAAGCGTCCTGGCATGTACATCGGTGACACGGACGACGGTACCGGCCTCCATCACATGGTTTTCGAAGTGGTGGATAACTGTGTGGATGAAGCCTTGGCCGGACACTGCACACGGATCGAAGTACGCCTGCACGCGGACAACTCCGTGACCGTCACCGACGACGGTCGGGGCATCCCGGTCGACCTCCATGAAGAGGAGGGGCGGTCCGCAGCCGAAGTGATCATGACCACGCTGCACGCCGGCGGTAAATTCGACGACAACTCCTACAAGGTCTCAGGTGGTCTGCACGGCGTCGGTGTTTCGGTCGTCAACGCGCTGTCGTCGGAGCTCCTCCTGCTCATTCGCCGCGACGGACGCCTGTGGCGCCAGGAATACGCCAATGGCGACCCGACCGGCCCGCTAGCCCCCGTTGACGACATCGATTCGACCGGCACGGAAATCCGATTCCTGCCCAGCGAGTCGATTTTCACCAACATCGAGTTCCACTACGACGTCCTCTCCAAGCGCCTGCGCGAACTGTCGTTCCTCAATTCCGGGCTGCGCATCGAACTCGTCGACGAACGCACCAACAAGACGGACCTGTTTGAATACGAGGGCGGCATCGCCGCCTTCGTCGAGCACCTGAACAAGTCCAAGACGCCGCTCCACCCCTCGGTCATCCACATGACCTCGGAGAAGGACGACATCGTTGTCGAGATGGCGCTGCAATGGAATGACTCCTACCAGGAGAACATCTTCTGCTTCACCAATAATATTCCGCAGCGTGACGGCGGCACCCACCTCGCGGGCTTGCGGGCCGCGTTGACACGGACGCTCAATCAATACATCGAACGCGAAGGCCTGGCCGCCAAGCACAAGGTCTCGGTTGCCGGCGAGGATGTCCGCGAGGGCCTTACCGCCGTGTTGTCGGTCAAGGTGCCCGATCCGAAGTTCTCCTCCCAGACCAAGGACAAGCTCGTCTCGAGCGAAGTCAAGGGTGTGGTCGAGGCTGTCGTCGCAGACAATCTCAACACCTTCCTGCTCGAGCACCCGCAGGATGGGCGCAGCATCCTGGGCAAGGTGGTCGAGGCCGCGCGTGCCCGCGAGGCTGCTCGCAAGGCGCGCGAACTGACCCGCCGCAAGACCGCCTTGGATGTCGCCGGCCTGCCAGGCAAGCTCGCCGACTGCCAGGAGCGCGACCCGTCGCGCTCCGAGCTGTTTATCGTCGAGGGCGACTCGGCCGGCGGTTCGGCGAAGCAGGGCAGGGACCGCCGCAACCAGGCCATCCTGCCGCTCAAGGGCAAAATCCTCAACGTGGAGAAGGCGCGCTTCGACAAGATGCTCTCGTCGACGGAAGTGGGCGCATTGATCACGGCACTCGGCTGCGGTATCGGCAGCGAGGAATATGATCCGGAAGGCCTGCGCTATCACCGCATCATCATCATGACGGATGCCGACGTCGACGGTTCGCACATCCGCACCCTGCTGCTGACCTTCTTCTACCGCCAGATGCCGGAACTGATCGAGCGCGGTCACGTATTCATCGCGCAGCCGCCACTCTACAAGGTCAAGAAGGGCAAGCAGGAGCGGTATCTCAAGGACGACGCCGAGCTGGGCGCGTATTTTCTCGCGAGCGCCATCCATGATCGTGAGGTCGACCTGGTCGACAGTCGTCTCGATCACGCCCGGCTGACGGAACTCGGTCGTGAGTACTTGCTCCTGCAACAGATTCAGAAGCGCCTCGAATCCCGTCATCCCGGGCCGGTACTCGAGGCGTTGAAACTTGCCCCGGAACTCAACCACGAGGGACTCGTCAGCGAGGCATCGCTGGCTGCGTGGACGGCAGATTGCCGCGCGGCACTCATCCGGGTCGTTGGTGAACGCGCCGTACTCGGCGTCGACTACCAGTTTGTCAGCGCGGATAGCTGGAACGTGGAAATCCGCTTCACCAGCAGTGGTACCCTGGTGACCGACAACCTCGATCGCGATTTCTTCGTCAGCTCCGAGTACCGGCACCTCAGCCGTCTCGGCCACCTGTTCGCCGATCCACTCGCGCCCGGATCGCGCATCGTGCGTGGCGAGGCGGAGATACCTGTCAGCTCGCTCGGCGAGGTCTTCGACACCCTGCTCGACCAGGTCCGTCGCGGCACCTACGTGCAGCGCTACAAGGGCCTCGGCGAGATGAACCCGGAGCAACTGTGGGAGACCACCATGAACGCCGAGACGCGTAATCTCGTCCAGGTGCGCATCGAGGATGCGGTCGCTGCGGACCAGATATTCTCCGTCCTGATGGGCGACCAGGTCGAGCCGCGCCGCGAGTTCATCGAACGCTACGCGCGTTCGGTCACCAACCTCGATACCTGAACGGCTCACCGCCAGTTTGCCTCACGGGGCGATCCGGCGGTTGTCGGTAACGGCAAGCACGACCAGGCTCACGCGCTTCGCGCCTCCCCGGCGCAGTACGCTCGCCAGCGCCGCTGCCGTGGCCCCGGTGGTGACGACGTCGTCGACGATCGCGACATGTTCGCCAGCGAGCGGGTCGGCGAGGGTGAACGCATCGACCAGGTTGCGCCGCCGCGCAGTGCGCGAGAGCCGCGACTGCTGCTCGCCGCCACGCGTGCGCCGCACGCAGGCCGTCGCGACCGGTATGCCGCTCGCCGCGCCCAAAGCCTGCGCGAGGATCGCTGCCTGGTTGAAGCCGCGCGACATGTAGCGAACGCGCGCGAGCGGTACCGGCACGAGCCGGTCGATTCCCTGTAAGTGAGCACTTACACCGTGTACGAGCAGCCGGGCCAGGGCGTGCCCGACGGCGAGATCGCGGTGAAACTTGAAGGCACCTACGAGCGCGTCCAGGGGGTAGGCATACCGGTAGGGCGCGACCACCGCGTCGATGGCCCTTGGTGTCCGCGCGCCTGGCGCTGCCGCTGCGCGCGGCAGGTCCGCCGCGCACCCCGCGCAGATCCCCATCGCCGAGTGCGCGCCACACAGCACGCACGCACAACCCCGAGCCGCGTCCCCGTCTCGCGTACACATCCTTGTGCTCTCCAAAAGTTGACGGATGTCCAATCACCGCCATAATGCATGCTGCGCGAGCACTGAGGCTCGCACCCCACCAGCCAGCCCAGCGGGATCACCGGACCATGCACGCCACCAATGTACACCCCATCGACGCCGCCACCACCCTGCGCCACGACTGGCAGGCGAGCGAGGTCGAAGCGCTTTTCGCGCTGCCTTTCAACGATCTCCTGTTCCGCGCGCACAGCACCCATCGCGAGCACTTCGATCCCAACGCCGTCCAACTCAGCACGCTGCTGAACATCAAGACCGGCGGCTGCCCGGAGGACTGCGCCTACTGCCCGCAGAGCGCCCGCTTCGACACCGACGTCGAGGCTTCGGCGGTGCTCGACGTCGATGCGGTACTGCAATCCGCCCGCGCCGCCCGGGCCGCCGGCGCGACCCGGTTCTGCATGGGCGCCGCCTGGCGTTCCCCCAAGGATCGGGATCTCGACAAGGTCGTGCCCCTGATCGAAGCCGTACGTGACCTCGGGATGGAATCCTGCGTCACCCTGGGCATGCTCAACGCCGCGCAGGCGCAGCGGCTCAAAGACGCCGGGCTCGATTACTACAATCACAACCTCGACACCTCGCCCGATTTCTACGGTGACATCATCTCCACGCGTACTTACCAGGATCGCCTCGACACCCTGCAGAACGTACGCGACGCCGACATCAACGTCTGCTGCGGCGGCATCGTCGGTCTCGGCGAGTCGGTGCGCGACCGCAGTGAACTGCTGCGCACTCTCGCCACCATGCCGCAGCATCCGGAATCGGTGCCGATCAACCTGCTCGTGCGTGTCGAGGGCACGCCGCTGGCGGAGTCCGCCCCGGTTCACCCGATCGACTTCGTGCGCACCATCGCCGTCGCGCGCATCCTCATGCCCGCTTCGCACGTGCGCCTGTCGGCGGGACGCACCGGCATGACCGATGAATTGCAGGCGCTGTGCTTCTTTGCCGGCGCCAACTCGATCTTCTACGGCGAGCAGCTGCTGACCACCGCCAACCCCGAGGTGCTCGCCGACCAGGCGCTGTTCGAGCGGCTCGGCATCAGCGCCGCACCGGCGCATCACGCCTGACGCCCGGCCTCTTGCCGCTCGCCTACCGCCAGCGCCTTCGCGACGCGCTCCGCGCGATCGACCAGGCGCATCTGCGCCGCTGGCGTGAAGCGCGCAGCGGCGCGCAGGGCGTCACCTGCGAGGCCGACGGGCGCCGCCTGCGGAATTTTACCAGCAACGATTATCTCGGTCTGGCCGCGCACCCGCGTCTCCTTGCGCGCGTCGCGGCAGAGTTGCCCGCGCAGGGTTTCGGCAGCGGCGCGAGCGCGCTGTTGTCGGGGCGCTCCAGCCTGCACGCCGAACTAGAACGCCGCCTCGCGCAGCTCACCGGCCACGCAGACGCGCTGCTGTTCTCCTCCGGCTACCTCGCCAACACCGGCACCCTGCCGGCACTTGCCGCGCGTGGCGACTTCATCGCCCATGATCGCCTCAACCACGCCTCGCTGATCGACGGCGTTCTCGCCAGCGGCGCCGCCCATCGCCGTTACACCCATGGCGACGCCGCCGCGGCAGCCGCGGCTCTCGCCGGCGCTGCCGACCGCCAGGCCTTCCTCGTCACCGAATCGGTGTTCAGCATGGATGGCGATGTCGCCCCGCTCGACGCGCTAGCGCACACCGCGCGCACCGGCCACGCCGTGCTCTACGTCGACGACGCCCACGGCTGCGGCGTTCTCGGCGAGGCCGGTTTCGCCGGCGCCCGCTCCTGCGCGCGGGACGACGGGCCCGAGCACGTCGTCATGCTCACCTTCGGCAAAGCGCTCGGCAGCAGCGGCGCCGCGGTGCTCGGCAGCGCGGCGCTCATCGATTACCTCGTGCAGCGTGCGCGCACCTATGTCTACGACACCGCCCTGCCGGCGGTCTGCGCCGCGGCGGTCCTCGAAGCGCTCGACCTGCTCGCCGAAGACCCATCCCCGCTCGCGCGCCTGCGCGCCAACATCGCACGCTTTCGCGCCGCCGCCGGCCACGCCTCGCTGCCGCTCGGCCACAGCACCACGCCGATCCAGCCCGTCATGATCGGCGACGACGCGCGCGCCCTCGCCATCGCTGCCGCCGTGCGCGAGGCCGGTTTCTACGTGCGCGCCATCCGACCGCCCACCGTGCCCCGCGGCACCGCGCGGCTGCGTATCGTGATCAGCGCCGCGCACGCGCCCGGGGATATCGACAAACTGGTCGATGCCCTGGCTCACGCCTTTGCCGTCACCCGCACGCGAGAATGCCGCCACGATGAGCACGCGTGAGCTCGACAAGCGCAGCATCGCGCAGGCCTTCGACCGCGCCGCGCCGACCTACGAGGCACACGACGTGCTGCAACGCGAGGTCGCCGCGCGTCTGCTCGAACGTCTCGATTACACCACCGTGCAACCGCGCCGCGTGCTCGATCTCGGTGCCGGCACGGGGCGCTGCGCACGCGCGCTGGCGGCACGTTACCGCAAGGCGCTCATCACCCAATGTGATCTGGCGCCGGCCATGCTGCGTACCTCGCGTGAACAGGCGCCGCGCTGGTTTTCACCCCATCGTTACGTGTGCGCGGATGCGGAGCAGCTGCCGTTCGCCGACGCTGCGCATGACCTGATCGTCTCGAGTCTCTCGCTGCAGTGGTGCGAGGCGTTGCCCGCCGCATTCGGCGAGGCACGCCGCACGCTGCGCGAAGGCGGCCTGTTCCTGTTTTCGACGCTGGGACCGGACACGCTCAAGGAGCTGCGTGCGGCGAGCGCCGCGGTCGACGAGAGCCCGCGCGTGAACCGCTTCATCGACATGCATGTGATCGGCGACGTGCTGGGCGCGGCCGGTTTCGCCGACCCGGTCATGGAGGCCGAACACATCACCGTGGAGTACGACGACGCGATGACCCTGCTACGCGATCTGAAAGGGCTCGGCGCCACCAACGCCCAGACCGGGCGTGCGCGCGGCCTGCTCGCACGGCGCCGCCTGCAGGCGCTGGTGGCGGCCTACGAGCCATTCCGCCGCAACGGCAAGCTGCCCGCGACCTACGAGGTGGTCTACGGCCACGCCTGGGCCGCGCCGCAGCGCCCGGCCAAGGGACCCACCGAACAGGTGTTCCCGCTCGCGCAGCTGCGCCGCCGATGAACGTCTTCATCACCGGAACCGACACGGGCGCGGGCAAGACCCACTTCAGTGCCGCCGTGCTGCGCGCCTGCGGCCGCCGCGGCGTGGGCGCCATCGGCATGAAACCCATTGCGAGCGGCGCCGAGGAGACGCCAGCCGGCTGGCACAATGACGACGTCGCGGCCCTGCGCGCGGCAGCGACGGTCAGCGCGCCCGACGCCGACATCAACCCCTACCTGTTCGCCCTGCCGGCCTCGCCGCACATTGCCGCCGACGCTGCTGGCGCCGCCATCGACGTTGATGTCATCGACCACGCTTACCGGCGCTGCGCGGCGCAGGCCGAGGTGGTCGTGGTCGAGGGCGTGGGCGGCTGGCTGGTGCCGGTGACCAGGGACATCCTCGTCGCCGACCTCGCCGACCGCCTCGCATTGCCGGTCGTGATGGTGGTGGGTGTGCGTCTCGGCTGCATCAACCATGCCTTGTTGACCGCGCGTGCCATCGGTGCCAGCGGCCGCCCCTGGCTGGGCTACGTCGCGAACGTCGTCGAGCCCGATCTCGAGGCGCTGCCGGCGGTCCTCGCGACGCTGGAAGAAATGCTGCCGGGACCCTGCCTGGGCGTGGTAAATTGGCATGACGAAGAAAGCCTCGGGCGCGCCGCCGGGGCGCTCGCCGACATCCTGATCGCGCGGCCCGACAAGACTGCACGGCGCTGAGGAAAACCTGCCCATGGTGCAGACCCCCGACGAAACCGATCCGGCCACGCCGACCTGGATCCTGAGCCCGACGCGCTCGATGACCTGGCCCGAGGCCAAGCGCGTGGTACTCGCGGTGGCCATCGTCAGCGGCGCCATCGGCGCGTTCTTTTTCGCCATGGGCATGCCGCTGGTGCTGCCGTTCTCCGGCCTGGAGGCGGCGGCCGTCGCCGCCGGCTTCTACGTGGTGTTACGTGAAGGCGAGCGGCGCGAGGTGGTGCGTCTCGACGGCGACCTGCTGGTCATCGAGCGCGGCCTGCGCGCACCCGAAGAGCGCCTCGAGTTCAACCGCTTCTGGGTGCGCGTGGAACTGCAGCGCGCGGCCAGCCGGCTGCACCCACAGCGCCTGGTGGTCGGCACGCACGGCCAGCGCATCGAACTGGGCCGTTTCCTGACCGACGGCGAACGCGAATCATTCGCACGGACCCTGATTAACGCGCTGAAAAAAAACCGTTAGACTAAGCGGGCTAAGCCGCCGCGATTGGTATGCGAGCGCGCCGCTGGCCCCGGCTTCAACCCCGGGGCAGGGTGCGGATGCGACCTGCCGAACGCACGCGACGAAATGCCCAGACGCCTGAAACCCGATAGTGCACCCAATCTGTTCGTGCTGTTGCCGGACGGTATCAGAAGAGCGAGAAGCATGAAGTTTTCCACCACCAATCGACTCGTCAAGTCCCTCGCCGCGCCCGGCGCCCTGCTGGGTCTGCCCGTCGCCGCCAACGCCGAGTGGGGCCTCAACCTGACCCCCGGTGTGACGCCGTTCAGCCGCACCATCTACGACCTCCACATGCTCATCCTGTGGGTCTGCGTGGTCATTGGCATCGTCGTTTTCGGCTTGATGTTCTACTCGATCATGAAGTTCCGGAAATCGCAGGGTGCTCAGGCCGCGCAATGGCACGAGAGCACCAAGGTCGAGGTGCTGTGGACCCTGATCCCGTTCATCATCCTGGTCGGCATCGCCGTGCCGGCGACCAAGGCCCTGATCATGATGGAAGATGTCTCCGGCGCGGACATGACCATCAAGGTGACCGGCTACCAGTGGAAATGGCATTACCAATATGTCGATGACGGCGTCGGCTTCTTCTCAACGCTGGATGCCGACTCCAACAACGCGCGTCAGCTCGGTGCCGACACCGACCCGTCGAGCGTCGACAACTACCTGCTCAGCGTCGACAACCACCTGGTCGTGCCGATCAACAAGAAGATCCGTTTCCTCACCACCGCCGGCGACGTCATCCACGCCTGGTGGGTGCCGGCCCTCGGCTGGAAGCGCGACGCCATTCCGGGCTTCATCAACGAATCGTGGGCGACCATCGAGGAGCCGGGTATCTACCGCGGCCAGTGCGCGGAGCTCTGTGGCAAGGATCACGGCTTCATGCCGGTGGTCGTCGAGGCGCTGCCGGAGGCCGAATACCAGGCCTGGCTCGAGAAGCAGAAAGCCGCGACCCAACAGGCCGCGCGCGAGCCCGCCACCACGCAGAAGCTCGTCGCCGCCGCCGCCGAGTGAGCGGTACACCCTGATTACGACGATTTGCCCTTACCAACGCTTTCGATATCGAGCATAGAGGATCCATCATGAGTGAGGCAGCCACCCACCACGACGATCATCACGGTCATCATCCCAGCGGCATCAAGCGCTGGCTGACGACGACCAATCACAAGGACATCGGCACGCTGTACCTGATCTTCGCGCTGGTGATGTTCTTCATCGGCGGCGCGATGGCGATGATCATCCGCCTCGAGCTGTTCCAGCCCGGCCTGCAGTTCGTCGAGCCGCAGTTCTTCAACTCGATGACGACCATGCATGCCCTGGTCATGATCTTCGGTGCCGTCATGCCGGCGTGGACGGGTTTCGCCAACTGGATGATCCCGATGATGATCGGCGCTCCGGACATGGCCCTGCCACGGCTCAACAACTGGAGCTTCTGGATCCTGCCGTTCGCGTTCACGCTGCTGTTGTCGACCCTGTTCATGCCCGGCGGTTCGCCGGCCGGCGGCTGGACCATGTACCCACCGCTGGTACTGCAGACCGGTGACGCGTTCCCGTTCCTGATCTTCGCCGTGCACTTCATGGGCGCCTCGTCCATCGCCGGCGCGATCAACGTCATCGTGACCGTATTCAACATGCGCGCCCCCGGCATGACGCTGATGAAGCTGCCGCTGTTCGTGTGGACGTGGATCATCACGGCCTTCCTGCTCATCGCCTCGATCCCGGTGCTCGCCGGCGCCGTTACGATGCTGCTCACCGACAAGTTCTTCGGCACCGCGTTCTTCTCCGCGGCCGGCGGCGGCGACCCGGTGATGTTCCAGCATATCTTCTGGTTCTTCGGTCACCCCGAGGTGTACATCCTGATCCTGCCGGCGTTCGGCATCATCTCGGCCATCGTGCCGACCTTCGCGCGCAAGCCGCTGTTCGGCTACAGCTCGATGGTCTACGCGAGCGCCGCCATCGCCTTCCTCTCGTTCATCGTGTGGGCCCACCACATGTTCACCGTCGGCATGCCGCTTGCCGGCGAGTTGTTCTTCATGTACACGACGGTGCTCATCGCGGTGCCGACCGGCGTGAAGGTGTTCAACTGGGTCGCGACGATGTGGCAGAGCTCGATGACCTTCGAGGTGCCGATGCTGTTCTCGCTGGCCTTCATCGTGCTGTTCACGATTGGTGGCTTCTCGGGCCTGATGCTCGGCGTCACGCCGGTCGACTTCCAGTACCACGACACCTACTTCGTCGTCGCGCACTTCCACTACGTGCTGGTCACCGGTGCCGTCTTCTCGCTGATGGCGGCGACCTACTTCTGGTTGCCGAAGTGGACCGGACACATGTACGACGAAACCCTCGGCAAGTGGCATTTCTGGCTGTCGACGATTTCGGTCAACGTGCTGTTCTTCCCGCAGCACTTCCTGGGCCTGGCCGGCATGCCACGTCGCATTCCGGACTACGCCGTGCAGTTCACCGACTTCAACACCATGTCGAGCATCGGCGGCTTCGTCTTCGGCATTTCCCAGTTCCTCTTCGTGATCGTCATCGTGAAGTGCGTCAAGGGTGGGGCCAAGGCCAGCGACCAGGTGTGGGAAGGTGCCCACGGCCTCGAATGGACGCTGCCCTCGCCGCCGCCCTACCACAGCTTCAGCGTACCGCCCGAGCCGTCCACCATCGAAGGCGGCATGCGCTGAGGCGCCGCGAGGTGCCACGCCATGGCTCAGCCGGAACCCACCGAGCAACGCCGCCAGCAGCGCCGCGCCGCCGTTCGCATGGCGCTGGTGCTGGCGGTGATCGCGGTGGCTATCTACGGCTGGGCCATCTACTCGAGGGTGCAGTGACGTGAACGCCCCGGAGCTGCGCGCGGCCAACCGCCGCACCGTGACGAAGCTGCTCATCGCGACCTGCGTGATGTTCGGCTTCGGTTACGCGCTGGTGCCGCTGTACAACGTCTTCTGCGAGATCACCGGCCTCAACGGCAAGACCGGGCGGCTGAGCCAGGAAGCGGCCGAGGTCCTGAGCGTCGACGAGTCGCGTCTGGTCACCGTCGAATTCGTGACCAACGTCAGCGCGGACATGCCCTGGGCGTTCCGTCCGGTCGTAGCCAAGATGCAGGTCCACCCCGGCGCCGAGAACCTCGCCTACTTCGAAGCGAGCAACGAGGCGCAGTGGCCAATCACCGGCAGTGCCGTGCCCAGCGTGTCACCGAGCAAGGCCTCGCGCTATTTCAACAAGACCGAGTGTTTCTGCTTCACGCAGCAGGCGCTCGGCGCGGGTGAGACCCGCACGATGCCAGTCCGCTTCGTGGTCGATCCGAAGCTGCCGCAGGATGTCGATGTGCTGACCCTGGGCTACACCTTCTTCGAATCGCTCAATACCAGCGCGACGGCGGACGACGACGAACCCCATTCCTGATCCGGGCTTAATCCCAACAATCGCCAACCAGAGAAAGAGAGTCATGGCTGAAGCACAATCAGACTACTACGTACCCGAATCGAGCCAATGGCCGTTCACGGCGTCGTTGTCCATCTTCCTGATGTTCGTCGGCGGCGCGCTGACGCTCAACGGCAGCGGTATCGGCCCGACCGTGCTGGCGATCGGCGCGCTGGTGTTCGTGTTCATGCTGTTCGGCTGGTTCGGTAACGTCATCAGCGAAAGCGAGGGCGGCATCTACAGCGACCAGGTCGACGTCAGCTTCCGTATGGGCATGGCCTGGTTCATCTTCTCCGAGGTGATGTTCTTCGCCGCCTTCTTCGGTGCGCTCTACTACGTGCGCATGTACGCCGTGCCGTGGCTCGGCGGCGAGGGCTCCGGTGCCGCGACCAACCAGTTCCTGTGGCCGGACTTCGTCGCTGCCTGGCCGCTGCTGCAGCCGCCGTCCACCTATGGCTTCAGCGACTTCCAGGAAACCATCGGCGCCTGGGGCGTGCCGTTCTGGAATACCCTCATCCTGCTCACCTCCGGCGCCACGGTCACCTGGGCGCACTGGGGCCTGAAGAAGGGCAGCCGCCAGCAGCTGATCCTCGGCCTCGCCGCGACCGTCGCCCTTGGTGCACTGTTCGTGTTCTTCCAGGCCGAGGAATACGGTCATGCCTACCACGAGCTCGGCCTGACGCTGAACTCCGGCATTTACGGCGCGACGTTCTTCCTGCTGACCGGCTTCCATGGCTTCCACGTGACCATGGGCACCATCATGCTCGCGGTCATCCTGGCACGCTCGATCAAGGGCCACTTCACCGCCCGCCACCACTTCGGCTTCGAAGCTGTGGCCTGGTACTGGCACTTCGTCGACGTGGTCTGGATCGGGCTGTTCATTTTCGTCTACTGGATCTAGGCCCGCGACGATGCGGCGGCGCGCATCCTGTTGCGCGCCGCCCGGCCCGACCCGGGCTCGCAGATCCGGGCGACCCAGCGCCACTTCTCGAAGTGGCGCTTTGCTTTGGGCCTCAGCCGTTTGGCTGGATGATGCCCAGGGCGTAAAGCACGCCGAGCACGATCACCAGACCGAAGGACAACGCGACCCGCACGGTCAGTGCCTTGACCGTCGCCGTGGACTCCTGGCGCCGCCCGCGCCGGAACAGGTTGAACGCAGCGGTTGCCAGCGAGGCGAGAATCATGACGAAAATCGCGATGATGAAGGCTTTGATCAGGGGGGAGTCGGCCATCGGACCATCCGGTGAGAACAGATTGCCGCATTATCCTCTCACATGACCGCCCGACCCAACCTCCCGTGGCGCCGGGTTGTGCTCTTCGTCCTGTTCGCGACCAGCTGCACCTTTCTCGCGAGCCTCGGCGTCTGGCAGCTGCACCGTGCCGAGACCAAGCGCGAGCGTTACACCGAATTCAGCACCCGCCTCGGCGCGCCGCCCGTCGATCTCGCCAACCTGCCGGCCGACTACCGCGCCGACGATTACCGCTGGCGCCGGGTCGAGCTGCGCGGTGAATACCGCGCCCCCGACGTGCTGCTCGACAACCGCGTGCAACAGGGACGTCCCGGCTACGAAGTGATTACCCCGCTGGCCACTCCCGCCGGCAAGCTCATGCTCGTCGACCGCGGCTGGACCGCGCTCGGACCCTCGCGCGAGGCCCTGCCCGCCGCGCCCGCGCCCGACGGCCCGGTCCTGCTGACCGGTTTCCTGGGTGAGCCCCCGGTCACCGGTGTCGCCATCAATGCCGATGCCGGGCGCATCGAACAGCTCTCGCCAGACATGCTACGTGTGCAGCAGATCGATTCGGCTGCGCTCGCGCCGCTGCTCGGCCAGCGGCCCAGGCCCGGCATCCTCTACCTCGACGCCGATGCGCCCGGCGCCCTTGCCGTCGACTGGACCCTGCCCGGCGACGGTTCCGCACGCCACGTCGCCTACGCCGTCCAGTGGTTCGCGATGGCGATCGTTCTGGCCGGCATCGGCGTATGGAACTGGCGTCGCACGAGAACGAGCCATGAATGAGACCCCGCCCCGGCGCGGCCTGCCCGCGCGTGTCACCCTGCTGCTGGTCGTCACGGCCTTCGTCGTGCCCATTCTCGTCGCCTGGTGGATGGCGCGCGTGCAGCCACCCGCAAGTGGCAGCCACCTGGTCAACCGCGGCAGCTTCATCCGCCCGCCGCTCGACATCCGAGCCGATCCGGCGCTGACGCCGCTTAGCGCGATCCCCCTGGAACCCAGCGAATGGGCCCTGGTGTATTACGCACCGGGTGAGTGCACGCAGCCGTGCAGGGACGCGATCGAGATGCTGCAGACCATACGCAGCGTACTCGGCCAGGCGACCACGCGGGTGCGCGTCGCCGCCGTGCTCGAACACGCGGCCGAGGTTCCGCCGGTGACCCACCTCGTCGCGGACGCCGCGGCGCGCACCCGCCTGGCCGCGGCGGCGGGCTCTGGTACCGAGGCTGGTACGGCGCTCGATTCCGGCGTCGTGTTCCTCGACTGGCGGGGTCAGATCATGATGTATTTCGCCGATACGTCGGCCCCCGCCGACATCAAGAAGGATCTCAAGCGCCTCCTGCGCGCTTCGCAAATCAAGTAGCCCGGATCATGTCCCGACTTGCCTGCTCGCTCGCCTGGCTGCTGCCGGCACTGGCCCTGTGCGTCATCGTCTTCGGTGCCTACGTGCGTCTCAGCGACGCCGGCCTCGGTTGCCCCGACTGGCCCGGCTGCTACGGGCGCCTGACCGTGCCGGAAGCCGACCCGGCCGTCCACCTGGAGGACCCCGCCTGGTCGAGCCGGCCGCTCGAGAGCGGCAAGGCGTGGCGCGAGATGATCCACCGCTACCTGGCGAGCGCGCTCGGCCTCGGCATCGTCGTCATGGCGGTCATCGCCTGGCGCACGCGCCGCGCCGCCGGCTTCAGCCCGGTGGTCTACGCCCTCGTGCCACTGGTCATCTTCCAGGGCCTGCTCGGCATGTGGACGGTAACCCTGCTGCTCAAGCCGCTCGTCGTCTCCGCCCACCTGCTCGGCGGCCTCGCCACGCTCGCCCTGCTGTGGTGGAACCTGCTTGCCACGCGCCGTCTCGATGGATGCGCGCACGCGCCCGGCGCGCTGGCCTGGCTGGCGCCCCTGGCGCTCGCGGTGCTGGTCGGACAGATCTTCCTCGGCGGCTGGACCAGTGCGAATTACGCGGCCCTCGCCTGCACCGATTTCCCCACTTGCCATGGCCGCTGGTGGCCGCAGACGGATTTCGCCGAGGGCTTCGTGCTGTGGCGCGGGCTCGGCGTGAACTACGAGTTCGGCGTTCTCGAAACGCCGGCACGCACGGCCATCCACGTGGCCCACCGCCTCGGCGCGCTACTCGCCGGCATTGCCGTGCTAGCGGCCGGAATCGGCGCTGCGCGCAGCCCGGTGCGGCGAATCCGCCTGACCGGATGGTGTATACTCGCCGCGCTCCCAATCCAGCTGCTGCTGGGTGTGACCAACGTGCTCGGCGGTCTGCCGCTCGCCGTTGCGGTGGCCCACAATGGTGGCGCCGCCGTGCTTCTGCTCACGCTGGTCACACTCGTCCGTTTCACCCGGCGCGCCTGATCGGATTCAACCATGGCCTCGAACACCCTGACATCGCATCCCCTCGGTCACTGGCGCGAATACGCGGAGCTGTGCAAACCGCGCGTCATCGTGCTGATCGTGTTCACCGCGATGATCGGCATGTTCCTCGCCACCCCGGGCACCGTGCCGCTCGCGATCTTCGTGCCGGCGACGCTCGGCATCGCGCTCGCTGCCGCCTCGGCCGCCGCCATCAACCATGTCGCCGAACACCGCATCGACGCGCTGATGGCGCGCACCCGCAATCGCCCGCTGCCGCAGGGCGGCATCAATCGCAGCCATGCACTGGCCTTCGCGCTGGCCATCGGTGGCCTGTCGATGTACCTGCTCGTGGCGTTCGTCAACACCCTGACGGCGGTGCTGACCTTCGCCTCGCTGATCGGCTACGCGGTCATCTACACGATGTATCTCAAGCACGCGACGCCGCAGAACATCGTGATCGGTGGCGCTGCCGGTGCCGCGCCGCCGGTGCTCGGCTGGACCGCGGTGACCGGCTCGGTCGATCCGCACGCGCTGCTGCTGTTCCTGATCATCTTCGCCTGGACGCCGCCGCATTTCTGGGCGCTGGCCATTTATCGCCGCGAAGACTACGCCAAGGCGGCTATCCCGATGCTGCCGATCACCCACGGCGTGGCCTACACGCGCCAGCAGATCCTGCTCTATACGCTGATTCTCATCGTCGCGACGCTGCTACCCTACGCGACCTACATGAGCGGCCCGGTCTACCTCGTCGGCGCGCTCGCGCTCGATGCGGTCTTTCTGTACTACGCGGTGCGCATGCAGTTCGACCATGACGATGCGCTCGCGATGCGTACGTTCCGCTACTCTATCCTGTACCTGACGCTGCTCTTCGGCGTTTTCTTCCTCGACCACTACTGGAACGCCTTGCTCGGGCTCGTCGGTCTGGCCTGAGCGCAGCCATGCCCCGCCAGCGTCCTGCCGCTGTGCTGCCGCGCTGGCAGTGGCTGTGGTTTCCTCCCGTGATGCTCGTCGTGATCGTCGCTGTGCGCGTGGCCGATCCGCTTGCCTACCGCACCTGGATCGACGGCGAGCTCGGCCTCATCGAGCTGGCGACCCCGCTACTGTCGATTATCGGCGCTGGCTACGGTATCGCGCTGATGCGCGAGCTGATGCGCGACGGGATGAGCAAGCTGCTGGTGTGGAGCACGCTGCTGACGCTCGCGTGCATCTATTTCGCCGGTGAAGAGCTCTCCTGGGGACAGCACCTGTTCGGCTGGTCGACGCCCGAATCGGTCGCGCGGCTCAACGATCAGCAGGAAACGAACCTGCACAACATGAGCAGCTGGCTCGACCAGAAACCGCGCCTGCTGCTCGAGCTGTGGGTGCTGATCGGCGGAATCGTGATGGTCCTGGTCGGCAGCCGGGCCGGCCAGCGGTTGTCGGTCGACGTGATGTCGTCGTGGTTCTGGCCGACCCGCGATTGCCTGCCGACGGCGATCCTGGCGATCGGGATCCGCCTGCCCGAGCGCATCAAGGACCTCGCCGGCCTCGAATCGCTGCCGCTCGAGATCCGCTACAGCGAACCGCAGGAGTACTACTTCGCGCTGTTCCTGCTGCTCTACCTGGCCGCGTTGCGCGTGCGGGTGCGCCGCACGCGCTACTGAAGCCAGCGCGGCGTGCTGCCGCGCCGTGGGGCGTTCAGCCGTCGAGCCCTGGAATCGCGCCTTTCATCTTGCCGAAGGCACTCTTCTCGATCTGGCGAATGCGCTCGGCCGAGACGCCGTAGCGGTCGGCGAGTTCGTGCAGGGTCGCTTTCGGCTCGACCAGCCAACGGCTGACGACGATGTCGCGGCTGCGATCGTCGAGCGCCGCCAGCGCATCGTTGAGCTTCGTGCTGCGCAGCTCGTCGAACTCCTCGCGCTCGAAATTCGCCGCCGGTTCGAAGCGCTGGTCTTCGAGGTAGGCCGCCGGCACGTAGGATTCCTCGTCGCTCGCCGGGTTGACATCGAACGGCACGTCATGCGCGTTCAGGCGTTGTTCCATGGTCGTCACGTCGCGCGCCTCGACGCCGAGTTCGTCGGCCATCGCATCGACCTCGGCCTGGCCCATCCAGCCGAGGGACTTGCGTGTGCTGCGCAGGTTGAAGAACAATTTGCGCTGCGATTTCGTCGTCGCGACCTTGACGATGCGCCAGTTGCGCAGGATGAACTCGTGGATCTCCGCCTTGATCCAATGCACGGCGAAAGACACCAGGCGCACGCCGACGTCCGGGTCGAAACGCTTGACCGCCTTCATCAGGCCGACGTTGCCCTCCTGCACCAGGTCGCCCTGCGCCAGGCCATAACCGGCGTACCCGCGCGCGACCTTGACCACGAAGCGCAGGTGCGCGAGCACCAGCTCGCGGGCGGCTTCGAGGTCACCGTCGTCGTGAAAGCGACGGGCGAGCTCCTGCTCCCGCTCGAGCGACAGCAGCGGCATGCGATTGACCGCCTCGATGTAGCGATCGAGCGAACCGGCGGTCGACGGAAGGTGCAGATTGAGCGTGTTGGTCATGGGCTTGGACAACCTCTCCTGATGGGCATCGTCGAGTACATTTTAGCACTCGTTGCGTTAGAGTGCTAAACAGCACGCGGGTTCCCCGGCGGCCGGCTCAGTGCCCCCGATTGGCGAGACGGCGCAGGCTGTGACTGGTGCCGAGCCACGCACCGCACCAGCCGGTCACCATGCCCAGGCCGAGCAGCGACAGCACGAACACCGCGCCCGGATGGGCCAGCGCGTAGTCGCTGGCGTAGGCGCGGGCAACGGCGGCGACGGGGTCGGCCAGTGCCAGCAGCACCCCTTCGACCACCAGCACCGCCGCCACGCCGGCGGCGAGCCCGTAGATGGCCCCGCTATAGAGAAACGGGCGCCGGACGAAGGCGTCGGTCGCCCCGACCAGTTTGTAGAGGTCGATCTCGGTCCCGTGCTGATGCACGAGCACCCGGATGGTGTTCGCAGTGACCAGCACCGTCCCCGCCACCAGAACAAAAGTGAGCACTAACACACCCCGTTCGCCCAAACGCACGATGGCGGCCAGGCGATCGAGCCAGGCAAGGTCGAGCAGAACGTCTTCGACTCCTTCCAGTGCGCCCAGTCGGCGCGCCAGCGCACGCCCCTCATCGCCACGCCAGGCGCTCGCGCGCGGCCTGACGACGAGCAGATGGGGCAGCGGGTTGCTGGCGGCATCGAGCTCGCCGGCCAGGCCGGCGGCGCCGGCCAGCTCGGCGAACGCCTGCTCGGCGCTGACGACGTCCACCCCGGCGAGCGCGTCATCGGCGGCCAGCTCGCCGGCGAGTCCCGCGGCCGCCGCGTGGTTTATCCCGGGCGCGAGGAACAGCGTCAGCGTCGGTTCTACGTGCCAGTCGGCGAGCAGTGCGTCGCGCTGCGCGAGCAGCGCGGCGAGCAGCGCCGGCAGGGCCAGCGCGACGGCCATCACCGCCACCGCGAGCCCGCTCGCCAGCGGGTTCTCGCGGCATTGCGCGAGCCCCCACCGCGCCGCGCGCCGATGTCCCGTCCACCACGCGCCGGCGGCGCGCCTCGAGGGCGCCCCCGCTGCCTGCTCGCGGCGTGCGGTGGCCGCGCGTCTCACGCCGCGTTCTGTGCCGCGCTGTCGACGCGCCCGTGCGAGAGCGCGATGACGCGCGCCGGCAGCGCTTCGAGCAGGGTGGTGTCGTGCGTTGCGACGACCACCGTCACCCCGACCTGGTTGAACTGCCGGAACAGCGCCAGGACCTCGCGCGACAGGCTCGGGTCGAGGTTGCCGGTCGGCTCGTCGGCGAGCAGCATGCGCGGCCGGTTGACGACCGCGCGGGCGATGCCGACACGCTGCTGCTCGCCGCTCGACAGCGTCCCGGCGCGCGCCTGCTCGCGGTGCAGCAAGCCGACCTTGTCGAGCGCAGCCCGGACACGGCGCCCGATCTCGCCATCGGCAAGGCCGCACACCAGCAGCGGAACGGCGACGTTGTCGAACACGCTGCGCTGCGCGAGCAGGCGATGATCCTGGAAGATCAGGCCCAGCTGGCGGCGGTAGTAGGGAATCTGCGGCGGCGCGACGCGTTCGAGGTTGTGGCCGTCGACGATGACCTCGCCGCGGCTGGGCCGCTCGAGCAGTGCGACCAGGCGCAGCAACGTACTCTTGCCAGCCCCAGAATGGCCAGTGAGAAAGACGAACTCGCCTTCGGCGATATCCAGGCTGACGTTGCTCAGCGCCTCGTTGCCACCGGGGTAGCGCTTGGAGACGTTGAGCAGCCGGATCACGGCGCGCTCGACTCCCCGGGCGCGAAGTCGCCGAGCAGCGCGGCGACGAACTCCGCGGCGGCGAAGTCCTGCAGATCCTCGGCGCTCTCGCCGACGCCGACGTAGCGGATCGGCAGGCCGAAGCGCTCGGCGAGCGCGAAAATGACCCCGCCGCGCGCGGTGCCGTCGAGCTTGGTCAGGGCCAGGCCCGTGACCTCGACCGCGGCACAGAACTGCTCGGCCTGGTTGATCGCGTTCTGCCCCATGGTGGCGTCGAGTACGAGCAGCGTCTCGTGCGGCGCGCGTTCGTCGAAACGCCCGATCACGCGGCGCACCTTGGTCAGCTCGGCCATCAGGTTGTCCTGCGTGTGCAGACGCCCGGCGGTGTCGGCGATGAGCACGTCGATGCCGCGGCTCTGCGCGGCCTGGCAGGCATCGAAGATGACCGCTGCCGGATCGGCCCCGTGCGCCTGTGCGACGACCGGTACGCCGAGGCGATCGCCCCAGGTCCTGAGCTGCTCGACGGCGGCGGCGCGGAAAGTGTCACCGGCGGCGAGCATCACCTTGTGACCGTGCTCGCCCAGGCGGCGCGCAATCTTGGCGATCGTGGTGGTCTTGCCGACGCCGTTGACGCCCACCACGAGCAACACGAACAGCCCGTTGCCCGGTGGCGGAAACGCGAGCGGCGCCTCGCACGGCGCGAGAATCGCATTCATCTCGCGTTCGATGGCGTTGGCCGGCGTATCCTTCTGATCGATGCGGCGCACGCTGTCGACGATGCGCATGGTCGCCTTGACGCCGACGTCGCTGCGTAACAGGACCGTCTCCAGCTCGTCGAGGGTGGCGCCGTCGAGGCGCGTTTTGCGGCCGACCAGGCGGTCGAGGCCGCCCATCAAGCTTTCGCGCGTGCGCGCGATGCCGGCTTTGAGTCGAGAGAACATGGTCTTCCTGCGCTGAACGGTTCGGATTGGGCGTTGCCAGCCCCGCCTGGCCTGCGTCGCGGCAGGCGCCGATCGCCGCCGCGGGATCCGCCGCCGCGTATCCGGCGGGGCCGCGCGCCCGGGCGATGCGGTATCCTAGCATCTGCTGCGTTGCGTCGGGTCGGGGAACACCGCGACGCTGCGCGCGTCTCACCTTCTGGAGCCGGCTGCGAATCGCATCCGGTTCGCTGCCGATCGACATGCCAACGGAGAGCCTGCCTTGTCACGTTCAAGCTTCCTTGCTTGCTGCCTCGTCCTGGTCGCGCCGCTCGTGCACGCGGCCGATGCCGCCCGTACCCACGAGTACACGCTCGACAACGGGCTGGCCCTGATCGTCCAGGAAGACCATCGCGCGCCGACCGCGGTCGTGCAGATCTGGTACCGCGTCGGCGGCGCCTACGAGCACGACGGCATCACCGGCGTCTCGCATGCCCTCGAGCACATGATGTTCAAGGAGACCGAATCGCTCGCCACCGGCGAATTCTCGAAGATCGTCGCCGCTCGCGGCGGACGCGAGAATGCCTTCACCGGCACCGACTACACCGCTTATTTCCAGCAATGGTCGGCGGACAACGTGGCGGAGAGCTTCCGCCTCGAGGCCGAGCGCATGCACCGCCTGGTGATCAGCGACGACGAGTTCGCCAAGGAGATCAATGTCGTGCTCGAAGAGCGTCGCCTGCGCACCGACGACAACCCGCAGGCACTGGCCATGGAGGCGGCGCAGGCGGTGGCCTACCAGACCAGTCCCTATCGCCAGCCGATCATCGGCTGGGAAGCCGATATCGAGCAGATGACGGCGGAGGACCTGCGCGCCTGGTATCGCCGCTGGTACGTGCCGAACAACGCCACCGTGGTGGTCGTCGGCGACGTTGACCCGGACGCGGTGCTGGCGCTCGCCAAGCAGCATTTCGGCGCCATCCCGGCACGCGAGATCGTGCCGCCCAAGGCGCGTCCCGAGGTGCCCCAGCGCGGCACCAAGCGGGTCGAGTTCGGCAGCGACAAGGCACGCATACCGTTCATGGTGATGGGCTTCAAGGTGCCGGTGCTGACCTCGGCGCTGGCTGGCGGCGAGGTCGAGGAGTGGGAGATCTATGCCCTCGACGTGCTCGCCGAGACGCTCGACGGCGATGCCAGCGCGCGTCTGCCGCGCTCGCTCGTGCGCGGCCGCGAGCTGGCCTCGCACATCGACGCCGGCTTCTCCGCGACCTCGATGCTGCCGACGCTGTTCTACTTCAGCGCCGTGCCGCGCGAAGGCGTCGCGCTGGCCGACCTCGAGCAGGCCATCCTGGCCGAGATCGACGCGCTCAAGCAGGAACCCCCGAGCAACGAGGAGCTCGCCCGCATCAAGACCCAGGTCGTCGCCGAGACGGTCTTCGAGCGCGATTCGATGCAGCACCAGGCGACCATCATCGGCAGTCTCGAGTCGGTCGGGCTCGACTGGCGGCTGAAGGACGACTACGTCGAGAAGATTCGCGCCGTGACCCGCGAGCAGGTGCGCGAAGTGGCCATGAAGTACTTCACACCGGATACCCTGACCGTCGCCTACCTCGAGCCGGAGGTGGCGCCGTGACCGCGTCGCGCAGACTGCTCGGCCGCATCGGCGCGGTACTCCTCGCCAGCGCGCTGCTGCCGGTCCAGGTATTCGCCAACCCGCGCATCGAGCACTGGCAGACCGACAACGGCGCACGCGTCTACTTCGTCGCCGCGCCCGAGATCCCGATGCTCGATGTGCGCGTCGTGTTTGCCGGCGGCAGCGCGCGCGACGGTGCGGCGCCCGGTCTCGCGCGTCTCACCAACGAATTGCTCACCGAGGGCGCCGGTGAGCGTGACGCCGACGCCTTCAACAGCGCGCTCGGCGCGACCGGCGCGCGCCTGTCGAACGGCGCTCTGCGCGACATGGCCTATGTCGAGTTGCGCACCATGGTGGACCCGGAGTACGCGGGACCGGCACTCGGCCTGCTGCGCGATGCGCTCGCCGCACCGCGCTTCGACGATGCCGCGCTCGAGCGGGTCAAGGCGCGCACGCTGATCGCGCTCAAGCACAAGCAGCAGTCGCCGGATGCAATCGCCGAAGAGACGTTCTACGCCAACCTCTACCCCGATCACCCCTACGGCACGCCGCCGGAGGGTACGCCGCAGAGTGTGCCGGCGATCGGCCGCGAAGACGTCGTCGCTTTCCACGATCAGTATTACGTGGCGCGCAATGCGGTGATCGCGATCGTCGGCGCGATCGATCGCGCCCACGCCGAACGCATCGCCGCCGGCCTCGCCGATGCCCTGCCGGCCGGCGCCGCGGCGCCTCCGCTGCCCGCGGTCGAGGCGGGCACGGCGCACGAGGAGCGCGTCGAGTTCCCGTCCATCCAGAGCCACGTCCGCGTCGGCCTGCCGGGCATGACGCGCGGTGACCCCGATTACTTCCCGCTGCTGGTCGGCAACCACGCGCTGGGTGGCAACTCCCTGGTCTCGATCCTGTTCCGCGAGATCCGCGGCAAGCGTGGGCTGTCCTACAGCGCCTACAGTTATTTCGTACCGATGGACCAGGCCGGTCCGTTCGTCGCCGCGTTGCAGACCGATCGCTCGCAGGAGGACGAGGCGATGCGCGTGTTGCGCGCGACCATCGACGACTTCGTCAGCAACGGTCCGCCCCCGGCCGATCTCGAGGCGGCCAAGCAGAACCTCATCGGCGGCTTTCCGCTGCGCATCGACAGCAACGACAAGATCACCGACTACATCGCGATGATCGGCTTCTACGGCCTGCCGCTCGACTACCTCGAGACCTTTGCCGCGAAGGTCGCCGCGGTGACGCCGGAGGCCGTGCAGGACGCCTTCGCGCGCCGCGTCGACCCGGACCGCCTCGTCACGGTGATCGTGGGGCGCAATGAGGCCGACGGCGACGGCTGAGCGGCGTTGAACCAGGCAAGAGCGACAGGCCCCAAGGGACGCGGCGCGGTCCGCATCATCGGCGGCCGCTGGCGTGGTACGCGCATCCCGGTCGCCGACCGCCCGGGCCTGAGGCCGAGTCCGGACAGGGTGCGCGAGACGCTGTTCAACTGGCTCGCACCCTACGTCGATGGCGCGCGCTGCCTGGACCTGTTCGCCGGCAGCGGCGTGCTCGGTTTCGAAGCCGTCTCGCGCGGCGCCGCCAGCGCCGTGCTCGTCGAGCGTGATGCCGGCGCGGCCGCGGCGCTCGCCGAACTTGCCGGCCGGCTCGGTACCGACGCGGTGCGCATCGAGCGCGCCGAGGCGCTGGCCTACCTCGCCGGCACGCCCGGCGCACAGGACATCGTGTTCGTCGATCCGCCCTTCGCCGACGGTGTCCAGGCGCGGGTCCTCGACGCGCTTGTGCGCGGCTGGCTCGCGCCGCATGCGCTGGTCTACCTGGAGAGCGCGCGCGATGCGCCGCCGCCGGCGGCGCCGTGGCAGGTGTACAAGTCCGGGACAACCCGCCAGGTGAGCTATAAATTGATCCGATACGCGGGCTAGAATGGCGCCCCCGCAACCGAAGCATCGGCCGCCCGCGGTCGATCAGTGCAAGGATCCCCGTTGGCCACGACTGCCATATATCCCGGTACCTTCGACCCCATCACGCTGGGTCATGCCGACATCGTCTCGCGCGCCGCGCCGCTGTTCGACCGTCTCATCGTCGCCGTTGCCGGCAGCACGTCGAAGAAGACCGTCTTCTCCGCCGACGAACGCGTTGCCCTGGCCGCCGAGATCCTGGCCGGGTACGGCAACGTCGAGGTCAAGCGCTTCGACGGCCTGATGGTCGATTTCGCCCGCCAGGAGAAGGCCAAGGTGGTGCTGCGCGGGCTGCGCGCGGTGACCGACTTCGAATACGAGTTCCAGCTCGCGGGTATGAATCGCAAGCTGATGCCCGAATGCGACACGGTGTTCCTGCCGACGTCTGAGAAATACACCTACATCTCATCGTCGCTGGTGCGCGAGATCGCCACGCTCGGCGGTGACATCAGCGATTTCGTGCATCCGCGCATCAAGCAGGTACTCGACGAGCGCCTCGTGCGCGCGAAGAAATAGTCCCGCCAGCGAGGTGATCGCACACCGCTATCGGCCAGGAGCGCACTGTCCTGAGCGCGCAGGGCCACGGTAAATGTCATGGCTTTGAAGATCACCGAGCAATGCATCAACTGTGACGTCTGCGAGCCGGAGTGCCCGAACGGCGCGATCTTCGAAGGCGAGCTTCACTACCAGATCGATCCCGGCAAGTGCACCGAATGCGTCGGGCACTTCGACGAGCCGCAGTGCGTGCAGGTCTGCCCGGTCGATTGCATCCCGAAAGACCCTGCGCACGTCGAGGACGAGGAGATGCTGATGGCCAAGTACTACCGCCTGGTGGCCGCGAGCAGCGGCGAGGAAACAACATGATCCGAACCCCGCGATTCGCGCGCGCGACCACCTGGTTCGTCTGCGCCGTCATCGTGCTCGTCGCGACGGCCGCCAGTGCGGCCGGGCCGGGCCGGCACGCCATCGCCTCGGCCCACCCGCAGGCGACCGCCGCCGGGCGTGAAGTGCTCGACGCGGGCGGCAATGCCTTCGACGCGGCCGTCGCCGTGGCGGCCGCGCTCGCCGTGTCAGAGCCGTACAGCTCGGGCATCGGCGGCGGCGGTTTCTTCCTGCTGCACCATGCTGCCGACGGCCGCGACACCTTCCTCGATGCGCGCGAGACCGCGCCGGCCGCCGCCACGCACGACATGTACCTCGACGCGAACGGCGAGTTCGTGCGCGAGCGCTCGCTGAACGGCGGCCTCGCCGCGGCCATTCCGGGCCTGCCGGCGGCGCTCGCCCACCTCGCGCGCACGCACGGCACGCTGCCGCTCGCACGCACGCTCGCGCCCGCCATCCGGCTCGCGCGCGACGGTTTTCTCACCGGCGAGCGCTACCGCATGATGGCGGGCTACCGCAGCGAAGCGCTCGCGCGCGATCCGATCGCGGTGCAGATCTTCCTGCGCGACGGTACCGCACCGCCGCCCGGGACACGTATCGTGCAGCCGCACCTCGCGCGCACCCTGGAAAGCCTCGCCGCCGACGGGGGCGAGAGCTTCTACCGCGGCGACATCGCGCGCCTGCTCGTCGCGGGCGTGCGCGCGGCCGGCGGTATCTGGACGCTGGACGACCTCGCTGCGTACCGCGTGCGCGAACGCGCGCCGATCGTCGCCGACTACCACGACATCCGCGTTGTCTCGGCGCCACCGCCGTCGGCCGGCGGCATCGTGCTGGTCGAAGCGCTGAACATCCTCGAACGCTACGACCTCGCCACGCTCGACGAGGCCGGCCGTACGCATGTCGTGATCGAGGCGATGCGCCGCGCCTACCGCGACCGCGCGGATTTCCTCGGCGATCCGGACTTCACCGAGATTCCCGTGGCGCGCCTGGTCGATGAGGAATACGCAGCGTGGCTCGCGCGCGATCTCGACCTCGATCGCGCAACACCGAGCGACAGCCTGCCGCCGATCGGCGCCCGCCCCGAGGGTACCGACACGACCCATTTCTCGATCATCGACGCCGCCGGCAACCGCGTCGCGGCGACGCTCAGCATCAACACGCCCTTTGGTTCGACCGTGGTGCCGCCGGGTACGGGCGTGGTGCTGAACAACGAGATGGACGACTTCTCCGCCCGGCCGCTGACACCCAACACCTACGGCCTCGTCGGCGCCGGCGCCAATGCCATCGCGCCGGCCAAGCGGCCCTTGTCGAGCATGACGCCGACGTTTCTCGTCAGCCCGCGGCGCGTCGGCGTGCTCGGCACGCCGGGCGGCAGCCGTATCATCTCGATGGTGCTGATCGGCGCGCTCGAGTTCGCGCGCGGCGCTGATCCGCAGCGCATCGTCGGCGCCAGCCGCTACCACCACCAGTACCTGCCCGACCAGGTGCAGTACGAGCGCGACGGCCTCCCGCCGGCATTGCGCGAGGCACTCGAGGCGCGCGGGCACTCGCTCGACGAGGTCGGCCGCAACTACGGCAACATGCAGGCGATCGTGTGGGATCGCGAAGCCGGCACGCTCGAAGCCGCGAGCGATCCGCGCGGCGAGGGCGGCAGCGACGTGTGGGCACCCGCGGCGCCCTGAGCGGCGCCGCGCTCAGCGCTGGCAGGCGGCGCAGAAGAAGCTCGA
>Ga0180436_10000231_pt1 | contig 59565 bp, 55 predicted proteins | sample SS_ome_2_FD_132434 | JGI IMG/M metagenome (GOLD analysis project Ga0180436, IMG submission 132434) | Hypersaline lake sediment archaeal communities from the Salton Sea, California, USA - SS_3_S_2 metaG | ecosystem: Environmental > Aquatic > Non-marine Saline and Alkaline > Hypersaline >...
CTTGAAAGGGTTGCTGACCACTCGACCAATATCGCATATGCTGTTTTGGAGGGTGAAAGATAGGGAGGAAGCTTTCTTGTTGAGAAAGAACAAATTGAAAGATATGGAGTGTTTCGTCTTTGATGTAGACGGAACACTCAGTTTGGGTAATACTCCATTAAGAGGGGCAAAAGAGCTTATTGCTTTTCTTGTGAATCGTGGAACTGCCCATTATTTTTTTACTAATAATTCTTCAAAAAATCCGGAAGACTATGTCAAGAAGCTGGATGGAATGGGAATACAAAACGACGGTATAAAGTCAATAATAACATCGGGAGATGTTACGGCAGCGTATATGCTTGAAAAAGAAAGAAGGCCAAAAGTTTTTGTTTGCGGGACTGATGCATTAAAGCGGCAGTTTTCGGGCAAAGAGATTGATGTTGTAGAAGAACCTGGACAGAAAATCGACTTTGCTGTTCTTGGATTTGATACGGAGTTAAGCTATAAAAAGCTTAGAATCTTAACAGATTATATATGTGAAGGGGTACCGTACCTTGCGACAAATATCGACGATGTCTGTCCTCTTGAGGACGGAAAGTTTCTTATAGACTGCGGTTCAATGGCGAAGATGATTGAAAATGCGACGGGACAAAGGCCGAAATTCCTGGGCAAGCCGGAAAAAGAGACCGTCGAGTATATCATTTCGAGATCAAAAAAGCGGAGCGACAAAATCGCTCTGGTAGGAGACAGACTCTATACGGACATAATGACGGCATATAACGGCGGGATGGTTTCTGTTGGAGTTTTGACCGGAGAGATGACCGAAGAAGACATTGAAAAAAGCGATATTAAACCGGATTTTCTATTCAAAAGTGTGTATGAAATTCTATGTGAACTGAAAGAAGAGGAGAAGTGATGATAAAACGAATATTGGTTTGTTTTACCGGCGGTACGTTTTCTTCTGACAACAAGAATAATGTAATGAATGTTTCGACTTTTGTGAATGAAGAATTTGTTGAATTGGTGAAAAGCCGATATAAAGATGTTGTTGAGTTCAGATTTATAAGTACAGTGTTTATGCTGAGCGAAAACATGTACCCTGAAGTCTGGGAAAAGATCACAAGTGATATAAACCTTGTACTGGAAAAGGACAGCGAATTAGACGGGATAATATTAATCCACGGAAGCGACACAGCCGCATATACTACATCTTTCTTAAGCTATTATTATAGGAGGCTGCCGATACCATTTGTTGTTACTGCATCGAACGCACCGATAACGGAGCAGGGCTCCAATGGGCTAAACAACTTTTTTTCTTCTATCGATTTTATACTTACAAGCGGTCTAAAGGGAACATTTTTTTCGTTTCAAAGAAACAAAGACAAGGGAGAAAGAACGATACACAAAGCAGATGAGCTTTTGGAGGCGAATTCTTATACGGATGAGTTTTCAAGCACATTTCCGAGTGCTTTCGGCAAAATCGAAAATAGAAGGTTTATCGGCAGAGATCAAGAAAAGCCAAAGAATATCGAAAAAGGAGAATGGAAATTTGAGCCTTTTGAGTATAAGTATAAAGTCTTGGGGATTATGCCTTTTACCGGACTGGATTACAGCGTTTTTGATTTGGATTCCAAAAACTATAAAGCAGTTGTGCACGGGTCATACCATTCGTGTACGCAGAACAGCAATATGGATATAGGATATGGAGACTATTCAATCGTTGAGTTTATAAAAAAGTGCGAAAACAAGGGAATCGATTTTTATCTCTCGAATTTTCCGCAAAACCGCCTAGAGCTGCCGATTTACGAATCCACAGAGAGGCTTGTAAGGCTGGGTGCGATACCGATTTATCTGCCCTTCGAAAGCGCGTATACAAAAGCCATTTTTATCTATAACCATACTATGGAGAACAAGAGAGACTTTATGATGAAATAGGTGCGGGATTTGTGATGTAATCCATTAGGACAGGACCGAGGGCATTGTTAATTCTTGTTCTTGTCTGATTGTCTGCTCTTATTTTACTCAGATGTTGGTCTCTCCCAATATTCTCTGGGCTTCCATAATAACTCATTCTTATTCTATCATCTATTGTTATTATTTTCTAGAAGATAGGGGAGCAGGGAAGGGGTTTGGGCAAAAAGAGCTAAGCGGGTAGTTTGCCTAGCTCTTGAATCCTTCACTCTATTACCTTAATTCTTATAAGGTACTTTGATCGTCTATAATACTCAATTTCACAAGTTCTGCCAACAAAGTTTTCTTCAAGCAATTCGCGCAATTGCTTGGAATTTAATTTATGAATATCAACCTTATATTTTGTTCCATCACTATCAACAATATATCTGCCCGAATTATTACTGAGCATAGCATCCACATATATCGCTTTTTCAATGACATCGTTACTGTTTCTATCAATATAGAAAAGCATACCTTTTAAACCTGCACCAATTGATAGAATAGTAAAAAAACACATAATATAAATAAGCACAAATTTGGCATACTTAATTTTATCAGAATTCCCTTCCCATATCCTCTTGTAGATAAAATAAATTATTAAGAGAGCTCCTCCTATAATGATGACTGATGCAGAAACTCTCAGGATTAACATCCCAAGTGGCGCATCTGAAACGGGTACAATTAATTCCATACTTTACTCCTTTTAAAAGTATACGACCTCCTCAAGTTTATACTTGCTTAACGTAATATCAGACCCTATATTGGATAGATAACCCCAACCATTTTGCTTTACTATTTCATCACGATTAGGATTATTATATACGTCTGGGAAAGCAATGGCACCGCTTACCTCAAAAAGTATACCAGCATTGCCTTGAATAAAATATTCCTCATAGTTTGTGAGGTCCGTCATATCGCCTTTTACGTAACCAGATGAAGTCTGAATATCTGCAGGTAAGATTCCTGATCCGCCGCCAAGACCTCTATGAGAATACTTTGCTATATACCCATCATCAAGATTGATTATGAAAGTCACTCCACCCTCTGCTGCAATTACTGATGCATAAGAAAAAGATATATCGTGGTACGTAACACCTGAGCCGTTCTCCTCTAAAGCCTCCTCGTAAAGACGATTATAGAAATCCTCATCACTATTAAAAACTCCTTTGATGTATTGACCCAGACTCAAATCATAAAAACCTTGATAGTCAACCTCATCTTTAATCATTCCCTTCCAGCCAAGAGGGTCCTGAGCACTGACATACTGATTGATATCTTTGTCACTAGTCTCACTCAATTGGTCAAGAAAATCCACCGGAACATATGTTGATGACTCATCCTCGTCCGCTGTAACCTCAACCTCAATCTCTACATCATGCCCTCCAATATCATCCTCAAAATAACCGTTTTCCTCTATAACATCCGCAGCTGTTTGGGCAACATCTTCAGCAGTTTCGGTTTCGTTCCAACAATCCGGAATTGGAGTTCCGCCCCTCTAAACGATGGCGGGCTGACGTATAACTCATTCTTATTCTATCATCTATTGTTATTATTTTCTAGAAGATAGGGGAGCAGGAAGGATTTCGGCATAAAAAAAGAGCTAAGCATAGAAGCTTAGCTCATAAAATTCTTTCTTTCGTAATCCTCCAGTTCTCTTTTAGCATCATCACACATAATCCCACTACCATTCGCAACCTCTTTGAGGACAACCCTTGCATCTTCTGTATTTAGACCCAACCTCAGCATATGGATTGCCGCCCAAGTCCTTGTACTCTCCTCGTTATAATTGAGCAATAATGGTAATGCAGTTTGTCCCAGATGTCTATTCCGCTCAAATCTTCTATATAGAACATTGAAAAGCTTCTTTATTGTTCTAGCTTTTCTAAGTTTTAAATCTTGTAGTGATGATATATAGTTTTTTGCTCGCCTGTTAAACAACTCAATATGATATAATTCATTTATTTTTAGCTTTAAATAACAGTCTCTACATATGAACTCATCCCAAATAAAAGTTACTTTACCAATTATAAAGCCTTCAACTGGTGCAGAAAAATCAAAATCCTTTGCTTCATTTGATTTCGAATTTACAGTTTTTGTTTCCTTTTTTAGAGATAATATATTTCCACACTTAGGGCAAGTATGCTTTTTAAAATGTGTAAATATTGGTCTGTCATATGTTCGTTTTCTATTAAACGTTTCCTTGTTATCCAAAATGATTTCCTCCTATTGCTCAGGCTTAACTCTAAATATAAATCCACCACCGAATAATGATGCTGCATTTGTTTGCGCTTTAAATCCTTCATTCGCAAAATACCCATACATAGCATTACCTCCAAAAGCAATAGCGTCGCCTGAAACACCAAGTTCTATTTCATGGCCATAAATTTCTATATCAAGAGTTGCACGTCCAGAAGCCACAGCTGCCTTCGCATCTCCTGCTAGGCCAATTCCATCTTTGTATTGTAATCCTGCTTTCAATTTGACGGTTCCAATATCTACAACACTTTTCAAAGCTATTGAATAATTTTCACCCTTATAACCAATCTCTCCTTGCGCATTAAAGATTGAGCCTTTAATATGGGGTCCGAGCATTGCATTCTTAACTTTTTCGTTATTTGCTACCCCTTGAAGTCGATAGTTCGCTTCATTATAAATAACATCATAGACCCATTCACCATACCATGGTCCGTTTTTGAATCCACCGGAAACAGGATCAGGATCTGGAAAATCCTGTGTGAATCTTGGATCATAATTTCTTGACCAAGTACTAGGAATACCGTGTTGCCAGATCTGCATATCAGATATATTTGAACTGTTTTCATTTATATCATACGATTTATTTTCTTCACTCCAAGGACTTTGGCTTACTCCTGCCTCTTGTTCAAAGTTGTTAGTATCGTGATTATCCATCCAATCTTGATGTGGATTTCTAAATTGCGGCACGTCATAATAACTCGGAATTGCATATGGGTTATTATCCCAATATCCTCCCCACATATCTATATAATCATCATTAGATGACTCCGCCTCAACCTTAATCTCTACATCCTGACCTCCGGTCTCGTCTTCTAAATAGCCGTTTCCCTCAACCTCATCTGTAATCATTCCCGCCAAGCCAAGAGGGTCCTTAGCACTGACATACTGATTGATATCTTTGTCACTAGTCTCACTCAATTGGTCAAGAAAGTCCACCGGAACATATGTTGAAGATTCATCCTCATCCGCTGCAATCTCAACCTCAACCTCTACATCATGCCCTCCAATATCATCCTCAAAATAACCATTTTCCTCTATAACATCCGCAACTGTTTGGGCAACTTCTTCAGCAGTTTCGGTTTCGTTCCAACAATCCGGAATAGGAGTTCCGCCTCTCTAAACGATGGCGGGTTGACGTATAACTCATTCTTATTCTATCATCTATTGTTATTATTTTCTAGAAGATAGGGGAGCAGGGAAGGGATTTGGGCAAAAAGAGCTAAGCATAGAAGCTTAGCTCAAAAATTTATTTCAAAATCAACATAAAACTTATCAGAATATTTTGACACTAATCCTAAAGTAGAATTAATAGTAGACTGATAACCATATTTTGAAATATGAAGCCGTATTTAATTATATGTTCATTAACAAACATTTTTTGCTTCAAAGCCTTATTAAAGACGACCAAAAGCACACTCATTAATATAAGTATAGAAACCCCTGATATTGCAGTGTATGACAGGGGAAAAAATTTTGCCTGATTGCAATATTGTATAAGCTTGTAAATAAACCAACCAACATAGCCAGCGATAAATAGGATTACATAAAATCGTGCTACCTTAAATGTATATTTAACACTTTTTTTTGCAGCTTCATCGATATCAACATTTTTTTTCCAGGGTGCTATAGAATTCTCCTCGTATCCTTTGTGGAAACGTATAGCTGCATCTCTATCATAGATTTCCCAAACGATACCACCCCAAAAACCACTGGTTAAAAAAGCTAAAGGAATTAATATATATATCCCTAACACCAAAAAGTCCTGAAAGTTTACCAAAAGCATAAACAACTGAAAGGCTAATAACAATATTAGAAATAAAACAATGTACGGATTTAGCTTATTCATATTTCTCCTCCGGAAACAATGGCTGATATTCATATGGTCGTAAGTATTCCATATATTCCTCTACTAATTTGTCAACATCTGTATAGTTGCCCCAAATTGCAGTATAAGTGGGATTCCACTCTACATTGAAGTTTACTGGAATATTCATAAGAGTCTTATTCATACCGACTGGGCTGAAAGTGAAGCTACCACCAACAATCTTGTCTTCAGCATCACCATCAAGTATTACTTCGGCACCAATTGCTCCAATTTTTGGTATATTGCCACTTGGATTGATTGACATCGTATTCAATGACCAGCCACCTTCTTCAATTGCATCTTCTAATCCCGTATATTTCATGTTTAATCCAACGCTTGGTATAATTTCGCCACCACCTCCAAGAGTTACAACATTTCCAAAGTTGCCATTTGATGAAATAAAAAACTGATTTGTTACGCTGGCTCTGATAAGTGCAGATCCGTACAACTCACTTCCTCCTAATACGGACCATTCACCAAAGTGTTCATTCATTAACTCAATAGCTGTCTTCATATTCTCTACTTCAATTCTAAGTGATTCTTCTAGTAGCTCATACTCACGCCTGTTTAACGATTCGAGATTCTCATTAATCATATCATTTAACCAGCGAATATCCTCAAGCTCCTGCTCATCAGCGTCAAGATTCCAATATTCATCCTCATCCGCTGTAACCTCAACCTCAATCTCCGCTTCATATCCCTCAAGAGAATCGTCGAAATAACCCTTTTTCTCCAATATATCAGTAACCGTTTTGGCGATTAATTCAGCTGTTTCGGTTTCGTTCCAATAATTCGGAATTGGAACCTCGCCTCTCTTAACGATGGCGGGCTGACGTATAACTCATTCTTATTCTATCATCTATTGTTATTATTTTCTAGGAGATTGGGAAGAAGGAAGGGGTTTTGGGCAAAAAAAGAGCTAAGCGAATTTGCTTAGCTCTCTACTATTCATATTTCACTATTCTTACATAGCTATTATTAGCATATCAAAGCTTAGCTAAACACGACAAAGTTATTTACCCATATTTTATTTAGGATTTATTCGCCAAGCCATTCTTCATATGATTCCCACATTATGATAAAGTCAACCACATAGTCTTTTCCGGCATCAGCTCTCCATATAGGAGCGGCTTCAGAATATATGTATTTTGAATAATAATTAAACAAAAGATCGTATCTAATTTCGTTATACATAAATTCTTTGAAGATAATATTTGCATAATCTTCATATGAATAGTTGAATTCTTCTGATGCATCTTTAATTAGTAAAGGAATTTTAATCCCATTATAGCTACTTAAATCACTATCTTTTAGTAAAATCACATTCTTTACAGAATCTTCAACAACCCAATTCAGTAATTCATCGATTTTTTTTGATTTCAAGTATTTATTGAACTTGCTTTCTACTAATAAATTTCTTTTTTTGCTATATTCAGAATCTTTATGGTTTAATTCAATTGTTTTTTTTGCTCGCAAATACAGATCTAGATCTACTAGTCCGGTTTGATATCCATTAAGGTCATTAACATTTGAATACAGAGCATCATTATTATTTCCTACCTCAATAACATAATTCATATATTGTTTGGTGAAATGTAAAATTTGGGCTTCAACATCTTCCCCAATTACTTCATTCTCAATTCTCGACCCCTTTTGCTTATATTGCATATTACTACAAGAAAGCAGCAATATACAGAGCACAAAAAAAGATATAATTTCAATAATCTTTTTCAATTTGTTCACCTTCTAATCTAATTTTGAAAAATCAATTTCAGCAGTTAAGCCACCTTTTCCTCCTGTGTATACCACGTTTAAATCTTTTGATGATACTTGACTACCATACTCCGTACTGATTGTTAATTTATCTTCAGATGTAAAAATCATTCCTTTTGTATTGATAGCCACAACAGTGAAGTTGGTAGTAGGACTAAAGAGATATTCTTTATCTGGTCTTGAAAAATCATTGAAATCAAACGACTTATTTGCAACCGTTATTGCGTTTATATTGAGCCTATCGACATTTAGGGAGGTGCTCGATGTATCTACAGAGACAGTTGCTTCAACGCTTTTTATCTCAAATATGCTGGTACTTCCATCATCTGAGGGTGTTTTTGTGTAATACATCGTTATACTCTGTACTACACCACCAGCCCAGCCATATAGAAAGCCTCCATCAATTTTTCCTGTTACACCATTACTCTCAAGAGACTTGACCACACCGGATGAATGGAAACCGACATTTCTAATTTCATCAGAGGGCGGATCCTTGGTGTTATCATTTTCAGAAGCATCTGTGTCCCTTTCAGGATTATCATAGATATCCTCCAATTGACTTAGAAAATCCACCGGAACATATGTTGATGACTCATCCTCATCCGCTGTAACTTCAACCTCAATCTCCACATCATATCCCTCAAGAGAATCGTCAAAATAACCCTTTTTCTCCAATATATCAGTAACCGTTTTGGCGATTAATTCAGCTGTTTCGGTTTCGTTCCAATAATTCGGAATTGGAACCTCGCCTCTCTAAACGACGGCGGGCTGACGTATAACTCATTCTTATTCTATCATCTATTGCTGGTATTTTCTAGAAGGAAGGGGAGAGGGGAAAGGATTTTGGGCAAAAAAAGAGCTAAGCGGGTTAGCTTAGCTCTCAAAGATTTTTACCACTAAATCATTCTTCATTTCTCTCTATAATTATCCCGTCACCTGCATACTCATAAGGTTCAACAAATATGTCGTTCAGTATGTTACCAATTTCATCATTAACCAATATTTTTAAGTTGTTTGAGTGAAAACAAAAATAGAAATTCTCTCCTGACTTACTTCGTAAAAATTGAATTGGGTAAAACAGTTCTGGATATTGACTGTCCCAGCAAATAATATCACCCAGATTATCAAACTCTTCCATTACATCAACCTGTCTGTCGTTTTCAATTGAACTGAATATCTGTTCTGCCATCTTAAAATCATTAATCCTTATTGTTAGAGTAGGATAATCAAAAAAACAGGCTGATGGATAAATTTCTACAAAGGATATTCCTTTAGCTGCAGGTTCGCTTAGTTCCAGGCCCTCCCGAAGGGAAATCCTAGGAAACTCATAGTTTTCCATGGTATATCTTATCTGAATAATATCATCACTTGCTGAAAGCCCTGATTTATATGCCATCATTTTGTAATTCTCAACAAATCCAATAGGTATATCCGGACAGTCCAGATACCATTCGCTCTCAGGCTGACTTACATATACTGTTCCGTTGATATCTATACGCTCAGCATCTTTTTCATCGCTTATGAATTTATAAGTTGGATAAAACAAAAAACAGCTGCAAAGCGATATTGTAATGATAATCGATAGTAGTACAACAACAATGGGTTTCAGTATTGCTCTTCTTTTCATCTAAATCACCTCATTTAAAGTTACATGTTTGATCTTTGTTAAATTTTGGAAGGTCATATTCAATAGTATTTTCATAAGGAGGAACTGTCCTGCTTTCATCAAACTTTAGCAATTCGCCTGTATTAAGAGTAGTCAAGTAAACATTATTAATTTTCCCTAATCTTGCGAGGCCTTCATCACTGATTAAGCCTGTTGAAAATTTATCGGGAGACAGTCCGCAAGAACAGTTTGGGTGAGTGTGAACAAAAGAAACCTTTCCAGGTGTGACTAGGGCGGCAAATGCAGCATTGAATACTCGATTATGCTGTCCTGTATATATCTTCCCATAAGTATAACCCCTCTTACCAACCATTTCTCCTGTTTGAGTATACTCATAGTAGACAACCTCTCTTATTACTGCACCTCTTTCTTTTTGGTCTTTATTCGTTTCAGGATTTGCGACTTGACCAAAAGCATATGCGGCATCATCTTCATCCTCAAACAAATCACCAGCAGAATCAGTAAACCTCTCCCAAAGTCCGGGTTCCACCTCTATTGATTCAATATCGATTTCAATATCGGGGATGCCCAATGGGTCGTCTTTAAAGAACTCTTAATAATCATATCACTATTTGCTAGAATTTTCTAGAAGGCTGCATATGTATTGATTTCAGGGCATAAAAAGAGCTAAGCGGGTTAGCCTAGCTCTCGAAATTTGTTTCGTAAGTCCAACAGTTTAATGGGAAATCATGGCTTAATCAGCAAGATACACATTAAAAGACTTTCTCTCTCCATCAACAACAGCCAGCTCAATTTGATTGTTCCAGAAAGGCAAAATTACTTCATCAAATACTATCAGATTTCATCTAAGCTCTGAGTACAACAAAAAACTTGAATAATCTAAAGTGGATATACCCTGTGTTTCATAATAAGTAAATAGAAAGGTTCCAAGCAAATGTCTCTCAGTATAATTTATACATGGGAAAAGCTCATCTGCTTTACAATAAGCATTGAGTGAAATGGATGTAATTACTTCGGGATCAAAATTACTCAAATTAAGCTTTATTAAGCGTTGCTGCGCTTGATCAATGTTTACAGCACAGTTATCAAGTTCTGAATGATATGAGTAGAAATTTCCATTACTTAGATGATTAAAATTATAATTTTCTAAGAAATATATGCAATTTTCATTTGGGTCATAAGAAACAAATATGCACTCATTTTCAAAAGAAACGACTGTTGTTATCGTACCACTATTATAATCATATTCTTTTATACATGAATTGTACGAATCAAAAAAATACATAAAACTGTCTTTACACAAGAACAATTCGCAAAATTTATTAATTTTTTCATCTAATTTAACTGTTCCAAGAATGTCTTTTGATTTATAATCAATAACAGACATTTCCCTTATGCTAAAATCTTTATTGGGCGATTCTTTTGCAATTATGATAAAGAAGTAATTATCACTATACCAAAATTTTTCGAGACCAATCTGGTTCTTATTACTATTTAATTTGGTATTAGTAATTTCACTTTTCGCATTACTCAAAATATCAAAAAATTTATATTTTAAGTTTTTATAAAACCAATCCCATTCTTCAAGATATTCATCATTATAACACACTATCCCATCAAAGTGTCCATATGGGGTGCCTTTGAATCCTTCAACTACTTCAAACGTGTCTAAGTTAACAATATTATAGTATATGCCATCTATATCTCCATTTGATTCGACAAATCCATAAGGCGTATCATCCAGAAATAAAAACCCATCAAGGTCGTACACTCCGTATTCATCTTCTAATAAGTCTATCATTTCATTTGAGTCAAAATACTTCTCAGGGGTATTCATTTCAGAATTTATCTTATATATATCGCTGTTATCAATATAATAGATATCATCTTCATGGGATGATACGAAGATACTATTCGGCTTTTGAACAAGGGTAACCTCACTAAATAAATTCTCTTCCAGATTGAAATCGTATTTCATATGCAAAACAATTTTATTTTGTTTAAGTTTAAACTCTTCATTTAAAGCCTTTTCATTTCTGTCACCATTTTGTTCAGTGTCTATTTCAATAACGTCAGTTAGATTTAGCTTGTTTTCTAGAGCTGGCTTAGGGCTTAGAACACATGAAGCAGAAATGATTTGTATAACCATCATTTCCACTATTAGCACAAATATCAATATACGCTTCTTCATATAATTCCCTTTCATTTGAATACCATTTTTCACTTCTTATCACTATAAACAATTACATATCCATTCTTTAAGTATTCATTTAAATCGGATAGAGTAATATAGCTTAATCCTTTTTCATACGATTTCCTTCCCTCCGTACTAGGATCTTTTAGCAGAACAATATCGTCCCCATAGAATTTATCAATGTACATAATATGCCCTTTGTCTGTATATTTATTATCAGGCGTGTTGCCAACGCTAATAACTACTTTTGTTTTGATAGTATCATCCATTAGGAATTCTTTTACAAGGGAAACCTCTTCGCTTAGAGGTATATCTGGACCATATTTGCTTCCATGTCCATCAATTCTTGCTTGTGCAGGCCAGAGTGTATTAACCTTTACTCCTGAGTTGTATTGGTCTTTATTTTTATCTAAGTGATTAATATACTCTTGTATATTTGCAAAGAATCTCATATTAGTTTTTAAGCTTGTGCTTGTATTCTTAATATACTCCACCATATCTTCTAGAGCTTCTTTATCAGACATTTCTTCTGGTATAACCTCAAAATCCAATAGCATCATATCAGCAGTTGCTAAACCACAACCGTCTGTCCACACAATATCCTCACCTCCAAAGTAGGGGATGTTTTTTACCGATGCATCACTTTGCGATAAATAATGGTCATCATCTCTATTATTATAATCTTGATTAATTTCTTCAATTACATCAATATCCCCATTGCTGATATCATATAAGTGTTCATACATTTCATCAGGCATATCCCAAAGTGTACTCGGTCGAGCAGTCTCGGCAGTATAATATAACTGCTCTAAAAACCCTTCCGGATTATAGATGCTTACACTTGGCTCCTCATTTTCGGTCTTTTCATCAAAACTAATCGGCAGAATACCACCTAAGCTACCAAATGGATCAATGCCCGCTCCAAGTCCAGTACGAGTTGGATTATTAGAAATTTGTTCCAGCATAAAGTCTCTAGCTTTATCAACTGCACTCTTAAAGAAATCACCAGCAAAATCAGCAAGCATTTCCCCAAGTCCGGGTTCCACCTCTATTGATTCAATATCGATTTCAATATCGGGTATGCCCAACGGATCGTCTTTAAAGAACTCTACTAGGTATTCAGCAATCTCTTCTCCTGCTTCGCTGAGCCAGCTTTCATCGATATCATCGCCGCCGAAGAACTTGGTGTCGATAGTGATTTCCGCATCCTCTCCGTTGTAGCGCAACTTTTTAATCTCGCCAATTACGGACTCTGCAAGTTCGTTTTGCTCTTTTGCTTTGTCCACGGCTTCGTCGACATCCTCAATAATCTCCCCTGCTTCATATCTTGTCTCTTGAATCTCCTCCTTGGCTTCGCTTTTTATAACCTTTCTTGCCTGCTTAGATGCTGTTTTTACTCTCCTGATGCGTTCTTTTTTGTTGTTTTTAAGTCGTTGCTTTTCTTCTTTTGTCTTTGCGTTTCTTATCTTCTTGTTTGCTATCCTCCTAATCTTTTTCTTTTCCTGTTTTGCGGCTTTCCATGTTTTAAATTTATACTGATTTCTTTGTTTTCGTACCTTTCTGTTATGCTTTCTTTTGGCTGTTCTGACAGCACTTTTCGCTTTAAACTCACTTACTTTGTTTTTAAACCATTTCATATTATTATACTCCTTATTTCTAATATTTTCTAGATTGGATTTAAAAAGAACACTTGCAAATAATAGTTAGCTTGCAAGTGATCTTTCTTAGCTGCTAAGAATTTGAGATTTCCTGAGCAATCTTCTCTAGAGTTCTTTTCTCCGCTCTTTCCATTTCTTCTCTGTTGCTCCTGCTCGATATTTTTATCGAGGTTTTTGGATTGTCTGCGGATTTCTTTCTCTTTGAGTCAACACCGGTTAAACGCTTTAGTTCTTCCTCTCTTTTCATGATTGCTTCAATATCTCTGAAGTCATCATTTTTAGATTGTCCTTTTTTCATTTTCTTTTCCTCCTTTCTAATTTTTTAATTTTTGGGCAGGCGTAAAAAATATGCCCACCCTTTCATGACTCCACCTCAATAAAAACAGATACAAAAAAAGAGACAGCTCTTCGCCATCCCAATTCTTGTTTTTTCATACTAACATCATAGCAGAAAAAATCGGACATAATCAGCCATTCTTTTGTTTTGGAGAAAAATTTAAAAAAACATAAAAAACTCCCAACCGCACAAATCGTGCAAAAGGGAGAATTGCTGTTTTAAACTATATGGATTTATACTATTTCAAAGAGCCCAATATTCCACGCACTAAGCTTTTACCCAGTTCTCTGCCGAAAGTTGTTCCGGCGGATTTTATCGATTTACCCATCGCACTGTTTGCAAAGGCCTTTCTTTTTGCTGCTCTTTCCTTTTCTTTCCTTGCCCGCTCTTTTTCTGCGGCTGCTCTTTCCTTTTCACGCTCTTTCTCTTCGAGAGTTTCTTGGATTTTCGCTTCCTCTTCTTCCTTTTTCTTGTCTGCTTTTTCGGCTCTCTCCATCAGGATTTCATATGCTGATTCACGATCCGTTTCCTCGTCATATTTATCGCCCATAGGGGAGCTTTTCATGACTTTTTCGATATCCTCATCGTCAGCAGGACCAAAAGCACTCTTCGGTGGTAGAATCCAAACCCTCTCAGCAACGCCGGGAGCACCGTCCTCGTCGAGGAAGGAGATTACAGCCTCTCCAACAGATAGTTCGGTTATTATAGTCTCAAGATCAAGATCCGGATTCTGTCTGAAAGTCTGGGCTGTGGTTTTCACTGCTTTTTGGTCTTTTGGAGTATAAGCACGAAGTGCGTGCTGAATTCTGTTACCCAGCTGTCCTAAGACACTCTCAGGTACATCCAGCGGACTCTGCGTGATAAAGTATACGCCGACACCTTTGGAACGTATCAAACGAACGACCTGCTCAATCTTGTCGAGAAGGATTTTCGGTGTGTCCTTGAAGAGCAAGTGTGCTTCATCGAAGAAGAAAGCCATCTTCGGTTTATCAGGGTCTCCGACTTCCTCAAGCTCCTCGAAAAGCTCTGCCAAAAGCCAAAGAAGGAAAGTCGAATACAAAGTCGGGCTTTGCATAAGTCTTGTAGAGTTTAAAATATTGATTACACCCTTACCGCCCTCTTTTCTCATAAGGTCTTCGATCTTCAAAGCGGGTTCACCGAAGAAAATCGATGCATCAGTTTCTTCCAAAACGAGGATACTGCGCTGGATCGCTCCGATACTCTGGGTTGCGATATTTCCGTATTCAGCTCTGAGTTCGTCTGAATTGTCTGAAACAAAGCGAATCATTCTGGATAGGTCTTTATAGTCAAGCAGCAGCAGTCCCATATCATCAGCGATTTTAAAAACCATATAGAGAACGCCTGTCTGCGTATCGCTCAAATCCATAAGCCTTGAAAGAAGCTGCGGACCCATTTCCGAAATCGTAGTACGAACAGGATGTCCCGTTTCTCCGTACATATCCCAAAAGGCAATCGGATATCCGCTGAAAGAAAAATCTTCAAATCCGATTTTGTCCATGCGCTCCATAAACTTAGTACCGGCAGAACCGGGAACACAGCATCCGGAAAGGTCTCCCTTCACATCAGCCATAAAAACTGGAACTCCGATATCGCTGAACTGCTCAGCCATAACCTTCAAAGTGATGGTTTTACCAGTTCCTGTCGCCCCGGATATAAGACCGTGTCGATTTGCCATGCTTGGAACGATATTATATAATGTGCCGTTCTTGATTCCCATATCCACGCTTAAATTCTTAGCCATTGTAATTCTCCTTTATATATCCAGTAGTCTATATTTTAAATTCCCCGATATTTTATAGGGGAGTATACAGCTTATTGGCTTGTTTTATCTAACATATTGTATCATAAAAAACATGAGATTAAAAACAGTTTTGCATATTTTTCAGACCTGAAGATAACAAAACAAAAACACCGATATATTCGGTGTTTAGTAATTCTTATGATGAACAATCGCTTGGATATACTAGTTTTTCTTTAGTGACTTTCATGCCGACATGCTCAATCCCTGCCTCCATGAAAATCTCTCCGATAGGTTCAAATCCAAAGCGCTTATAGAATTCGGCTGCATGCACCTGTGCACCCAAAAGAACTTCGGATGCACCCATATCGAAAGACTTAAAGAGCAGCAATCGCACGATTAAATCGCCGTAATGCTTTCCTCTTTCTGGCTTTAGAACAGCTATTCTTCCGATTTTATAATAATACGTATTGATTTCGATCCGCCCGCATCCAATAGGTATGTCTTCGGAATATACTACTAAATGCAGAGCATCTCTATCAGTTTCGTCGCGCTCAGCTTCTATCGGACATTTCTGTTCTTTTATAAAGACCTCTTCTCGGATTCTCAGAGCTTCGCTTATGTCTTCATTTCCTTTGAACCATCTGTTTGTAACCATTCATTGCCTCATATAACCTAAATCGGAATCTCCTCATGTGTAAAGTCGGATTCCTCAAACCTTGTATACTCACCGTTCCAAATCATCTCGATAGTACCGGTAGGTCCGTTTCTCTGCTTTGCGATCTTTATTTTTGAAGTGCCTTTATCCGCTTCTTCGTCATAGTAATTATCCCTGTGCAAGAATATAACTACGTCCGCATCCTGCTCTATGGAGCCGGATTCACGAAGGTCCGAAAGCACAGGCATTCTCTCCTCTTTTGTTCTTTTCTCCGAAGCACGGGAAAGCTGGGACAAAAGCATAACAGGAACGTCCAATTCCTTTGCCATGAGTTTCACAGAACGGGTTATTTCCGAAACTTCCTGCTGTCTGTTTTCAATTCTTTTCGAGCTGCTCATAAGCTGGAGATAATCTATCATCACAAGTGAAAGATCGTGCTCCAATTTCAAACGCCTGCATTTCGCCAAAATCTCTGTAAGGGTTATACCCGGTGTATCGTCAATATAGATTGGAGCTTTGCTTAACCGCTCAGAGGCATCAACGAGTTTTTCAAAATCTGAGGTGGTAAGTCTTCCGGTCCTTGTCTTTTGGGAATCGACTTTTCCTTCTGAGCACATCAACCTCGTAGATAGTTGCTCTTTGCTCATTTCCAAGGAAAAGATTGCAACGGGTTTTTTCTCACGAAGGGCCACGTTTTGAATAATGTTCAAACCAAAGCTGGTTTTTCCCATGCCCGGACGACCTGCAATAACGATAAGCTGTGTTTTTTGGAGTCCGGACAGCATTGTGTCAAAAGTCGGGAATCCCGCAGCAACGCCCAGGAGTTTGTTTTTGTTCTCGGTCTGTCTTGCCATAATGGCATAGCTTTCCAAAAGAGATTTTTTTATATGCTCCAGAGAATTATGAGATTCGCCTACAGCGATATTGTATATAAGATCTCCTGCTTTGTTTAAAAGAGCATCTATGGATTGATCCGGCTTATATACATCGCTTATGATCTCGTTTGAAGCTTCGGCGAGACGACGCAAAGTGGATTTGTTTTTTATTATATCGATATATTCATCCAGATTTTCCATAGTCGGAACAACCTGAGTCATATCTGAGAGGTTTCGTATATCCTCAGTATTATTATATTTGTTCTTTGTGTTTAACTTATCCGTTACGGAAACGAGGTCAACAGGTCGGGATTCGTTTACAAGCTCGATTATGCACTCGAAAATCAAAGCATGATTAGGCGCATAAAAATCCGCCGGTATCAGCTTTTCGACACATATATAAGATGCTTTTTCGTTTAGAAGGATACAGCCTAAAACTGCTCTTTCCGCCTCTATGCTCTTCGGAGGAGTTCTTCCGATAGGTTGGTTTGCCATTGGTATTTCCTTTTAAGTTTTCTTGTGTCTATTATAACATATAAGACTATTCTTCGCTCACGATTACGAAAATCTTTGACACCATATTCGGATACACTTTTATGTCCACGGTATATGAACCCAGCTCTCTTATGGGTTCAGGCAAAGAGATCTTTTTCTTGTCCACTTCGAATTTATGCTGCTTTAAAAGTCCTGATGCAATCTCCTTCGCTGTTATCGATCCAAACAGTTTTTTGTTTTCTCCGCATTTCACACCGAGCTTAACTGTCTTGCCTTCTAAACTCTCCTTTAAAGCTATTGCTTCCTGCTTCTCTACTTCCCTTTTGTGTTCTTCCGCTTTTCTACTCATCTTAGCTGCATTTAGGTTCTCTTTTGTTGCAGCTGTTGCGAGTTTCTGCCTCAATAAAAAGTTGTTCGCATATCCGTCGGATACGTCCACTATATCCCCTTTTTTCCCTTTTCCCTTAACATCTTGTAACAATACAACTTTCATCGTTTACCTCCTATATACACTGACTACTTATCGTTACTCACAGCTTTCAGCAATCTTTCCTTAGCTTCTTCTAAATCGGTATTTTCGAGTCTTGCACCCGCGATAGTAGCGTGTCCGCCCCCGCCAAGCTCTTCCAAAATAAGCTGTACATTCTCACCACCGATGCTTCTGCCGCTTATAAGTACATCCCCGTTTTGCTCTGAGAAAACAAATGATGTGTCGATGCCCGTAATGGATACTAAGGTATCCGCAGCCTGGGCGGCTATGACCTGTGCATTATCTGTTCCTTCAGGACAGGAGGCTATCGCAACTCCGCCTTCGAGGATTTCAGCGCTTTTCACCACATCCGCCTTTGCTGTAAATGTTTCAAAGTCATCTTTGAAATGCTGGCGGATCGTTGTTGTATCCGCACCGGACTTTCTCAAGTATGATGCCGCTTCAAATGTGCGAACTCCGGTCTTAAAAGAAAATCCTTTGGTGTCTATGGTTATACCGGAAAGCAACGCCTCTGCTTCGATAGGGAGAAGAGAGATTGAATCATCAAAATATTGTATAATCTCCGTCACAAGCTCAGATGCGGACGATGCAAAAGGCTCATGATAATAGAGGGCAGCATTTTCGATATTATCCGTTCCTCTTAAATGATGGTCAATGACTACTGTCGTGGCAGCTTCATCCAAAAGCTCGGGAGAAGCGGAAAAAGATTCAATTTGTGTATCTACAACAGCGAGGAGAGAAGATGCAGTTATCATATTAAACGCATCGGAAGAAGATATTAAAACATCCTTATACTCTTCAACTTGTCTCACATTATCGATAAAGTAATCCAAAGAAGCTGTCGGAGGGTCGATAACTATATAAGCCGTTTTTCCTATATGCCTTGCACAAGAGACCAGCCCCATCGAGGAACCCAGACAATCCAAGTCAGGGATCGTGTGTCCCATTATAAAGACGCTGTCACACTGCTCCATAAGGTTTTTCAGTGCGTGGCTGAACATTCGAGATTTTACTTTCGAAGACCGCACGATACTTCCTTTTGGACCGCCGTAGAAGCTGAATTTGTCTTTCCTTTTTATAACAGCTTGGTTTCCGCCTCTGCCTAAGGCGAGTTCGAGCGATTTATTAGCAGCACTGTGAGAGTCGTAAAGATCGTTGCTTACTCCTATTGCTATGCTTATTGTGGGTCTTGCACCATCAATATCGAGACCCGATACTTTGTCAAGAATATCGAATTTCGACTGAATAAGTGCCGCTAAATGCTTTCTTTCGAAAACCAAGAGATATTTGTCACGGTCGAATTTTTTCAACAGACCATTTATCGGTTTTGTGAACTCATAGAGCTCTTTTTCGATTTCAAACGAGATTTCCGCTGTAGAGATATTCTCTTTACCCGATGAGAGCTCATCAAAGTTATCAATTTGGATAATTCCGATTACACTCAAATGCTTCTGATATAGCGAAGAAGCCAAAATATCATTTTGCGGATCGACCATTCTGTGAAAAGTCAAGTCCGATTTTTTATAGAGACGCGTATAGGCCTCTTTTATATATTTTCTATCCCCAATCAATATAGATTTATCTTTGCTGGGTTTGTCGATATTCGGGATAATTTGAAAGATATCCTTGCCGGTAAAAACGCCGCCGACTAGAGTGGTAAAAGCGGGATTTTGCCACCGGATTGTGTTTTTATCATCGGTCAAAACCATTGGCATTGATGCGGTGTCAACATAAGTCGAAAGACTCGGCTTAAGCTCTGTAAGAAGATGGTCGGCGATTTTTGTCCATCTCTCTGTCTTGAAGACATAGTACACATGATAAGTGAGCCACATAAGCAAAACTGCGGACACCGTAAAAAGTGCATACTGTGTGTCGTATAGTATAAACCCGAGGCAGACAACAAAAGAAGTTACAACCAGAAAGATATTCCTGAATGTCAGGATTTTCATATATTTTTTTTCCATTTACACACTCCTATTAATCGACCCTTCGTTGTTTCCGATTCTTTTACGAAATCTAAAAAATGTTTCAAAAAAACCAAGCCAGAATATAATACCGATCAATGTTCCAACGACTATCAGCACAACGCACAAAAACAGCGATAATCGCTTGCTCTTATAAAAATATATAAGAAAGGCATATCCTTGAATGCTGAATACCAGAACAAAGACTGCCATCAGCGCCGCAAAAACGTTGTTAAACAAACTCACTTCAAACTCTGAAAGAACAAAGGAGGCAAGCAACATCAGACCCAGCGCGATCGCTGCAACTCTCGGTACTGCAAGATCCTCGAACCTGTCGACTTTTATTATATCGGCACCTCTTTTTCTTAAAGCTTTATGTGAGAAGTAAAAAGAAGCAAATCCATTTATAAGAGAAAAGATAAGTATGCCAATTGGAATAGTAATCGGCAGAGCTTCTTCAAAAAAACCAACTACATAGGATTTCATCTTTTCCAATTCATCAGCATCGACTTTATCCAATATACTGCTTAGATTAGTAAGGTCAGATATACTCGGTTGTGCTGATAAATATATATAAAACTGCTTTGTCACTATTTCATTAGAATCGAGAACAGCTTCAAGCTGCACAAGCATCAGAGAAACGACCGATTGACCTGTTAATATATAAACAATACCGATAAAGAGCAAACAACCCAAAAGAGAAACAACAGAACCTATAAGCACACTTTCATACATTCTTCTTTTCTTCTTAAGAAGAAGCGGAGTTGAGATTACTGTTGGTATTGTCAGAAGAACTAAAAGCATGCATAGAATTATTCCACCCAAAAAGAACGAGACTAAAACGAAGAGAGCATAAGGAATCAGGGCAGCAGCTTTACCTTTCATTACCCATACAACCGATAAAAGTATCGGTAAAATAAGAACTGCAGGCTGAAATATAACACTGGCAAAAGCGATCAATGCTGCATACAAGCACGTAAGCGATATCCATTTTATATAGTTTTTGTTCTTTGTCTCCATCTAGTCAACCCTTTCGCTGATATGTTTCTTGATTTTAGAAAGATCTTTAAACATCGTTTCGAGTTTATGCTCGTCCAGTATACCGATTTTAGCTTTATCCAATATACCTCTGTCGATTTCCGAGAAAGGAATACCACACCTTCTGCCAAGTATATATGAGAGAAGCACGATATTCGAAAGAGAATGGGTCAAATCATCTTTACCGGATGAGTAAAGAAGCGATTTAAACACATCTGAGCAGGAATCCAAAAGCTCAGACTTTACAATCTCAATCATTTTCGCATTTGAAGCGATATCAAAATCCTTTACATCCATTATAAGCTACTTTACTCAAAAAAGTTTTGTTTGAGCATCCTTGCGAGTTTTATTTACTTCCTATAAAAAGCCAATAAAAGTGCACAACAATAAACGCTAAGCACCGTATGTATATATTAGTATCAATAGTCATTTAAGTCAATTGTTATAGCCAAATAACTGATGAAAGAGTATGAGTACTATTTAGTTTTAAACCATCAACATAATAACCTATTAATTATTTTCGCATACTTAAGGTATATGATGGAACAATTTTGAAATAATAAATAAGTAGAAAAAAATAAATTGAGGTGCAAACATGAACAAAAGAAAAATCATAGTAATAGGCAGCATTTGTGCTTATCTTATAATCGTAGCATGCGCATTGTATTTTAATATAATTCCATATGCTGTTGAAGTGAAAGCACAAAACAAAGCGGATGAGGCGGCAAAGGAGATGCTTGCGCTCGTTGCACAGCCGCAGCCGGAAATCGTATCCGTTCCGCAAGATCAGCCGGAAGAGAAAACATTTACTGTTAACAGCAGGTATACAGAGATTTTGGAAAAATATCCTGACGTGGTGGGCAAGGTCACAATTGACGAAACGAATATCGACTATCTTGTAGTCCAAGCCCAAGATAATGACTATTATCTGCACAGGGATTACGACGGAAACGAATCAAAAAGCGGTGCAATTTTCATGGACTATACCAGTGAAGCGAAAAAGCTCAAGGAAGAACTAAACGGAAATATTGTAATGTACGGGCACAACATGAAAAGCGGCAGTATGTTCCATAACTTGAGATATTATAAAGACGATGAATACTTTAAAGAGCACAATATAATTGTTTTTGAAACATTAAACGAAGAGATTAAGTGGGAAGTTTTTTCGGTGTATGTGGACAGTGGAAACTGTATCGGCAATGATACGGAGTTTTATGATGAAGAAGGGTATGATGAGTTTTTAAGAGAGCTTAAAGAAAGAAGCCTTGTAGAAACAGATATCCTGCTCAGCGATACTAAATGTATACTTTCCCTTGTGACATGCGATTACTCTGTGGATGACGGACGGCTCTTCGTGCACGCTAAGATGATTGATGAATAAGAAAATATAAGAAAAAGGCGTATTAAAAACGCCTTTTTCTTAAAATCTATATTAAATCATCCTGAAAACAGGATAATCGAAAACACTAAAAAGGGATAAACCCTTTGCATCAAACCACTATTTTCTAACCAAGTAGTTCAGCAAAAGATTTAAATCTTCAGGTTCAGACACGATAAGTTCGACTTCATCGATCTTAGCATCCTTGAACATCTGTGTGAGTGCGATGTATTGGCACAAAGTAGATTTCAAGTTCAATCTGTCACCTTCAGAAGTTACAAGTTCAACGTTTCCCTTGCACTGTTCTAAAACCTCAAAAAACTTTTTCGGTTCGCTAATGTTTTTAATCTTCATTTTCTTCCTCCTTATAATATTTTATTTTTGGCTGAAACCAAATTAAATTGGAAAATCAACCCTTCTAAATTCTATATGTGAGCAATTGATATGTCAACACTTAAGTTCGAATTTTGACAATGTTCAAACATTATTCACAAGATTATATTAGTATGAATTATGCGGGACTTATATGACAAAGTCACAATTCTACAAAGATATTTATATGGTGGAGTATTTTGACAAAATATATATCAGTAATGTATAATCTAAGACGCTTGGACAAAAAGTAATTTATGATGATGGTTGAAAAAGCATGAGCAAAAAAAGTTTTGAAAAAAGATATATTTTCGATGAAAAGCTTATTGAAGAACTCAAGGAGAAAAAGAAAACCTATCCGTTCTATAAGAAGAATTATTACCCGTTTTTCAAAAGGGTTGCGGATATAGGTGTTTCGACTCTTGCTCTTGTAGTTTTGATTGTTGTTTTTCCTTTTGTCGCCGTTGCGATAAAGATAGACAGCAAAGGACCTCTGTTTTTTGTGCAGGAGAGAGTCGGGCTTTTTGGCGAGATAATAAAGATTTACAAGCTCAGAACTATGTGTAATGATGCTGAAAATATGGTCGATGAGAACACATATGAGGAAGAGGGAAATCCTTTTGTTCAAAGAGAAGATGACAGCAGAGTTACAAAGGTAGGTAAACTTCTGCGAAGATTCAGCATAGATGAACTCCCGCAGCTTTTCTGTGTTTTTAAGGGGGATATGAGTTTTATCGGACCAAGACCGTTTATCGAAAAAGAGATCCGCATGCTCACAAGAGATCACCAATTCCGGCATGTTATAAAACCCGGACTTACCGGCTTGGCGCAGGTGAGCGGAAGAGGAGAGCTGAATCAAGAGGAGCGGTTCGAAAAGGATATGGAATATTTGGAACAGCTTTCCGCTTGGCTGGATGTAAAGATTTTGTGGATGACGATTATCAGCGTGATTTTTTCAAAAGGAGTGTAGATCTTGGAAAAAATCGAGATCAAAGCTAATGCGAAGATAAATCTTTATCTTCATATAACGAAAACAAGAGAAGATGGATATCATGAAATAGATTCCGTATTTCAAAGTATCGATCTTTTTGATTATATTACGCTGGAAAAAGCAAAAGGGATTTCGATTACTTGTGATGTTCAGACCATACCAACGGATGAAAAAAACACCTGTTATAAAGGCGCAAAAGTCTTTATAGATAAAACAGGAGTTGATGGGGTTAAAATAGACATTCAGAAAAAAATACCTGTGTGTGCAGGACTCGGTGGAGGGAGTTCAGATGTTGCTGCGGTTTTGATTGGCTTGAATGAACTCTACAACTGCGGACTCGAAAGGGCTGAATTGATGGATATCGGTAAAGCGATAGGTGCGGATGTTCCGTTCTTTCTCGAAGGAGGCTGCCAAAGGGCGACAGGTATTGGTGAAGTATTAGATCAACAGGAAAATCCTTTTGAATATGATATTATTTTAATAAAACCAAAGGGCGACGTTTCGACTCCTAAAGCTTATAAATTGTTCGATGAAATCGGTGCTTTTAGCGATAATTCTGAAGACATGATCAAAGCTCTAGAAAAAAAAGATGAACAAAAATTCTTATGTTCCATGAAAAACTCTCTTGAGCCTTGTGCTTCTATAATCGCTCCTGATTCAAAAAAGGCAAGTCATACTCTAATAGAAGCCGGTGCAAAAAAGGCGATGGTGACAGGCAGCGGTTCAGCGGTTTTCGGGATTTTTGAAAGAGGAAAAGGAAATGAAGTGCTTGGGAGAATAGATAAAACTTTATTTGAAAAAATCTTTTTAACGGACTTCTCGAAAAAAGGGATTGAAATCACTTTGAAGGACTGACTTGACCTTTAACTGCATAGAGAATGTATTCATACATATCTCCTCTATAAACAGCTTTTTCTAGATAGGTGAGCTTACCTGATGCATTATAGTATTTTGAAAGTATATTGAGCACAGGTGAGTTTTTTGTTATCTCCAAAGTTATTATATCCTCTTCATCGCAAAGAGTAGCAGATACGGACAGCTCGCAAGTTTTCGCCTCCAAATCATATTTTTCCTTCATAAGATCATGCAGCGAATTTTCGAGCATTTCCGGCTTCAAATTCGGACAGTTTTCGAAAGGGATATAAACCGTTTCCAGTGCAACTGGGGTTTCATCAGCAAGTCGAAGCCTTTTTGCGACAAAGTATTTGGAATTGTACAGGAGACCATCGATTTTAACACTATTATCGTGTATGTATTCATAGAAGGAAAGGATTTTTGTTCTGGGTGTTTTTCCTGTGCTGGATATCGCTCTTGTAAAGCTCATCAAATTGTTCTGCGTGAATTTGTTTGCAGAAACAAAAGTTCCTCTTCCTTGATGGCGAAAGAGTACGCCTTGTTGGACAAGATCCGAAACCGCCTGCCGGACAGTCATCCTCGAAAGATTCTCACTTTCCGCTAAAGCCCGCTCAGATGGTATGGGTTTTCCTGCCGGATATATGCCCTTTTCGATTCTTTCTAATATCTTATTTTCAAGAGTTTTATATTTATTATCTGACATGGTTTATCCTTTCTATAAAATCGAAGGAATGAAAAAAAGCTACCTTTTTGAATAATAAAAACAAAGTAGCCTTTTTTAGTCTCAAAGGATTAAATAAAATTGAGACTCTCGGAATTTTTGTTAAAACAATCCAAGATACTTGAGGTTATTAGCTTATGTCCTCGCTCATTGGGGTGTATTCCGTCCGAACAGACATACTGTCTGAAATCCGGCGTTTTCAAGAAATATCTTCTCGCATCGACCAACGGAACATCACATCTTTCTGCAATACCGCTGACGGCGATTGAATATCTTTCGTGCCACCAATAGATTTTTGAAACGTCCTCCAGCCACTTCAAGATACTGTCTCCCTTTTCCTTGCTGCCCTTCGTAAACCAGTTGAAATAATCAACTGCATTGAGCGGCGGCAAAGTCATAACCACAGGTTTTGCACCATGTTTTCTCACGAGTTCAACCATACCTATGAGGTGCGCCTCATACTCCGAAAGAGGGGTATTCGGCTTGTGCTCCGAATATGGGTCTAATGCAATCTCATCCCAAGCAAAATCGCAATCATTTCCGCCATATTCTATGAGAACAATTTCCGGATTATAGCGTAACAATCTTTCTTCAAGCTTTTCAGCTCCATGCTGGATTGTCGTGCCAAACTTCGCTGTGTTGACGATATTTGCCTCGAAGACCTTCGAAAGGTTGTTTGCAAAAGAATTTTTCAAGAAAAAATATCTTTTTCTCTCTTCATTCAAAGAAACGCCTTTGCATAGTGAGTCTCCGACTACAAGAATCGTCTTTTCGTGTTTTTTGTCCATCTTCTTTTCCTCCAAATTATTATTTTTACATAAATAGATATAAATAATACATTTTGCGAAAAAAAGAAAGAACAAAGACGTCCTCAAATATTCAGTTTTAACGTAGAGTATGATACCATATTTTTTTATGCAAACGCAACGGATAAATGTGAATTTTTAATAAAAACTAGTTAGGAGATATTTTTTGATAAAAATTAGTGCTATAATATTTTAGGAAAGAAAATGGAACTAGAAAACTGATTATGAAGAAAAGACGCGGAAGATTAAAGAGTTTAAGAAAACTTAAGGTCAAATCTACACAATACAGCGATATCAACAAGAGACTTATATATATTTTAAGTGCTGTTGGGATTATCATACTCGTTGCCGCAATTGTGTTTATTTCCGATGCAATTAAACCACCGGATATCACCGTAGCTTCTGAAGATATATTCAACAGCGGTATGATAAGGATTGGTGTGCGGACGGATCTTGGGAATTACAGCATGAGAAACGAAGAAACTGGCGAGATGGAGGGCTTCGAAATCGATGTTTGTGAGGAGGTCTTGCGACGGATATTCCAAGACCAGATCGTAATCAGGTATGAAGAGATTACTTCTACGACAAAACTGTCAAAGCTCAAAAGACAGGAAATCGATGTATGTATTGGTGCTTTCGTACCAAACTCCTCACCGAGGATCACGCTTAATTATTCAGAAGGATTTTTTGTGGATTCTGTCGGTATAGTCACAAGAAAGGATCAAAGGCTCAATGTTCTTAATGCAAACAAGATCATTATGGGTACTTTAAACGACAGCTATGCGGACAAAAGACTCGGTGGTTACTTCGACACGATAAATGAGGAAATCTCAGAAGAGGACAGGCAGGAGATGGAAATCGTCCAGTACTCTTGTTATCAGGACTTGTTCAATGCTGTTGAATCGTTTGACGCCGATGCACTCGCTGCAAGTATGCTTTTTATAAACCAATTTATGCGGGACGATATGGTTATTCTGCCTGATAGATTTTTATATCATGAATACTGCTTTGCTTTTAACTCGAGGGACGTTGAACTGGTAAAGGTGTTCAGCGAGGCGATTGTTGCGATGAAGGCGGACGGAACGCTCGATGAGATTAGAGAAAAGTGGAATATGGATGAAATATTTGAAGGATAGGGATTGGACAATCCCTTTTCTTATATTTAAAAACCATTGAATTTATGGTAAACTGTTGTTGTAATAGGGATAAAAAACAAAAGGAGAGTATGGTGCGGACGAGCGGGGATATAAAGATATTTGCAGGAACTTCGGGATTGAGCTTTGCAAAGAAAATGTCGAGATATCTCGACATTGAGCTTGGCGATTCGGAGGTTATTCGTTTTTCTGACGGTAATACTTTTGTAAGGGTTAAGGAGATGGTTAGGGATAAGGATGTATATCTTGTCCAACCCATCGGGCTCGATCCGAACAACGAATTCGTAGAGATTCTTTTTTGGCTGGATGCATTCAAAAGAGCGAGCGCGAACTCCGTTACAGCGATTATACCTTATTTCTCTTATGCAAAAGGAGACAAAAAGGACGAGCCACGGGTTTCAATACGTGCAAGGGTCTGTGCGGAAAGTATTGAGCTTGCCGGTGCGGACAGAGTGGTTATGATGGATCTTCACAGTCCGCAGGTACAGGGTTTCTTCAAGATTCCGCTTGATCATCTTATGTCTCTGCCGATAATCTGTGAACACGTAAAGGGAATGGGTCTTGTAGATGAAAATCTTATAGTGGTATCACCAGATGTCGGGTTCGCAAAGGAAGCAAGAAAATATGCGGACTACCTCGGTGTTGATGTTGCGATAGGTGATAAGTCAAGATCCGGTCATGACGAAAAAGCGAAATGCTTAAATGTCATCGGTGAAGTTGAGGGTAAAACCTGTATGATAGTCGATGATTTTTCCATATCAGGAGTAACACTGAGTGAGATTGCTAAGGCTTTACAAAACAAAGGAGCGAAGAAAATATTCGCTTGTCTATCCCATGTAGTACTAAAGAAAAAGGGTATAGAGGTAATCGAGAACAGCCCAATCGAGTTCCTTATCGGGACTGACAGCATCCCTAATCCATATCCGTTGAAGTCAAAAAAAATAAAAGTGATATCCGTTGCACCTCTTTTTGCAGAAGCGATTTCAAGGATTCATGAAAAAAGATCTATTGGCGCACTGTTCGACAAACTTCCCGAAGAAGTAATAAGCAATCTAGACTAATGTGATTTGAATAAAGATAAAGATGAAATGATGAAAAATATAAAGAAGGTATAATAGCCTTCTTTTCTTGATTTTTGTGATTTTAAACCTTTGCTGCTTTTTCTACATCAAACCAGAACTCGACTCCGCCGGCTACATTCTTTGCTCCGAAAAGCTGGGCGGATAGATTTTGGATTGCGGCCACAATCGAAAGACCGAGTCCATAGCTGCCCTCATCCTCAGTGCTGCCAAGGCTCTTCTTATAGAACCGGTCCCAAATATGCTCCAACATCTCTTCGGGTATATGCTTGCCGGTGTTAAACAGGCTTATCCTGATTTTGTTCTCGAAAACCTGTGTAGATATGCGGACTTTCCTTTTTTCGTCACAGTATTTGGCAGCGTTTGAGAGATAGTTTGCAAGAATTTGTTCAAACCGCATTGCATCAAATACTCCCATATGGTTCTCCTCGGAAAAATCCAAAGAGATATCCAGCTCATTATCTAGAATATATCCATCGTATTTTTCAATAAAATCACAGATTTGGTCTTTAACCGACAAGGTCTGTGCTTTAAGATCCATTCTCCCGCTTTCCATTCTCGAAAGATCAAGCATCTCTTTTAGAAGCCGGCTCATCTTTGTAGCCTCTTCGTTGATTATCTTGATATAAACATTCTGCTGTGCCTTGTCTTTTATGAACCCGCTTTCAATTTCATCTGCATATCCTTTGATAAGAGCGAGCGGAGTCCGAAGCTCGTGGGATGCATTTGAAATGAATTTTCTCTGAGATATTATATCCTTTTCAAGTTGCTCATTTTGCAGTTGAAGCTGACCCAAAGATGATTTCAGTTTGTCAGAGAGTATATTTATATCATCTGCAAGATGCTCAAGCTCATCTCCAGTCGAAACAGTACACTTTTCAGTGAAATTCAGGTTGCTGATTTCAGAGACTGTGGACTGGATTTTTTTTATTGGTTTTGTAAAGCCTTTTGAGAGTTTAAAAGCCACCAACAGAACGATAAGCAAGAATAAAGAAGTCACCAATAGAAGCATTATATTCGCTTGGCGAATCGTATTGTTTACAGGTGTTAGAATCTGGGTGACTAAAACCTCATATCCATCCTTTTCACCATATTTAAAAATCAGGTTTTTGCCGAGACCTTTGGACTGTGCATCACGGACGAGCTCATCAATATCATAGTCATCATAGGCCTCATTTTTGATTCGCTCCCAAAACAGCTTTTTCTGGCGCATTCCTGCCATATCCTGCAGCCATCTCGGCTGGTTTGAGCTTGAATAAAAAAGCCTTCTGTCCTTGAATACGAGGATCTCAAACGAGTTTTGGCGCTCAAGATCAATAATCTCAGGTTTCCAAACACTTTCGTGATCCGAAAAATCGACTTCCATAATACTGACAAAAGATTTTTCTAAAGATTGACGGGTAAAGTATGCGTTCAATGGTCTTAAAAGAAGAGTGTTTGCGAGCAAAACGACAAAAGAAAAGAAAAGAACAATCACAAGAATGTTTAAAAACAGTCTTTTTGTGATGCTTGATTTAGTTTTTTTTCTCTTCACTTGGCTCACTGCTGTTATCCTCTTGTTTCAAATTTATATCCAAAGCCGCGCATCGTAATTATATATTCGCTTGCTCCTAAAAGTTTATTCCTCAATCTGTTTATATGAGTGTCCACAGTGTTTTCACTGCCGAGATAGTCATATCCCCAAACAGCTTCTAAAATCTGATCTCTCGATAATGAGATATTATAGTTTTCTGTTAAATAAGTTAGAAGGTCATACTCTTTTTTGCTGAGAGAGATTTCTTCACCGTCTACAGAAACTACTCTGGCGTCTATATCGATGGACAGCTTTTCAAACTCTTTAAGACTATTGTTTTCGGAGAATGTTCTTCGAAGCAGAGCTTCTATACGCGCAACTAAGACCATTGGAGCAAAGGGTTTTATAACATAATCATCGGCTCCCTTATCAAAACCCTCGACTTGATCATACTCCTCGCCCTTTGCTGTCAGCATAATTATCGGACAATTCGAGATTTTACGGATTTCCGCTGCACAGGAAAGACCGTCCATAACGGGCATCATGATATCCAGAATCACCAGACTCGGGCAATAGATCTTAAAGGCTTCGAGTCCCTGCTTTCCGTCCTCGGCGAGAAACACCTCGTATCCTCTGGATTCGAGAATCGTCTTTAGAAGCAGCCGAATACGGTTATCGTCATCGACCACGAGTATTCTGCTTTTTTTATAAGCATTAGCAATCATATTTTTTCCTCATCAAATGTATAATTGATTTTACCATAAAGTTTTGAATATATCCCATTTTGTTTCCAAATAGTATATTAGGTGGTTAACAACGAGTTAACAACGAGGTTAAATAAAAATTAACATTTGGTTTGTTTACAAACTATTAATATAATTATAAGATGGCTGTAATGAAATAAAGATATAAACGAAACGACAATGCATAAACGAATTGGAGGATCCTAAAATTGCGCGAAGAAAAGAAGATTAAAAGTCAGGAAAAGGCTGAAATGAAGCAGCAGCAAAAGGATAGGAAAAACAAACCTAAGAGCAAGTTTTCTCTGTTTATTGAAAAGAAAAACACAAAGCGAAACAGAATTATTGCTGTTATCATTATAGTCATTGTTTTAATTTTGGTTGCGAATTCATTGATTAAATCGAGACAGGAAAAGATGGCAGTTTTTGATGTAACCCCAAGTTATGACGTAGCAACTATTGGAGATATTTCATACAGCATTACAGGAGATGGCAACCTGAGCACGGGAAGTAGCATTTCATTCTCTGCGAAGACAGACCTTTCGATAGATAATGTTTTGGTTCAGGAAGGACAATCGGTCAAAAAGGGAGATATTATTGCAACTTTGAACGAAGAAAACATGAGCGATAATCTTGCTGGAGTTGAGTTTGAGCTTAATGATATGCAGGCAACAGTCGATGCTTCATATAGAGTTGAGGATACTTTCTATATTAAAGCCCCTGTGGCGGGCAGATTTAAGGATGTTCAGGTCGAGGAGGAGGACTTGGTAGAAGAAGCTATGGCGGATCCGGGATACCTTGGTCTAATCTCCACGGTGGATGAGATGAAGATTGCTGTCACCGAAGAAGAATATAGTGAGCTTGAGAAAAAGAGCAAACTCGTTATAAGGACAGAGGGATATAAATACGAGGAAGATATTGAGCTTAGAAGAATTGATGAAAAGCCTTATGTAATCCTCCCAAACGCACTGAGAACTATCGGAATAGAAGCGAAAATCTACAGCGCAGCCTCGACAAAAGAAGGCAACGAATTGGCAACAGGAATTTTGGAGCTTATATCTTTTGAAAAGGTTATGGCTACGTATGGGGTGATATCCTATCAGGACGATTTTGAGAACTACACCATAGACAAAGGAGAAGTGCTTTTCCATGTCGACCAGTTCAAGTATACTCTTGCTAATTCCTATGCACAGTTAGCAAAGCTCCGTGAGGAATATGAAATTAGCAGGCAGTTGAACGAAACGTTGACACTTGTTGCGGAAACGGACGGAATAATTACAGACCTTTCGATTATGGACGATTCTTTCGTATCGAAGGACAGCACTATTGCGGTTGTGATGTCTGAGGATGATTGGATTGCTTCAGTTGCTGTGGACGAGCTCGATATAAACAAGGTACTGCCTGGACAAAAAGCTACGGTTACGATTGATGCTCTGGATTTCTCGGAGTTTACTGCTGAAGTACAAAGCATTTCAAGTGCAGGCATGGTATCCGGCGGAATAACAACTTATGACGTCGTATTAGCTGTTGAAGATGATGAAAATTTCAAGCTTGCGATGAGCCTTACCGCGGAGATAGCCGTAGAGTCTGCAGAGAATACAGTACTTATACCATCGTCTGCCGTAAGAAGTTTTGGCAGTAAAAGCTATGTGATGGTTGCAGCCGACAGAACAGTGACGGAACAGAGCGAAATCCGCAAAGCCATTACGAATGATGATATGAAAGTATTAGCGAAATATATAAGTGAGCTTGGCGGAGGCATGCAAAAAGATTCCGAAAGCAGGGACGAGGAAGAAAAAGATGGACTTAAAAAGATTGAAGTTCCGGAAGGCAAAGATTCGAAAGAATATGCTGAGTGGATAGAAAAGAAAGAGAATGCGGGCTTTGGTGCGGGCATGATATCCAATCCTGTAGAGCTTTTATATGCTGATGTTAGAATGGTTGAAACAGGCATTGAAGATGTATCCTATGTTGAAATTTTGGGAGGGCTGAGTGAAGGCGAAAGAGTTCTACTGCCTATTGCTTCAAAGGATGAGATCGACGAAAAATCGGATGGCGGAAGCAAAGGAATGGGTATGGGTGGTTTTCGAGGAAAGTAACGCATAGTATATAACTTTGAGAGGAAACAGATGAAAACACTGATTGATATAAAAAATATGTACAAAATCTATGAGATGGGCAGCGAGAAGGTTCACGCACTCGATGGAGTGAGCATAAAGGTTCATGAACATGAGTTTGTCGCAATAATCGGACCTTCCGGATCGGGAAAATCCACTCTTATGAATATGATTGGGTGTCTTGATACACCTTCATCTGGTGAATATTTCTTGGAAGGTATAAATATCTCGAAATACAGCGAGAATGAACTGGCACATATCAGGAACGCAAAAATAGGGTTTATATTTCAACAGTTCAACCTTTTCAGAAGATTGAGCGCACTTGAAAATGTGGAGATGCCTGCGAAATATATGCGTATCCCGAGGGAGGAAAGAAAGAAACGTGCGAAAAGAGCTTTGGATATCGTTGGGCTTTCGGATAGACTGAACCACAGACCGACAGAGCTTTCCGGGGGACAGCAGCAAAGAGTAGCTATAGCAAGATCCTTGGTTAACGATCCTCCGGTTGTACTTGCTGATGAGCCGACAGGAAATCTCGACAGCAAGTCAGGTGAAGACATAATGAATATGATAAAAGAATTGCATAAACAGGGAAGCACAATAGTGCTTATAACGCATGATATAGATGTCGCTAATGAGGCGGACAGAGTTATCCACCTTCGTGACGGTAAGATTACATTGGACAAGAAGAAAGGAGCGAATTAGACTATGGTTTATTCAGAAGCCTTTCTTTCTGCGATAAAAGCGATATGGGCACATAAAATGCGTTCCTTTTTGACTATGCTGGGGATAATAATAGGTATTTTCTCGGTAACGGTTCTTATATCCGCTGCTCAAGGAACTACAGCATCGGTAACGGAGAGTATTGAGGGCATGGGAAGCAATCTCATATCCGTGTTTGTTTTTGATAAAAGAGCAAATCTGAATGAGAGAGATTTGAGCGATATCGAAAATCTTCCCGGAGTCAGTCTAGTTAGTCCATACGTATCTTCACAATTCACCGTCAAGAGCGGAGCGAATACGGTTGAGGGTGTTGAAACCATCGGAGTTATGGAAGAATATCAGACTATCAGGGATTATAAGATTTCGGCAGGAAGATTCGTGACAGAAAGCGACAATAAGAAGAGAATAAGAGTTGCAGTAATTGGGTCCGAAATAGCTGATGATGCTTTTGGCGGGTCCTCTGGTGCGGTTGGGCAGGAGCTAACAATCGGAGGAACAAAATTCGATATAATCGGAGTGCTTGAACCCGAAGGCACCTCCTTTATGGGGAATCTCGATAAAATTGTTCTGATACCATTCAGCACAGCCCAAAGATTCTTGCAGGATACGGAGATTAGGAATATATACGTCAGTGCAGAATCATCCGATACTGTCGAGATGGCGAAAGAGAATATAGAAAACTATCTTATTGAGCTCACCGGAGCGACAGGAGATGAGGAAAAGGAAGGCTATTTTGTATATAGCCAATCGGAAATTTTGGAGAATTTAAATACCGTGACAGGGACTATGACAGCTTTTCTTGCCAGCATAGCAGCGATATCTTTGCTGGTCGGAGGAATTGGGATTATGAATATAATGCTGGTTTCTGTGACAGAACGAACGAGAGAAATAGGTATACAGAAAGCTATTGGGGCTACGAGAAAAGATATTCTGATTCAATTCTTGATTGAGGCTATTTTGGTTTCGGGTGTCGGCGGCATAATAGGGCTCATATTGGCATATGCAGCTACCGGTCCTCTTTCAAACATAATAGGGTCACAGATAGGTATTGAATCAGGCGTAATGCTTATTGCGATAGGCTTTTCTCTTGTCGTGGGTGTAGTGTTCGGTATATATCCTGCGATTAGAGCTTCAAAACTCAACCCTATTGAAGCTTTGAGATATGAATAAAGAATTATTGTGCTTCTCTTTGTAAATCCTCTCCTTAAACTTTCCTTGTTTAAAATGCAAAGCAGGCCATTACTGCAAAAATCCACATGCAGGACTTTGGGGATATTTGGGTGAAGATGAAGAAGCTCTACGAAATTTTGAATTTACACCTGACAAGTTCAGAAGATATGAGGATGATTTCGATATCGTTGATCAAGTTAAAAAATATGGGAAGATTCTTTCAGAGATTTGAGTAATGAAGTATAAAAATGAAAAGAAATTCGATATTTTCACAGTATCTCACGGGTATTGCACAAAGGAGACTGAAATGATTATTAAGAGATATTCTAATACAGATAAGTCACAATTATTTGATATGCTTAGAGAAGAGGGAGATGATTGGAGCTGCTATCATGGAGAAAAAGGATATGCTAAGTATTTGAAGGCGTTGGAATCGAGCATTACCTATGTTGCTTACGATGATAACATTTTGTGCGGTTATGCTCGCTGTCGTGAAGATGATGGTTTCGGTGTTTATGTGTGTGATTTGCTTGTCAGAAAACCCTATCGAGGCAACCAGTTCGGCAAACTGCTTTTGGAGCAGGTGTGTAAGGACTTCTCTGAACAGACTGTTTATGTTATGAGTGATGTTGATCCGTATTATGAAAAGCTTGGATATAGAAGAGAAGGTTCGATATTCGAGGTAAAGGTGTCGAGTATGGATGGGGAGTCTTGAAGCGGAAAAGGAAAGGAAACAGGCGAAAAAACTCAACACATCAGAAAACCATCATCGATGATGAGATGGCTTATAGCGATTATCCATCTCGCTTTCATCGATCATTTTTAATACACTAAGTCACAATCAAACTATAACGACTGGTATCTTTAAGGAGTTCAACCCCACACCATTCAAATAAATATATCAATCGCCAAACGAGATTCCCAAATTTCTTGCATCTTTGATGGTGCTGCTTTGAGGAGAGATCAGTTTCAGTTTTCCGGCAACATCCGCCAGTTTATTGGAGGTGATTTTGTTGTTGACGAGTGCTATAGTGCGCCCGAACTGTTTTTCTTTAATCAGCTTAGCTGCATGTACACCGAAGCGCGTGGATAACAGTCTGTCATATGGAGAAGGGCTGCCGCCTCTGACAGTATGTCCCGGAGAAACAACCCTCGACTCGAGACCTGTGCTATCCTGTATCTGCTTTGCCAGCCGATATGCAGATGTATGATACGGCATAGTAGCCATGTGGTCATTGAACTCTGATTTGCTCATATTTGCTTCCGTCTTGTCAACAGCTCCTTCCGCCATCGCGATTATAGAGAAGGATTTACCGCTTGTGACCCGATTTTCGACGGACTCAATTACCTTATCAGCATCGTAAGGAATCTCCGGTATCAAAATGATATCCGCTCCGCCGGCAACTCCGGCATACAAATTCAGCCAACCGGCATTGTGTCCCATCAGCTCGACAATCATTACCCGTCCGTGTGAAGTAGCGGTCGTATGAATCCTGTCTATTGCATCGGTTGCGATATCTACGGCCGTATGAAAACCAAACGTCACCTCGGTACCCCAAAGATCGTTGTCTATGGTCTTGGGCAGTCCTATTATGTTTAATCCCTCCTGTGATAACAGATTAGCGGTTTTGTGAGTACCATTACCGCCCAGTATCACAAGACAGTCCAGCCCCATCTTTTTATAGTTGCCTATCATAGCATCGACCTTATCGATATTATCATCTTCTATTTTACGCATCTTTTTGAAGGGCTGGCGTGATGTTCCAAATATCGTTCCCCCTAAGGTGAGGATACCAGAAAAATCACTCTGCTTCATCTTTTTCCATTCACCGTGTATCAGACCTCTATAGCCGTCTAATATCCCAAAAATCTGCACATCATCCAGTGTTTCATATGCAGCTTTAGCAACGCCTCTTATCGCCGCATTCAAACCAGGGCAGTCACCGCCGCTTGTAAGTATACCGATCTTCATGCTGATTCTCCTCTCGAATTTTTATGCTGATGACGTTTCAAACGTCTGCGTAAGTATTTTACTACATTTGATAGAATCATACAAAAAACAAAACCAATTTTTTTTCTCTCATCGGATTTTTAATGGGTCGAATTCACGGAAATTAAAAAAATTTCAATCTCCAAACTGGATTCGTGTTCAATAGGTGCAAATGTGACCTTTGGTTAGGTTAGCCTGCCGGGTCTTTAGAATAAAAAGATATATAATAATTCCGTATATAAAGTTTTTTAAAATAATATGTTATAATTGCGTATACACATGAAAATTAGTTTAAAAGGTCATTATCCGGATTAATACAAAACACTTTGGTTATTACTATTAAATAAAATTAAAGGAAGCATCATGATTAATACGAGAGACTTTATTGTTTTTAGCATACACCATTTAAACATTCTGTTCTATTTGATTTTGCTTGGCATTTTTCTTTTGCTTTATGCAAAAAACACCAGTCAAAAAAATGAGATGATTATAAGAAAACTCTTGGCGATAACAATTCCAGCTTTATATATAGCAGAATGTCTTTTCGCGGTATTCCTAGGGTACTATACCTTTTATGAATTTTTTCCTATGCATTTATGCTCTTTAATGGTGATTCTTTGCCCAGTTGCTCTTTTGACCAAAAACCAACGAATATTTGAAATCACATATCTTTATGGTCTTTTTGGTGCTGTTATGGCTCTTGTTTTTCCTGCACTTGTAAAAGACAACTATTATGACTTAAGAATAGCATTTTTTATGTTTAAGCATGGACTTTTGGCAATAGCTCCAATATATATGGTAGTTGTAAACAAGATGAAGCCCAGTTTTAAAGGTATGATAAAATCATTTGTTATCGTTGTTTTATTTCTTTCACTAATTGTCTATCCTCTAAATTTGATTGCTGATTATAACTATGTCTATCTCATGAGCGGCCCTGCAAACACTCCTTTGCAGGCAATCGAAAACGCTTTAGGATATCGTGGTTATCTTTTTGTCATGGGTATTTTCTCTATTATCATCCCCATAGTTTTTTATCTGCCTTTTATCAGAAAATCTAAAATAAAAACATAGCTTTCCAAGTGTTTTTTTGATAATATTTGCGGAAATTAAATGAATGCCAATCTCCAATCCGGATTCGTGTTCAACAGGTGCACCATATCCTCTTTAGAGGAGGCTTAGCCTGCTGGATCTGCCGGTAAAAAAGATGTGCCATAATATGTAATTAATAAAATTAAATCATTGTCTTATATTTGCTTTTTGTAGACAGCCATACCGATACGTTCAAGTAATAGAGGAATATTCAGAACTGGATCGCGATCAAGCTGCTTGATTTCATCTGGCAATTTATCATAAGGGATAAGGTGTTTTGTGATTTTCCTTTCATGATCAACACAATCACCCAAAACCCATCCGGTAGAAATTCGTTCAGCAATCCAATCATTGTGCTCATGTTCCGCTAAGTATTCAATATAGTCCTCAGGGATATTCTTTATAGGATTAGCCATACCTATCGGCTTCATAACCAAACCCATAAGTTGCAGTTTTTCTGGTATACCCATCGCCTGTCGAAGATTTGAATATTTCAACGAATCTGACAAATCATCAAAATTAGGATATTTTAAAGGTTTATCAGGATAACGTTCCTGTTGTTTTTCGTTATATAATTCGTGTATGGCGCGTGCAAGTTTTTCAAGCGTTTCCAACTCTGGCCGCGGTGTAATTTCATTAGAAATCTCTGGTAGCACTTTCTTTTTCAATGCTCTAGTATGTATTGTTACTTTGTCGAAAATTTCATCTAAATCAAGCAATTTGAATAGCAGCTTTTTCTTTTCGGTGGAAAAATTTGAAGGTAAAGAACCATTATATGTTATATAAGTTATTGCAAGTTCTTCGTCTGCAAATTCAATTTTTGCTCTTGCTGCAAGGGTTCTTAGTTTATCCTGTATACCATAGGCTTCTCGATTCCATTCCTGCAATTCGTCACAGAGAATGAGAAGAAATGCAATTGGATGAGTACTCGGAGCAAGAGAATCAAGATTAAAAGGCTTCTTCATCAACATGTTTTTATAGCAGTTATGCAGAAGAATCGCACTCGCGCTATCTAACACTGGCCAGAAAAAATACTCCGGCTTATAGTCTGCTGACTGAATAAGATATCCATACCATTTTAGAACGATAATAGAGCTGTAAAAGCCATGATCTATAAACCCAACACGACCCATAACATTTATAAAATCATCCAGCTGAAATTTCATTGTTTTTAAATCAACGCCAAGTGACGTATGCAATTTGTGTGCAAGCAAATCAATTGGTTTTTCGGTGTTTATATAGACACAATCTTCATAGGATTCGAAATAAGATTTCATAAACTCTTTCTTTGGTATAATCTCTTCTATGTGATTGAGTTCATCGAAATTTCCAAACGATAATTTAACCTTTAGCTTTTCTTCGCTGCCATCTACTTCAGTAACAAAATTAGCGAATTTATTAACCTGACGACCAACAATTTCAATAGGATATCCAACATCGTGAAATAACGAAGCAATACCCCATCTATAGAAAAATTCCTCATTTTTTGTGTCATATGAATATGAGTATATATCTTTATCCATTACTGCAAAATCAAATGCAGATCTATATTTTATATTGTTTACATATATTGAAAGACCTAAAATAAAAACGTTAACGGAATGAATATAATGATCACGTTGCTTATCTATAAGTATTGCTGCGTTTTCTTCATAATTTTTTAGCATATCCAATAAATCGATAAACGGATTTGTTTTCCCTTCCATCTTAATGCGATAACTATCAAAAAAAATGCGATATACTTCGAAAGCTGTTTCTTTTGTCTCATTATCAAGAAATTCATATATGGCTTGGCTCATAAATATTTTATAACAATGCCCTTTCTTTAAATCTTCATAAACCTCAAGCTGTTCAAAAAAGTTTGCCACTGATTCCCGAATGTCATTCATTACAATTACTCCTTCTTGTGATGTTTATGCTCTTGCTTTCTACTAGTATATGCTCTTGTTTGCATAAAAAAAGCTAGCCGGTATCCAACTGTATCTTTATCGCAAGACAACTAACTTACTTTTTGATTTATCGATTTACCCTAGCATCTAAATCCATCTTTATTTCGGGTAAAGTTTCAACATCTCTATCCAAAAATTCATCGACCATATCTTTGTTTTGCCTGTAAGTATCAAAATTATCATTCAAATATGTTTTTAGCGAGCCGTTCACAATCGTTATGCTTTCGACTATCACTGGATTTTCTCCTTCAAAATGTTCTATATCCGGAACCAGCTGAAAATTCTCTTTTTCGATAGGAGTTCTACAAGCATAGTATGCTATTTTTCCGCTTTGCTCATCTATATCAATTGCATAAACCGCACTCATTTCTGGATTCATGTATAATATCGCATCAACATATTGTCCTTCATTTCTAAACGGGATGCCCTCCATGCTATAAACCTCACTAGAATAACCTTCGTTAACTTGTTCATTATGATAGGCGCTCTCAAATCCAACTTCCGAACCTATCCTGTAACCACCTAAGCTTACCGCACTGAATGGAGGTAAAATAGCTTTGAAATGGACGAATGCTCCTGCATTAGGTATATAATCTATATTATGACCATATCCATAGACATATAATTTCCCATCCCTATATTCATAAGTGTCTTCTCTGTTGCCTTGATGATGTATCCACTGTTTATCCTCATCATCATCAAATTCTAAGTTTAGAAGAATGTTATATGTCTCCTTTTGTTCAGTTTCTAACAACTCTTCTGATAGATTGGCATCTTTTTCAGTTTTGCCGCTGAAATATAAAACAACACCTATAATAACGACGAATGCTATAACAATACATACCGCTAAAAGTGTTCTGCTAATAATTTTCATTTTTGAAGATGATATACCAATCGGTTTACGATTCGGTGGGAGCTTTTCTCCAGATTTTAAGGTATCAGAGACCGTACTCGAAAGACTATGAAGCTTTTTATCTATATCTTCGTCAACAGCATCTATCCAATGTACAGTGGACAGATAATATGCCATTCCGCCGGAGAGTTTTATATCCTCTATACGCACAGGGATGATAATCAAACCACCTGTTACAGCAAGTTCAACTTCCCTTAATACTTGTTTAGACATATTGGAATGAGAAGAAAAAATCAGAATAAAAACTTTGCATCTAGGAATAGCACTTGCAATTGATTCCGCCCAGTTTTCTCCAGGCACAATATCTCTTGGTGCCATCCAGCACTTAATTTTATCATCTTCAAAGCGATGACATATCGCATCAGCTATTGCCTTATCCTTATGAGAGTATGATATGAATACATCGTGTGTCATTATTTACCATCCGCTAATTATTGTTTGTATTATACCATAATTTAGAATATAAAAGCAACAAATTTGATCTTCTGAGTTCCTTTCGTTAAACAAATATTTATCTAATTTCCTCGTTAAATCAGAGAATTTTTGAATAGAAATACCAACACCGTTTGAATATTACAAAATAAATTGTTCGAATAGTGTTGGGAATTCGCCTGGATCCACTAACCGGATTTGTTAATGAACCAAATAAGTATGCGGAAATTAAAAGAATGCCGATCTCCAACCAGAATTTGTGTTCTATAGGTGAACGTGTGACCTTTAGATTAAACTTAGTCTGCTAAAGCCACTAATCGGATTTGCACCCTTAAGGGCACACGAAGTCGACATATAAATGTGTCCGCATATAGTTTAGTTGCTTCAATTTATCGATCTCTTTTGCTTATATTAATGCTCTAACGAGAGCTATTCTTGAATCGAGCGGTATGGAAGCAAAGTTTATCAATCTAAGCAAGCTTAGTTTTTCTCCTTGTAGGGGTTGCGCACATAATTGTGCAACCACAGCAATGTGTGGGGTGAAAGATGATTTGTATCCATACCTTAAGAATATTCAAGAAGCAGACGCATTAGTCTTTGCAAGCCCTAGACATCATGGCGACATGACAGCATGGATGTATGGTTTTTTTTCAAGACTTTGGTGCTTTTTACACGAAAACCATACGCTTAAAGCAAAGCCTGTGATTTTTGTTTCGGTCGGTATTAAACCTATTGCAAAGGGTAGAGAAACCTTTAGAGCTTCAATGATTAAAGAACACGAGTTTGACGTCATTGGTGAAATCTTTTACGATAGTAAAACACCTCCATGTTTTAAATGTGGTAAGTGCGAAACTTGCCAATGGGGTGGACTTTGGAGTATGGTGGGAGAAGATGAAGATGCGTTGCCCAATTTATGACAATATATTTTAGCCTTAAGGCTTTATAACATCTCTATATTAGAGAAAAGAAAAAACAACGAATTTGAACTTTTCCAATTAAAAGTGTTCAAATAGCGTTGGCAATCTAAGCCAATCAAATATGGTTTCTAACCATCCAATATTTCCTGTTTGAGGGTTAGCAATCATTTTATATTGATAATAAAGCCCATACGGAAAAGACCAAGCTGGAGGGGTAACTCCATCTGGAATATCGGCTAGGCTATTTATTACATAATAATCTGGTTCTGGATCTGTTGGGTCAACCGAGTTTGCACGCTCGTTTTTAATAAACACAGCCATCGTTGCATTTGAAGCTCTCATGAATAACGAGCCTTGATGCGTAGCACTTGTGCTATCATATCCCATTCCGATATCTTGAGCGGTACCCGCTACATCACCAGTAGCATATATGGTTCCGCCTGTAATATTCACTACACTTCCGTTACAATCATATCCACCGCCTATTCCTGCTGAATTATCTAACCCTTCTGCAGTAATTGTTCCACCAGTAATAGTAACGCTAGGAGGATTTACAGATTCGTTAGCTCCGCCTATTCCTGCTCCGTTAACCATACCTTTTGCTTCAATAGATCCTCCATGTATAGCAATACTTCCGCCGTTTCCTGCATCACCATTACCTATGCCTGCACCATACATGCTATTTGCAATAATTGTTCCGCCATAGATTTTTATATCACCGCAGCTTCCTTTGTGGCCGCCACCTATTCCTGCTCCCATACTTGTCGAATTCGAAGCTGTAACCTCTCCACCTCGGATTATAATCTGACCACTATGCTTATATCCACCTATGCCAGCAGCACGGTCTTTTCCTGTGGCTCTTATTTTTCCGCCAATTATCTCTATTTTTGTGACAGGGTCGCTTTCATTTGCTCCGCCTATACCACAACAAAAAGAACCACCATTTGCTGTTATTTCTCCACCTGTGATCAGTATATTTCCACTTGCAACTCCAGCATCTCCAAGCCCGATACCTGCTCCTTCATCACCTTCTGCTATTATTTCTCCGCCAGTAATTATTATGGTTCCTATTTCATCACCATCACCACCGCCGATTCCTGCTCCTCTAGTACCGCCGTATGATTCCAAAGCACCATCATCATTTTTATCTGATATGGTAAGTGTTGTAGAACTATTAAATATTCCTAATCCTGGTTCGTTTTCACCAGCGTAAAGTGATGAATCTCCATCAAGTTCTAAAAAATTTGTTCCAGATGAAAATCTGATCGGGCTATAATCATCAATAGTATTTACTATAACTACAGTTTCTAATATGATTGAGACATTTGCCTCGCAAACTATTCTAACTTCTGTTGCAGAACCTTGCAGAGTTATAGTAGACCCGCTTTCAATAGTTATTACGTCTGGGTTGTTATGAGAACTTATATTGTATGGTGAATTTGTTGAGTTGATGGTTGCGTCTGCCGCCAAAGCAAATGTAGGTACAAAAAAAATTAGCAATAGAACAATTAGGCTTGTTGGTATAATTGTTTTCATCTTTTCCCTCTTTAAGTTATGATTAAATAAAGATAACATGTTTTTTTTTAATAGTATCATTGTAAGAGAAAGTTTTCAAGACGAAAAAAGCACAGTTATATGAGCAGTTTCGTATTTGGGTTCTGGTGCAAAAAATATTGATGTGTAAATTTTTATCAAGATCAAGCCCAGTATTTAAGCTGCTTCACCCATTATCTTGCTTATAAATTGCAACTCAGAACGAACACACCGAATGTTTTCGACCTGCCCTTTATGGATCATATGCATTATTTTAAAACCAGCAATCGTACTTCTGGCTGACTTATAACTCTTAAAACCGAGCATTGCATTCGTTTTCTTTTTAATGAATCTATGATCTTGTTCTACAATATTATTCAGGTATTGTATCATTCGATGTTCTGTTCTACAGCTCAAATCGCCATAATATTTCTCCTTGAGAATCGCCGTCTCAGTCGCCCTATATTGGTCTGTCGTAATAACTCTTGGCATTTGGTTATGTTGAGCCTTCAGAGCTCTTTTGAAAAACCTCTTTGCTGCACCCTTGGTTCTTCGTTCTGAGACATAGAAGTCGATTGTATTCCCTTTAGAATCAACTGCTCGATATAAATATGCATTCTTACCCTTAATCTTTATATATGTCTCATCTACTCTCCAGGAGTCATTTGTTTGATTTATATGTTTCCTTAACTTTTCTTCTAGAATTGGCGAATATTGATGAACCCATCGCATAATCGTCGTATGGTTCACATTTATACCACGTTCCTGCATCATTTCAACTAGGTTACGATAGCTCAAAGGGTATTCCAAATACCATCTAACACATAATAGTATAATTTCTTTCTCAAAATGTTTCCAGATAAATAGGTTTTTAGACAATATAATAGCTCCATGTGATTTGATTGCATAATTATACCATACAAACCTTTACAACTCTATTTATATTATATTTTTGCACCAGAACCAAAAAAATCGCTGTATCCGTTGCTACCACTGGGCTAGAGCCCTGTGCATCTATTTCGAGCTACTCCTATGGAGCCACTAATCGGATTTGAAGTCGACAGGGTCGACACCCAATGGTGTCGAATTTGGCTTTTATGCTTTCTATATATAATAGTTCAAAACAAAGTTTTGTTAAATCTAGTTTTCGGGCTTTTATATCGATTCAAGCGACCAAATAGTTGCATACAGAAATAGCCACCTATCGGTGACTATTTCTGTATGGAGCCACTAATCGGATTTGAACCGATGACCTCATCCTTACCATGGATGCGCTGCTACCAACTGAGCTATAGTGGCATATGTTTTGTTTAGTCAGCGAAGAATATTATAATCCATGTTACGTTTCTTTTCAATATCTTTTTTATTAATATGTATGGAATTTATGATTTTGTGGTATTATTCTTGACAAAAGCACATTGTTTTGACCATTCTTCATTTGTAATATTTACCGAACAGCTGAATATGCACTGAAAAGCCCAAAAATAGCGGAAAATCGGCATTATTTTTCTTGACACGGCGGATAAATTTATTTAGAATGATAGTTGCGACTGTTTGCGTTCCAGCCCAATGCAAACATCAATAAATCGGAAAAAATAAAAAATTGAAAACCAATCAGGAGGGAAGCCCTATGAAATCATATATGGCTAAACCCGGAAGTGTTGAATCTAAATGGTTGCTCGTTGATGCAGAAGGGCAAGTTTTTGGAAGACTTGCTACTCAAGTGGCAATCTTGCTTAAAGGGAAACACAAACCGGAGTATACGCCTCATGTAAATACAGGAGATCACGTTATTGTGGTAAACGTTGATAAACTCGTATTCACAGGCAAAAAGCTAGAACAAAAAATGCACCGCAGACATACGGGATTCGTCGGCGGACTTAAAGAAATACCGTACGGCGTTATGATGGAGAAAAAACCAGAGTTTTTGTTCATGAATGCCGTAAGAAGAATGCTGCCTAAGAATAAGCTTGGCAGACAGATGCTTACAAACTTAAGAGTGTACACAGGTACGGAACATGGGCACGAGGCGCAAAACCCAGTTGCTTATAAACCGTCTGAGTACAAAGAAATATAAACAAGGAGGTACTTAAGATATGAGTAAGAGTGCACTTTATATAGGCACCGGTAGAAGAAAAAGTTCTGTTGCAAGAGTACGCCTTGTATCAGGATCGGGAAAGATTACTGTTAACAAAAGGGATATCGAAGAGTATTTCAATCTTGAAACTTTGAAGATGCTTATAAGATCCCCTTTGGAAACGACTAATACGCTTGGATCATACGACGTTTTGGTAAATGTCAAGGGTGGAGGATATACAGGTCAGGCTGGAGCAATCCGCCACGGTATATCAAGAGCTTTGCTCGAAGCGGACCCGCAGTTCAGACCAATCCTCAAAAAAGCAGGTTTTTTAACACGCGACCCGAGAATGAAGGAAAGAAAGAAGTACGGTTTGAAGGCTGCAAGAAGAGCACCACAGTTTTCAAAGAGATAACATCTTTTATAGAAAAATATCAAAACGCTTTGGGGGTTCCCGAGGCGTTTTTTTAATACTAGAATGCTTTTCAGTTTTTTTAAATCATGTTACAATTAGTAATAATTGTATACGAGGAGGGTGTCTTGAAAAAATCAGCGATTATCTTAATTGCCGTACTGTGCCTTTTTATAATAGGGTGCAAAAGCGAGCCGGAAGTAAAAAGCAATGCGCCATTGGAAGAAAAAGCAGAGAATACAGCTGAAGAAAAAACTACAAATAGATTTGCTTCAGATGAAAAAGAAGAGTTAAAGAATATTCAATTCATTTCAATCAATATGGATGTCCCAGCAACTTGGGAAAAGAGTACGGTTTCTTATATTGATCTATTGTATTTTGATACGGATTATGGGAATATGGAGATCGATTATATTTATACCGGACAATACAAAACGGGTTTTAAAGAGTACATGAGTCTGCAGTATGAGAATGGTGATCTTGATGAGTTTTATGAGATTACTATTGACGGACATGAAGCATATTATACGGAAATAAAGTCGAAAGGTGACGGCTCTCTTGATACGATTAGAGTTTTTCTCCCATACGACAATCTCATTTATGGAATCTCATATGGAGGTCAGGATATACTGACCAACAAAGAGGTTGTGGAAAGGTATAATGAGTTTTTAGAAAGCATAACGCTTGAAAAGCTATATTCTGGACCGGATATTGAGTATTTTAGCTATACCTATGGGCACCGTTTAGAAGAATCAGTTCCTGCTATAACATTCGAAATCCCGGCGGAGTTCATTTATCATAAGTTTAATGAATGGCCGGAAAGACCAACGTCCGAACACGTTTTTATAGACTCAACACAGCAAATCTACCTGAGTGTTGTTTATGAGCCTAATACGGAGGGGTTTGTTCCCACAAAGCAGGATTTGTATAAGTTTTTCCCTATAAATGCAGATTATTATTTGGACGAAGTTTTTGTCGCTGGTGAAGTCCATACATTAAAATTTTATGATGGAGCAGGACATATAACTTTGGAGTTTTTGAGCGACAAAGGAGAAGAATTCTATGGACACGATTATTGGGTATACTTTGATGATTACTCCTATAAATTCTATTTGACAGGGCCGTTAGATGCATATAAGCAGATTAACGAAATGATGATGAACATTCTGAATACCATAGAGCATAATTGATAAAAAACATAGATTTTTAATAGTTATCTAATCTCCAAGGATAATGATTCCGATTATCATGGAGCTTTTTTCTGTTTAAAACAAAACTAGCCCAACAGTTGCTTGAAAAAAAGGCAGAGGAAGGTTATAATTTTCTATGCATTAAGAGATGATAATATATCTAAAAAGGATTGGGGAAAAAAGTAAAAGTGGACTATAAAAAAGAGTATACGAAATGGCTTGAGAGTGAATATTTCGACGAGAAAACAACCGAAGAACTTATCTCGATAAAAGACGATGAAAAGGAGATTGAGGATAGGTTCTATAAGAACTTGGATTTCGGAACTGCGGGAATGCGCGGCAAACTGGGTGCGGGTACGAACAGGCTCAACGTCTATATGATAAGACGTGCGACCAAAGGACTTGCTGATTATATTATTAAGAACGGTGATCCAAAGCGAGGCGTAGTTATCGCATACGACAGCAGAAACTATTCGGACGTATTCTCGCTTGAAACAGCAAAGACATTTGCATCAAACGGAATCAAGGCATACTTGTTTTCTTCACTTCGTCCAGTTCCTGTTCTCTCATATGGTTTAAGACATTTAAATGCACAAGCAGGCGTTGCAATCACGGCAAGCCATAACCCTAAGGAATATAACGGATATAAGGTATATTGGGAGGACGGGGCACAGGCTGTCGATGAAGTGGCTGATGAGATTGTAAAGAGTGTTAACAGTATAGTTAAGTATGATGATATTGAAACCATGGATGAGACAGAGGCGCTTGAAAAAGGTCTTTTGCAGTATATTGACAAAGAGATTGATGATCCGTATATCGAGGATATAAAATCCCTTTCCGTTTCGGACGGAGTTATTAAGGATATTAAAATCGTCTATACTCCGATTCACGGAGCGGGCAACGTTCTGGTAAGAAGAGTTTTGGATGAACTCGAGTATGAGAACGTATGTGTCGTAAAAGAGCAGGAAAAACCGGACGGTGACTTCCCGACTGTTATTGCACCGAACCCGGAGGACGAGAGGGTTTTCGAATCTGCGAAAAGATATGCGGCGGAAAAGGGTGCAGAGATTATAATAGGTACCGATCCTGACTGTGACAGGCTTGGATTGCTCGTTGCTGATGAAGATGGTAAATATATAAGGTTAAACGGTAATGAAATCGGAGCGTTGATGTTTGATTATTATATCAAAGCAAACAAAAAAAGACTGCCGAAAAAAGGCGTTTTGGTGAAGTCGATTGTTACGGGAGACATCACAGCAAAGATAGCAGAGAAATTTGGCATCAAAACATATGATGTCCTAACAGGATTTAAATATATCGGAGAGCTTATCAAGAACATGGAGAAAACGGATGAGAGCTTTGTTTTTGGGTTTGAGGAGAGCTATGGATATCTTGCGGGCACTTTCGCCCGAGACAAAGACGGTGTCGTGGCTTCAATGCTGACATGTGATATGTGCGCATACTATAAGAGCATAGGAAAAACAATATATCGTGGACTTATGGATATCTATGAAGAGTTCGGCTATTTCAGTGAATCTCAGCTTGCTATCGTTCTTGAAGGAAAAGAGGGAACGGAGCGTATTGGGCGGATTATGGATGCGTTTCGGAAGAATGGATTCCCGGATTTTGAAAACCTTGAGGTAACATCCAAAATCGATTATCTTAAACAGGAAAGAACGGACACACAAACGGATGAAAAGATACCTACAGGTCTAAGAAAATCTAATGTGTTGAAGTACGTCTATGACGGATGTTCTTGGATAACCTTGCGTCCTTCCGGTACAGAGCCAAAAATCAAGGTCTATGCATCTGCATGTGAGAAAACAAAAGAGAAGTCATTGAAAAAACTCGATTTGATGATAGACACTATGAAAAAGGCGATTGAAGAACTGGAATAGTATATTATTCTTTGAAATAATGATATAATACTCTATAGGGATTGACTGCATAAGAAGGAGCAAAAGAAGAGTGGCTAAGGAACCAAAGAAAACAAAAGAGAATATCAAAAGAGAAGATAAGAATGATAACAGCAGATTATCATTTGGCATAAGCTCCGGTTCAAAGAACAGGAACTGGGCGATGTTGACTTTTCCTGCGTTGATTTTACTCTTTATTGTGATCAGACTTGTTTTTGATTATCAAAATTTCGCTTCTGAAATCGGGTTCTTGTTTTCGATAATACGATTCCTGATTTGGGGATATGCGATATTCTTTGTTTTGCAGCCCTTTGTTTCTTTCCTTGAAAGAAAGTTTGCAAAGCTCAAAGGGAAATGGGGAAAGCTTTTTGCGATGCTCATCGTATATATTGTATTCTTGGGCATACTCACCGCATTCTTTGTCTGGCTACTTCCGATGGTCATAAACAACCTTTTGGAGATTACGAAAATTATACCCGAATACGCAGACGATATCGGCGGGTATATCGAAAAAGCGGAAATTTGGCTCAGCCGATTGAATATCGTTGGTCTAGAAGACAAAGTTCAAGAGACGCTCTTGGGGCTCGTAGATACGCTCACGAAAAGTTTAGGAGATATCAGTCTCTATATCCTCGGGACTTCTTATGGTCTCTTAAGAGGTGTTCTGGATTTCCTAATCGGTATTGTGATTTCGGTATATATGCTTATCGAAAAAGAATCATTGAAGAGGAGAATAAAGAAGCTGACATACAGTGTCCTTAAAAAGGACAAAGCGGATAAAGCGAGTTTGATAGCAAACAAAACAGGTATCATATTCAGAAAATTTATTATAGGGAAGACGATAGATTCGCTAATCGTCGGAATTGTGTCGTACTTCGTAATGCTTATTATAGGGGCTCCCGTTCCGATGCTTCTTGCTGTGATAATCGGGGTTACAAATATGATACCCACTATAGGACCGATAATCGGAGCGATTCCGTGTCTCTTGATTACGGTTATAATAAGTCCCCTAAAGGCGATTTGGGTTCTCGTCTATATATTGATTGTTCAAGCAGTCGACGGTATGATCTTGGGTCCAAAGATTTTGGGAGACACTGTAGGTTTAAAACCATTCTATATTATAATCGCTGTTTTGGTAGGAGGAGGACTTTTCGGTATCGCCGGAGCGTTTCTCGGAACACCGACTTTGGCGGTTATAAAATCACTGCTGCAGGACTACACGAAAAACAAACTCAAGAGTAAAAAAATTGTTATCACGTAAATAAAAAAAGGTTATCTTGACAGAGGATAACTTTTTTTGTTTTATGCCATATGCCTGATTCTAAAATCTGCACCTATACTATCAGCAATTGTTCTGCATGAATTGATTTTCTCTTCGCTGATAAAATCAACGACGCTTAAAACCGTTTCGAATCCATACTCAACACTTTTCTTTGCAAAATCCAGCATATAATCGTATGCTTTTTCACCATACTGGCTTTCACACTCCTCTTGATATTCCTTTGGGTCATCGGTATTTAGGCTGATTGAGAACATATCAACAAGCCCGACAAGCTCAGGTAATACATCTCTTCCGTGATATGCATTTGCGTGACCGTTCGTGTTGACTCTCACTCGCATATTGTTTTCTTTTGCGAATGCCGAAACTTCTTTTAAAACATCGAGTCTGATAGTCGGTTCGCCGAATCCGCAAAAGGTGATTTTTTTAAACCCTGGATGCTTTCCTATTTCCTCGATAATTTCCTTGGATGAAGGCTCATGCTCAATCCAAAGCTTATGTCCTCCGACTCCTGCGCGATCGTTTCTTATGCAAAAGTGACAGTTGTTTGTACATCTGTTAGTTGGATTTATATATAACGCATTGTGGTATTCATATACGTAAACATCATTTTTCAAACTATTCATTGGTATCTTCCCCCTAAAACCCCAAACAAGGTTTTAGCGTTTTTTGAGTTTATATTCGCCATCTCTTCAAATGGTATATCTTTTAATTCTGCCATCTTCTCGAGAACATAACGAACATACTTCGGTTCGTTTCGTTTGCCTCTTTTCGGTACAGGCGAAAGATATGGGCAATCCGTCTCCGCCATAATTCTCTCGAGAGGCACAGCCATAAAGGCATCTCTTACGTTTTTTGCGTTTGGGAAGGTGAGAGTTCCGGTAAAGGATATATAAAGACCCAGCTTTACACACTCCAAAGCGGTCTCTGCACTTCCGGAAAAGCAGTGCATAACTCCTTTGAGAGCTCCGAATTTTTTCAGAGTATCCATCATCGGCTTAGTGGCCTCTCTGCTGTGCAGGATTACCGGCATATCCATATCCTTCGCAAGAGAAAGCTGCTCTTCAAAGATATTTAATTGTATTTCCCTCGGAGAAAAATCATAGTGAAAATCCAGACCGATCTCACCGACAGCAACTACCTTTTCTTGAGCTAATAGTTTTTTCAGCTCATCCAGATATCCGCTTTTTGTTTCCTTCGCACTATGAGGATGTACACCGGCAGCGGAATAGATAAGAGGATTTTCCGAAGCTAATTTTGCGGCGAGAAGGGAGTTTTCGATATCCGTTCCCGCTTCAATAAATCCGGAAAGCCCATCAAGATCAAGGTTATCAATAATCGTCTGTCTATCGCCGTCAAACCTTTCATCAGTGATATGTGCGTGTGTATCAAACAGTTTCATCGAACGATCAAACCATCTTTCATATCTTTTTCGGTCGTAATCAAGGATAAATCCTTTCCATCATCAACAGCGAGAAGCATACCGTTGGACTCCACTCCACGGATTTTTGCAGGCTTTAGGTTTGTGACGACGACTAAGGTTTTACCGACCATCTCTTCGGCCTTATACCAAGTTCTTATACCAGAAACAATCTGTCTTGTCTCCCCACCAATTTTCACTTGAAGCTTTAAAAGCTTATCGCTCTTTGGTACTTCCTCGCAATCTAAAACCTTCGCGAGTTTGAACTCGACTTTTGAGAAATCGTCATATGTGATAATCTCTTTTTTTGGCTCCTCATTTTTTTCTTCCTTGGGAGCAGCGACTTGCTTTTCGAGATCCTCGAGTTCTTTTTTTACATCTATTCTCGGAAAAATGGGGCTTATCTTCTTAACCGTTGTTGTTTTCATAATGCCAAAAGCTTTTACACTTTCTATATCTTTTAGAGAGCTTTCAGCAACACCTATATTTTCAAGAATCGTTTCGGATGTAGTCGGTAAAAACGCTTTTAAGAGCACGGCGATGATTCTTATATTTTCTAGCAGGTGATAAAGCACACCCTCAAGTTCTTTTTTCTTGGATTCATCTTTGCCGAGTATCCAAGGCATCGTTAGATCGATATATTTATTCGACTTTGAAACCAAAAGAAATATCTCATCGAGTGCTTCGGGTATTCGAAGCTCATCCATATGTTCATCTACTTTTTTGAACAATGAGTTTGCGATATCCTCAATCTCTTTATCGTGTTCAGTACCTGGATAATCGTTTGTGACAGTTCCGCCGAGATATTTTTCTGCCATAGCAACGGTTCTGCTTACGAGGTTCCCAAGGTCGTTTGCAAGGTCGGAGTTTATCCTGTGAAGAAGGGTTTCGTTCGAAAACAATCCGTCTGAGCCGAAAGGCACTTCCCGCAAGAGGAAATATCTTATCGCATCAACGCCGTACCTCGAAACGAGTTTTTCCGGATCAACAACATTACCCTTTGATTTACTCATCTTTCCGCCTTCGAGGATAAGCCATCCGTGACCGAAGACTTGTTTTGGAAGCGGAAGGTCCAATGCCATAAGCATAATAGGCCAGATTATCGTATGGAAACGAACGATTTCCTTTCCAACGAGGTGTAAATCGGCAGGCCAGAATTTTTGGAACTTGGCATCATCATCTGAAAGATAGCCGAGTGCCGAGATGTAGTTAGATAGAGCATCAATCCAAACATAGACGACATGCGAGTCATCAAAAGTTACCGGGATACCCCACTTAAAAGATGTCCTCGAAACGCATAAATCTTCAAGCCCGGGAAGAAGAAAATTGTTGAGCATCTCGTTCTTCCTCGAAACCGGTTGTATAAAATCTTCATTATCTTCGATATATTTGATAAGCCTGTCTGCATATTTTGACAGTTTAAAGAAATAGCTCTCCTCTTTTGTGAGCTCAACCTCTCTGCCGCAATCCGGACACTTTCCGTCCGCAAGCTGGCGTTCCAGCCAAAAGGATTCGCAAGGAGTACAATACCAGCCTTCGTATTCGCTCTTGTATATATCACCTTGGTCATAGAGTTTTTTGAAAATTTGCTGCACAGTGGTTTTATGCCTTTGGTCTGTTGTACGGATAAAATCGTCGTTCGATATGTCGAGCAGTTTCCAAAGGTCTTTTATCCAGGAAACGATTCCGTCGACGTACTTCTTCGGGGACATGCCGGCTTCCTTTGCAACACGCTCAATCTTCTGTCCGTGCTCATCGGAGCCCGTAAGGAACATAACGTCATATCCGCAAAAACGTTTATATCTAGCCAGAGCATCCGCAGCAACAGTGGTATATGAATGTCCGATATGCAGCTTATCTGACGGATAGTATATCGGAGTTGTAATATAATAGGTATCCTTCTTGTTCATTTTTTATTATCCCTTCTTCGTTGGTTTAAACTCTTCTTTCCTATAAAATAAAAAGCCCCAAAATAGGGGCAAATATACTTAGAATAATAAACCACCCTAATAGGCGTATGCTTTGATTAACGAGAGCAAGATCCCGCCTGAACTTAACTTATCAATAAGCTTGGTACAGGAGCTCCGGAGCCATATTCTACGATACTATTTTACAATACACACCTTTCAGCATTTTGGTATGCTCTCTTTTCTTTGTAGAATGATTATCGTATACTCTTTCCTTCATCGCTTTTATATTTATGCTAATGAAAAGGATAGTTTATATAGAGCATTTTGTCAAGTTATTAAGACAAAAAAACGCTTACTAAATCAATTTTTGAGAGCTTGTATCGGTGCAGGTATTTTTCCGCCTCGATTGATAAAATCCACAGAACTCTCCTTGTTATATGGCATTATAGGTGCTGTACCCAGAAGTCCGCCGAATTCCACAGTGTCTCCGACATCCTTACCGGGAACTGGTATTATGCGAACTGCGGTCGTTTTGGAATTTATCATACCGATAGCTGCCTCATCAGCGATAATAGCCGATATCGTTTCCGCCGGAGTGTGCCCTGGAACGGCTATCATGTCAAGACCGACGGAGCAAACACATGTCATAGCTTCGAGTTTATCCAAAGAAAGACTGCCTTTTTTTACAGCTGCAATCATCCCTTCATCTTCGCTTACGGGTATAAAAGCACCGGAAAGCCCTCCGACGTGGGAAGAAGCCATTACACCACCTTTTTTTACAGCATCATTTAACAAAGCGAGAGCCGCTGTAGTTCCATGAGTACCGCATGTGGAAAGACCCATTTCTTCGAGTATTCTCGCAACACTGTCACCAACCGCAGGAGTGGGAGCCAAGGAAAGGTCTACAATTCCAAAAGAAGCGTTCAATCTCTCGGAAGCTTCCTTTGCGACGAGCTGCCCTACTCGGGTTATCTTAAATGCGGTTTTCTTTATAGTCTCGGAAATCTGGTCAAATGGAAGTCCTTTTAGACCTTTAATCGCAGAACGAACCACACCCGGACCGGAAACGCCGACGTTTATCACACATTCGCCTTCGCCTATACCGTGAAAAGCACCAGCCATAAAAGGATTGTCAGGAACTGCATTCGAGAAAACCACGAGTTTTGCACACCCGATACCGCCGTGATTTTTAGTCAGGCTCGCCGTTTTTTTTATAATCTGCCCCATTAACTTTACAGCATCCATATTTATTCCTTCTTTTGTTCCCGCAACATTAACGCTTGAACAAACGACGTCGGTTTCAGCCAAAGCCTCCGGTATGCTGTCTAGCAGAATTTTATCGCCCCTGGAAAAACCTTTTTCGACAAGGGCGGAAAAACCGCCGAGAAAATCCACTCCGACTTCCTTTGCAGCCTTATCAAGAGCCTTTGCAAAACAAACATAGTTTTTTATATCGCTGCTTTCGGCAATCAAAGATATAGGGGTAACGGAAATCCGCTTATTGACGATTGGTATGCCGTATTCTGCTTCGATATCTTCACCTGTTTTAACCAAATTTTTTGCATAAGAGGTGATTTTACTTATTATTTTTTCACAGGATTTCTTTGCATCTGTATCTACGCAGTCACGTAAAGAAAGACCCATGGTAATGGTTCTCACATCCAGATTTTCTGATTCAATCATTTTAATAGTTGAAAGTATTTCGCCTTGATTTATCATTTCTGATTTCCTCTTTTATATTTTGTGCATGGAATCAAAGATTTCTTCACGCTGGATTCGGATATCCATACCAATATCTTCGCTCACCTTTTTTAGCTCCGTCTTAATCTGCTCGAATGAAGAACTCATGTTTGAGCAGTCCACAAGCATAATCATCGTGAAATACTCCTGTAGAATTGTTTGGTTTATATCCATAATGTTGATATTTAGCTTGGCTAAAACTCCGCTCACCGAAGCTATAATACCAACTTTGTCCTTGCCGATTACTGTTAATATCGCTCTCATAACTTTTCACCCTTAAAAATATAATCTAGTTTGCCTGTGGTTTATTATATAAACAATTAACTCGCGGTGCAAGCAAAAAAGCCAAAAATAAAAACCGGCGGAATCACCACCGGTATTAGTTTCATGTTATTCTGCTGGATTTGGATTTATATAATACTCTCCTGAAAAAGCATCGTATATATCATAGTACAGAAATTCGGATTTAACTACTGTACCTTCGCTGTTCTTATATTGACGATATACTTTTACTCTTTGTCCATAAGTATGCTCTATGTATTCATATTTTTCGCCCGGATCGATTGACCTTCCACCCGGGGAGACCTCTGCATAGCGATATTTTGCAGGGGACGGAATCGTCGATTTTACGACTTTGCTCATAACATCAACTTCATATCCATGTTTTGCGGGTTCTCCGTATATGTTGCATGTAACTGTTTTTGCGTTTTCATCCACCACAACACTAACATATATAGGTGATGTTTTGCTGTTCACAATCTTTAAATCAGGAGTCTCGCTTATCGTCGCATCCAGACCTATCGGAATATACTCGGAAGGTAAGGAGTGATGATGTCTTTCGGCGATTTCAAGCTCCGCTTTCAAAGCAGCGATGTAAATCGTAGAAGAGATTTGGCAAACACCTCCGCCATACTGCAAATCGTGCACGCCTGCAGTAAGACCGGGAGCCTCTTGGAATCCGTTTTCTGCTGTTCTCGGTCCGCATGTGCCGTTTAAGGATACAGTTTCCCCCGGCTGTACAACCGACCCGTTTTGGTTCATTAGACTTGCCATCTGAACAACATTTGCTGTCCTCGCCTCTCCTTTTATGGTTATCTTTGAAGTATATGATCCGATTAGATGGGTTTTAGCTTTCATATCTTCAACATCTGAAAAAGGCATAACTTCTTCATACGGCGCATCCATTACTGAATAATCTCCGTTTTCAATCGCAGAAAGTACTTTGGGAGCAAAATCATTTATATTGACTTCAATACCCGGCAAAGGAACTTGATATTCAAAACGCTTATCTTCGTCTAAGACACCGGGACGGAAAATAACACCCGCATCATCCGGTGTTATATTGACTTGACTTATTACATCTTCGGATTGCAAAAACCCTACAATCATATCCAAAGATACATTTGGAGCGATTTCAAAATCCATTCTGTCGCCAACAGTCGTCTCTGCCGTTTCGCCGTCAGGTAGAATACCTTTTGCAGAATAGAGAAAAGCTTGTTTGATTGCAGTATCAACATCCGGCGTTACACCGATTTCTTTGATGTTGAATAGATATGCGTTCTTTTCCACGGTAAAAGCGATATCTTTGTCTTTATACCATCTTTGAAGTGCGTCCTCCAAAGCGATCAAAGCTTCGCCCTCGTCCATGCCGGACACATCAACACCACCGATAGAAATACCTTCTTTTAAGGTGTTTCGCTCAATAAGCCCTTGAACTTGGTCGGCGGAAAACTCCCTGTCGCTTGTTAAAGCAAAAACGCCGCTTGTGATAAAGCCCAATATTAAAACTATCAATACAACAAAAAGAATTACGATTATCTTCTTGTTAGTTGCACTACTCATTTCGTTACCTCACATTTATAATAGGTGTAAAAGACACATTGCTATTGTAGCTAAAATACTAATGAATGTAAACCTTTTAGTCGATTTTTAACACTTAGTACATTTTTCCGTCGAATAAAAATCAGACAGGATTTAATACCTGTCTGATTGATGGAATTCTTTCTTATTACTATTTACTATGCACCATCGCCACCATCGCCGCCACCGGCATCACCGCTGCCGTCACCAGAATCAGCACCGCCCGCATTAGGGTCATACGTTGAACCTTCAAGCCCTTCAGTACGCGGATCATCGGGATTTAAGTAGTATACTCCGTTTATGGCAGGATATACTGTATCCAAGAACTTATCACTTTTTCCGACATAGGGGAGTCTGAGCTTTTCTCCGGAGAATTTATCTGCGCCGTCATATCCAATCCAGGAATAAGCAGGGTCCTCTTCAATGTCATAATCTGCAGGATAGTAGTACCTATAAGTATACCATACCGATCCGTCGCTTTTTGGAGGATGTCCGATCTGCTGACCGTTCCAGACATATTCTCCGTTTGGAGCAAGTCCGCCGGGAGCTACTCGGAACTCCGGATCTGTCGCTTTATATCTCTCGCTGTATTTATCCTGCTCTATAGCACGAATTATAACTTGATATCCGTGATCGGAAGGAGGACCGTATACCATAGCGGTGATGTTCTCTGCATCATAGTCCGCAGCTACCACCAGATATATGGTATCGCTCAATGTGTTTTGGATTTTTAAATCCTTACGAGGGAAATCGATAGTAGCATCCAGCCCTATCGGAAGATATGGAGATGGATATGTGTGTCCATGTCTTTCTACGATTCCCACATCTGCCAAAAGGAATGCATTATATATCGTTCCGGAAACTTGGCAAACACCTCCGCCAAGCTCGTCTATCATAACGGCTCCACGTATCGCATGTGCTTTTTTCCAGCCGTTTTCTTCGGTTCTTTCGCCGGCAGTATCGTTTATCGACCAAACATCTCCAACATTAATTATGCTTCCGGAAAGCTTTTCCGCCATATAGGAGATATTGAATTTCCTGTTTTTTTCGTCCAGCTCTCCGTGGCTGTAATCCGATGTGAATTCGGAAAGCTTGATAATACTGCTCGCAACTTCCGCTTTTGTTTTCTCGGGCTGTAAAATCTTTGTTGCAACTGCGCCGAGACCATAATTTCCGAGATTTACCTGTTCAATAACGCTGTTAATAAAAGCCTCTTCGACGACTTCAACACCAGCCACCTCGTCTGTCCATGTTATAAAAGCATCTTCCGTTTCGGCCTCGGGATCAAAGACCATAGTTGGTTCCTGAACCTCAATACGGAATTTCGGCAAAATCTTCGAAACCGCTGCGGATACATTTTCTTCGAGCGCTACGACCTTTATGTCATAGAAAACACCGTCTTTTTCTGCGAGCCTTGCGTTTGCGGAGCGATCAAAAACCGATCCGGATTTTTCAAAAAGCATCGCATCTATCAACACATCCTCGATATCAGTAATAAGACCCAAGGACATAGCATCTTCGGTATATTCTTTCCCTTCAACAGTGAAGGTTACATTTGCATTCATGAGTTCATTCTGTACACTGTCAGCAAGAGAAATCCTTGCCTCGCTGATAGTTTGTCCGGATACGTCGATTTCCTCAATAACCGTTTTATTCACAAAAACACCGTTTTCGATATATGAAATAAGCTCATCTTCTGAAGGTCTTCTTTGAGTTATTATGAAAACAAGCATTCCGATGACAGCAACACCAACAACGCTGGAAACGATAATGATCAAAGCTTTTCTGCTGAAACCCGCGCCTGCCGCACGTTTCGTGCCGTTACCGCTGTTCATCTTCTCCTGTCTTGTTTTTTTCGCTTGTTGTTTTGCTATACGCAAATCTTTCTTTGAAATAGGGGCTCTGCCTCTATAATTCGCCATTATATTTTCTCCCAATGTTCTAACTATTAATAATATCTATTGTTTACGATAATACCAAATATGATAAACCAGAGAGATTAAAAAGTAAATGATTTTAAAAGTTTTTTTACATTTACAAAATTAGACAAAAAAAATCACACAAGGTATAATCTTGTGTGACTTAAGGGGTTATTTATAACATAAAGTTAAAAATATCTTTTTAATAGACCATCAAAAGCACATCCATGCCTTGCTTCGTCCCTGGCCATCTCATGAACGGTATCATGAATTGCGTCGTATCCCAATTCTTTTGCTCTTTTTGCAAGCTTGGTTTTTCCGGCTGTTGCACCGTATTCAGCATCGCACCTTAACTCTAAGTTCTTCTTTGTGTTAAAGACTTCTTCGCCCAAAAGTTCTGCAAACTTTGAAGCGTGCTCTGCTTCTTCAAAAGCGATTCTCTTATATGCTTCGGCTATTTCAGGGAAACCTTCTCTGTCA
>Ga0180436_10000232_pt1 | contig 59516 bp, 44 predicted proteins | sample SS_ome_2_FD_132434 | JGI IMG/M metagenome (GOLD analysis project Ga0180436, IMG submission 132434) | Hypersaline lake sediment archaeal communities from the Salton Sea, California, USA - SS_3_S_2 metaG | ecosystem: Environmental > Aquatic > Non-marine Saline and Alkaline > Hypersaline >...
ACCGGATCGATTAGACACAACCGAAACCGGCTAATTCAATTCTATCCACCCTCGCAAATATGTCAAGGGGGATAAAGCCAAAAATACGTAATTTTCCCCATTTTCACACCGGTTTCACAAAAGATAGTCAAATTACCGTCTACTTGGCGAGAACAGCGCGTTTTCCAGTCATTTTTTCCTGACAGGCGGCGTCGGCAGGTCTGCGGCGAGCTTGACCCAGGCCGGCGATCCGTATACGCCCGCCTTGGAGTAATCGAACGGCTTGAAGCCGATTCTGGCGGCTGTCGAGGAGCCTTTGCGGAACCTGAAGTCGAACTTCTCGGGGTCGACGAACTGGGGATCTGCGATCACCGATCCCGCGTCGTGCCCCTTACTTCGCCATGCCTTGAGGTTCATCCCGGCGAACGTGACCGGGGCGCCGGCGCAGTTGAAGTAGAGATTATCGGACATTTTCACGTTGAGCTTCGTCCAGGGCCCCTGCAGCAGCTTCGGCGTGCGGTAGAAGATGATGTTGTTCTTGAGCGTAAACGACAGGTGTTTTTCGACGCGTGTGGCGCGAATCTGGCACAACTCGCTGAACGCCAGGATGTTGTTCCTGATGACATTCTCGCGTCCATAGTGCTGGTGGAACGATCCGTCCTTGACGTTGTAGACGAGGTTATTGGCCATCTCGATGCCGGTGCTGCCCTCGTCGGTGTAGAGCCCCCAACCGCCGTAGGAATAGGACCATACGTCATGGATGCGGTTGTTGTTGACCGTTGTGCCCTGGCTGGGGCCGAGAGTGTAGACGCCGCCCATGTCGCTGAGCACGCCGTAGCCGATGTGATGAATGTGGTTGAAGTCGATCTTGTTGCGTTTGGACAGAGATTCGGCGTATCCCCATCGCCAACCGACCGATACGCCGGTGTAGTAAAGCCGCCCGATGTCGTTGTGGGTGACGCGGTTGTCGGCGCTTTGCCCGATCCAGACCCCAACGGCGCACGGGAAGATATGCCCCGTTGAGTAAACGATGTTGTTATCGACGGTGATACGGCTTGTCTGCTCGTCGGCGTTGTTCCGCATTTGCGTCTCGCCGATCCGAATCCCGCCAGCGCCGAGATCGTGAACGAATGTCCGCCTGACAGCCGAGTCTTTGCAGCCCTTGCGGAACCATATTCCGTATGTGCCTACGTGAGCCACTTCGCAGTCTTCTATGCTGACGTTGCGGGCTCCGTCTGCGATGATGACGGCGTCGATGGGCGCAGCGGCCTGTGCGGCCTCAAACCCTTCGGGCGGCGTGACGTACTGGCCGTGATGGAACGTCAGGCCCTTTATCGTTACGTGGCTTACGAACTTTCCGGTCGCCGGATCGCCGGCGATGACGATGAACTTCTCCAGCACAGGGGCGACGACTTCCGCGCGGGTCATGTCCTGACCGTCGAGCGGTTTGTACGCCAGGACACCATCACGTCCAAGGAACCACTCTCCGGGGGCGTCCAGGGCGCCGGCGAAGTTCTCCAGATGAAACCGCGTGCCTTTGCGCCACTTGTTCCACGGCTTCATTCGCCTGCCCTCGGTTACGATCGACGAGGATTCAGCGTCGATCGAGCCTACAAACCTCCGCGTATTGTCCCATTTGTGGAAGACCATCAGGTTCACGTCGCGGAGTTCGGCCGGCTTGAGCCCCGCAAGCGGATTGAGGTCTTCGGCGCGGAGCTTGACTGTCTGGCGGTGAGTGGGAGCCTTTCGATCCTTAGTCTTGGGTTTCTTTAAGTCCGTCTCCTTGACGTTCAGAAACGACATCCATGAATCATTCGGCGTCTTGGCCCGGGTCGCACGCACGCCGTCGACGAAGAGCTGATCGAAGCGGAAGTCAGCGGGGATCTTCGTGCGCCATATCCCGTCAGAGCCTTTCTTGAAGCCGGTTATGCGTCTGCCGCCGGAGAACACACACTTGGCCCCATCGGCGGACCGGTAGACTATCGGATGCTTCTTCGTCCCGGTGTCCAGGGGCGTCAGGACGAGAGGTTCGGTCATCTTATACCGCCCCGCCGCTGCAATGATCGTAGCCGGCGACGCCAGGAAGCCGTCGGGGCTGGTCTGCTTCATTCTACGTACAGCGTCCCGGGCCGCGACCAGCGACGCCACCGGCCCGTCTGTCTTGCGGTCGTTGGCCTCCGGGAGGCGCCCGGACCACTTATCATTACCGTCGGGGCTGACGTATACTACAGTCGCCGCGGCCCGGGACGCTCCAAGCAGCAACAACGTCGCCAGCAGCAGGAACCGGAACGCAGGAATAGATCGAACGCTTGAGATCGCCGCTGGTCTGTTCATATTACTCGCCTATTTAGCCTCGCAAATCACTCTGAATCCGACACTGTAGACCTTCTGATGAGACTGGTAGCCCATTCGGTATGAAGAGGTTCCGCGCTTGGCTCGATCGTGCCACGAACCGCCTCGCACAACCTTTGCTCCGGCGGCGTCGGCCTTGTTCCGACCGTCGTCGTCCTTGTAGGGATACGCCTTGAACGCCGAACGCGTCCACTCGGCGACGTTGCCGTGCATGTCCTTCAGGCCCCAGGCGTTGGGCTGGTATTTACCAACGCTGGTGACGATCATTTGCGAATCGTTGAAGGTCTTGTCGCAGATGAACGGGGTCAGATTGCCTCTCCCAGTGCCGAGTTTCTTGGCGGCGCTGGCGTCGGCGAAGTTGGCGAACTTGCCGTAGTCGCTGTCGACGGCGCCGAACGACATTGCCGTGTCGGCTCCGGCGCGGCAGGCCCATTCCCACTGGGCTTCGGTCGGCAACGTGATGTTCTTGCCGGACTTCCTGCTCAGCCAGGCGCAGAACGCATTGGCTTCAGCCCAACTGATTCGGATGACAGGTTGGTCGGGCTGATTGGCCGGCCAGCCGGGATCGCCCTGGTCCTTGCCGGCGCGATCTATGAACCTGCTGTCGTGCTCGGCGTTGAATGCCGCGTACTGTTTGTTGGTCACCTCGACGGTTCCCATCCAGAACGGCTTGTCGATCCTGACCCTGGCGACCTGGCGTTCGAAGACATCGCCGGCGGCGTCGCCCATGACAAATTCACCAGTCGGGATGAAACGCATCTCCATCGCAACGCCTTCGGCCAGCGTGATCGTCTGGGTGACGTCCTCGCCGATCCCCGCCTGTTTGGCTGCTGCGGCCTTGGCGTCGAAGGGCCATCCGGCTACTTTCGGCACGGTGACCGCCGGCAGAGTCAGCTTCGTCGGCATCACGGGCTTGACGTTCTCGGGGGGCGGATCGCCCATGAATTCGGGATCTATGTCAACGTAGGCGTAAAGCTTCTGCAGTTCGCGGTATCGCTTGGAGATGCCGGCGACCCTCTTGGCGCCGCGTGATTCGGTCCACGAAGCGTGATACGGGATGTTCAAATCGATCCACGTGCGGATTCGCTCCATGTCCGCGGGGGCCATTTTGACGTTGTTGTGTCCGCGGGTGAGCATCTGCACCAGTTCGCTTGTCGATGAGTGATATTCCATCGGGCGGAACATGTGGTAGTCGCTCTCGGGGCCCGGACGGCGAACGTAAAGCTGCAGCATATCGTACCCGCCCCGCCTGGCCATGAAGTTCGGCGCCTTCTTGTTCGTTCCGTTGTGGCAACCGGCGCAGTATTTCTCGATTACCGGCTGCACCTCGCGGCGGTATCCGAATCCGCGGGCAGGTCCGTTCCACGGCGTGATCCTTGTCGGGGGCTTTCTGCCGGCCATCGTGATAACCGGCGAGGGCGCCTCCCTGGACGGTTCGTGGCAACCGACGCACGACAGGGCTTCGCCGGGCATCGCCGTCAGCCAACTGCGCATCAGTTGCAGCGAAGAACCGTTTTCGTCCAGCGGCTGCAGTGAGATCGGGGTGTTGGCCGGCACGTGGAACATCGCCGACCCGTCGGGCTGGACCGGCACGGTGCCGAGTATCCGCTTGGCGTCCCATCCGCTTTCGGTTCCGAAGCAGGTGTGCCCGCCCATTCCTCGGTAGCCGTAGGTGTAGGTGAACACGCGAAGCTTTTTGACAGTTCCCTTGGGGACGCCCTTGAGTCCGGGGCCGTTGTAGACGCTCTGCACGTACAGGATTGCATCCTTCATGTCGGGGTTGAGCTTGCTGGGGACGACCGGAGGGGTCTTCGTGGGTCGAAGCGGGACCGGCTCGACAAGCGAGGAGCCGGGAATCGACTTGATCAGCAGCATGTTGTCCCAGACGTCGACCAGGTAAATGCCCCAGTCCTTGCCGCCGCGTTTGATCGGGCGTGAGGCGAAGTAGTACTTCTCATCCAGGGGGAGCGGGTGAATGAACAGGGGCCAGCTTCCGTTGACCAGTCCGTCGCGGATGATCGGCTCGACCTTCTTGCCGTAGTCGGATATTCGCTGAACGACGCCGTCGGCTTCGTGGGTGCCCTTTGCGGTGTCGAAAACGATCATCTCGCCCATTCGCGGAATGCCGTGGTGTCCGCCGATGATTCCCACGAACTTCGTCGGGCTGCCCGGAATGGGACGTGCGAAGAACAGTGAGTTGGGCCAGTACGAGTTGCTCCCGTAATAGCTCATCTGGTTCGTTCCGTCGGGATTCATCGTCATCATCACTCGCGTGAAGTAGTGCGGCGTGTCGGTGTATTCCCAGCGGAGGTACATCACCCGCCCGTTGGGCATAAGCGTCGGGCACCAGTCGTGGTCCTGCTCGAAGCAGAGCATGCGGGTCTTCCTGGTCTTGGGGCTGTAAAGCGCCATGTTGGCCACGTGGGACCCGCCGCCGATGCAGGGGACGCCCTGCATGTTGGCCGTCGAGGTGAACATCACGTTTCCGTCCGGCAGGTAGCACGGATCGTAGCTGCTGACGTCGTTGTGGTCCGAAGGCGTGACCTGCTTGAGGTTCTTGCCGTCAACGCCGACCTCGAAGATCTGCCAGTGCTTGCCGTCCTTCGGCATGGAAAACAGCATCTTCGTGCCGTCAAAGTGAAGATCCACGTCGCCGACAAAGGCGCCCTTGTCGGGCGCGTAGACGGTGGTGATCCTCCCGTCGGGGCTGATCGGCGAGAGAACTGCTATCTCGTTGGTGTGTCCGCTCTTGGGGATCGCGGTGTTGCTCAGCCAGTTGTTGACCAGGAATTTGTTCTTCGAGTCGCGCTTGACCAGCAGGAGCTTGTTGAAATCCAGCAGCGGATTGGCAAGCAGCGCTTCGTAGGCCAGCGCCTGCAGCTTCTCAGCGTCGGGAGCGGCTTTGAGCGCGGTAAGACGCGCCAGATACGACGGCCCCTTGGCGTACTTCCTGGGGTAGCTCTTGGACAGGTCAACTATCGCCCTTTCGAGCGACTCAATTGTGATGTCCGGACCGCTGTGCTGGGGAGCCTTCCCGCGGCTATTCGAACGTTTGGCTCGAGCACGCTTGGTGATTTCATGGATGCGGAAGTATACGCCCGAGGCTCCGCTTCGGTTATGAACTTTGATCAGCAACTGATTGGCGCCCTTTGTCAGTGCGAGCTTTGCAGTCTTTGAATCGGGGGCCACCACCTTGTTTGACAGCAAGATCTGCCTGCCGTTCAGCCAGGCGGCGCAACCGTCATCACTGCCGAAGCCGCCGGTAACCGTGATGTTCGCCTTTGCGGTAATCGTGCGGTAGAAGTATTGCGAGGAGGCTCCCGACATCTTCAGGGTGAGATACGCCCCGTCCTTCAGTTGCGGGATCGCCTTCCACAGGGAGACGCCCTTGAGAGTCTTGGCTTTCAGGTCAACGTTCCGCTCGGCGAACTCCGCCTTAGCCAGGGGGCACTTCAACTCAACGCTGGTGTACCATGGGCCGAGCTTGACCAGTCTCTTGGCGTTGGGCGCCTTGGCGACCGAGGCATTGGGCGCCGCAAGCAGCAGAACGGTTAATACGATTGTGCAACGCCGCAAGTACTTTGAGTTCATAACAGTCATTCCATGCCAGGGTTCGGGATTCATCCGCCGCAGCGCGCAAATCACACTACAACTATAGATTTAACGCCAGATTCTACTGCTTATTTCCCTTACGCACAGCGAAATCGACAATTCACTGGCCCCCGCGAGCCGGTTTGCCTACACTGTCGCCGAAAATGTTCATTGCACGATTCATTCGAATGCTGCTGTCGCTTCCGTTTCTCTGGGCCGGACGCCTGGCGGGCATGTTTGGTTCGCCCCTGTGCGTTGCTCTGCTGAAAACGGCGTGGCGCATATCCCTCGACGGGCGAACCGGCGTAACTGCGCTGGGAGCAATAGCCAAGTACGTCGGACCGGCCGAAGCCATCGGCTGCGGGCTGGCGTGGATGGAGAAACACCCCCGCGCGGAGCTTGCGGCGTACGCCGGGATCGTGGCCGCCGAGGCGGGCCTGGCCGACATCGCACGGAACATGCTGACCGCGAGCAGTCAGTTCCCCCCGGACGGGATGGGACTGGCGGAGACACTGGAGTTCTCCGTCGCCAAGCGATTCGAGCCGCTTGGAGCCGCCGCCGATTGCGCAAGGCGTTTGGAGTCCCGAAACGATCTGTCTCCCACCGTCAGCGGCATGATCTACACCGAGTTGCTCTGGGACGCCGTGCTGCGCGGGCGCCTGGATGAGGCTCGCGGTCGGGCCGAGCACATTCTCGCCATTGGAGACGCTCCGATGGCCAATCTCGTGCTGGCCGCGTTGTCGCACAACGCCGGACAGTCCGCCGGGCACATGGCCAAAGCGTCCAAGCTCCCCCCCGCCGAACTGCACTACTACAGCTTTCTGACCGCCTCGGGAACTGGCGATGACGAACGGGCGAACGAACATCTGGCCCGACTCACCGAATTCAACACTGGACTGGCCGAATACGCCGCCGTCCAGGTCAGCGCCGCCAGGGAGGCCGAATGAGACTGGAAAAAGCGATGTTTCTGCTTCCCGGACTGGTGATCGGGCTTTCCCTGCACGAATTCGCCCATGCCTGGTCGGCCAGGCTGCTCGGCGACAACTTCTCACGCCGACAGGGACGGGTCAGCCTCAATCCGTTCAGGCACCTGTCGATCCTCGGCACGCTGGCGATATTCCTGCTGCCGATAGGCTGGGGCAAGCCGGTGCAGGTGAATCTGTACAACTTCAGGAACCCCAAGCGCGACTACCTGATTACCAGCCTGGCCGGCCCGCTGGCCAACATCATAGTCGTCCTGTGCTGCATCGGGCTGGCTCAAATCACCCGCAACGACTGCAGGTACGGGGCCGGAGCCCAGGCGTATCTGACCAGCGCGCATTCGATGCTCATCGCCATCGCCCTTATCAACACGGTGCTGGCGGCGATCAACCTGCTGCCGATCCCGCCGCTGGACGGATCGAAGATCTGGCCCTGCCTGATACCCGGGCTCAAACCTTCGTTCGGTTCCAAAGGGATCATGATATTCATAATCGCGATAATGCTCCTCATGCACAACGGCGCGTTGGACCCCGTGCTCCGAGTCGCGTTCAATTCGACCAGTTACTACATGCCGTATCCCGACAGTGCGCTCTGCGAGGCTTACGACGATCTAGGCGCCAAATCGCTGGACAACGGCGACCTTAACCAGGCCAACGTGCTGTTTTCCGCGGCGGTCGATCACAATCCCCGCGCTCACCGTTCTTTGCGCAATCGAGCGGAAGTCTATCTCATAGCGGGCAGGCTGCAGCTCGCCAGAACGGACATCGAAGCGGCGCTCGCGTTTCGGGAAACCCCCGAATACCGTCAACTTCAGCAGAAGATCGCCGAGGCGATTCGGCTCCGAGACGCCTCGATTATACGTCAGGCGGCTTCTCAACCGGCGTCCGGACCGGCTGAGTGACAATTATTCTTTCGATAACTTATCGCCGGTGTTGAAATTCGGCGTCTCACACGCCACTATATGGGTTCGCCGCACCGTCCGTGTGAGGTGCATAGGATCCCGCCAACTACAGGAAGATGCAGACCCATGGCCCAGCAGCAGAGACCTACAGGTCCCGAACGAATTAAAACACGCGTTCTCACCGCACCGGCAGACGTCAGCAACGCCGTTGCGGCCGAAATCGCCGCACTAATCAGCGGAAAGGCCGCCAAAGGCGAGAAATGCGTCCTGGGACTGGCCACAGGCGCCACGCCGATCGGCGTATACGACGAACTGGTCCGCATGCACCGCGAAGAAGGATTGTCGTTCGCCAACGTCGTTACGTTCAATCTGGACGAATATTACCCCATGTCCCCCAGGGCTTTGCAGAGCTACAAGCTGTTCATGTCGGAATATCTCTTCGATCAGGTGGATATCGATCCCGCGAACATCAACATACCCGACGGCACGCTCAACGAGGACGAAGTACACGCATACTGCCAGGCCTACGAAAACGCTATCGCCGCCGCAGGCGGAATCGATCTGCAAATCCTCGGCATCGGTCGCACCGGACACATCGGCTTCAACGAGCCCGGCTCCGAGCGGGACAGCACAACTCGACTGATCGCGCTGGATTACCTCACCCGGCTCGACGCGGCCAGCGATTTCTTCGGCCTGGAGAATGTTCCGACCCGCGCGATCACGATGGGAGTCGGAACAGCCCTGAACGCACGCCGCGTGATCATGATGGCGTTCGGCGAGAACAAGGCCCCTATCATCGCCGAAGCCGTAGAAGGACCGATAACCGAATCGGTCGCCGCCAGTTTCCTGCAGGAGCATTCGGACTCGACGGTAATGCTCGACGATGCGGCGGCGGCTGAACTGACGCGATTCAAATGCCCATGGGTTCTAGGCCCGATCGATTGGGACGATCACATGATCCGCAAGGCGGTTACCTGGCTGGCCGGACAGGTCGACAAACCCGTCCTGAAGCTGACCGACGAAGACTACAACGAGCACCATCTGCAGGATCTGCTGGCCACCAAGGGCTCGGCCTACGCGATAAGCCTCAAAGTCTTCCGCCAGTTGCAGAATACGATCACCGGTTGGCCGGGCGGGAAGCCTGCATCCGAGCGTCTCCCCGGCGACATCGAACGGCCGCGCGACAAGGTATTCCCCAAACGGATCGTGGTTTTCTCACCGCACCCGGACGACGATGTTATCTCAATGGGCGGTACGCTTCTGCGGCTCGTCGATCAGGGCCACGACGTGCACGTTGTCTACCAGACATCCGGGGCGATCGCGGTATTCGATCACGACGCCAGCCGGTTCGCCCAGTTCGTCGTCGACGTCAATCGCGAGTTCGGCATCGACACCGACGACAGCGCCGAACTCGGCCTGAAGATCGGAGAGTTTCTTTCCAACAAACAGCCCGGACAGGTCGACAGCGAAGAAGTCCTGGCGATCAAGACCGCGATCCGCTGCAGCGAAGCCCGAGCGGCTGGAGAATACTGCGGGCTGCCTGTCGGGAACATGCACTTCCTGAATATGCCGTTCTACGAAACCGGACGCGTCCGCAAGAACGAACTCGGGCAGACCGACATCGACCTGGTCGCCGAAATCCTCCGCGAAGTCAAGCCGCACCAGATCTACGCCGCCGGCGACCTGTCGGATCCGCACGGAACGCACCGCATGTGCCTTACCGCCCTGAAACGCGCGCTGGCCGAACAGGTCTGCGACGATCCGTGGTTCAGCGAATGCGAAATATGGCTCTACCGCGGGGCCTGGCAGGAATGGCCCATGGCGGAGATCGAAATGGCCGTTCCGCTTTCGCCGGGAGAACTGGCGAGAAAGAGAAACGCGATCTTCAAACACGAGTCCCAGAAGGACCGAGCCCTGTTCCCCGGGCGTGACCAGCGGGAGTTCTGGCAGCGGGCCCAGGGTAGAAACCGTGTGCTGGCAAAGCGTTACGACAAGCTCGGACTCGCCGAATACGAGGCGATGGAGGCGTTCGTCAGCATGAACATGGAGGCTTTCCATTGATCGCGGGAACGATAGAATCATATCTCGATTCCGATCGCCTGATCGAGCTTCTGCTCAGGGCCGGACTCAAGGAGGATTCGGCGCTAGCCAAGTCTCGCCAGTTCGCGCGGACGGCCAACGCCCTTCTGGCCGACGGAGCCAACGCCGGAGATGAGGCGATCGGCCTGTTTGTGCCGGGGCGGATTGAGGTCTTGGGCAAGCATACCGACTACTGCGGCGGACACAGCCTCATCGCCGCCGCCGAGCGGGGGATCTGCTTCCTCGCCTCTCGGCGCCCTGATGCGGTCATCCGCGCCATAGTTCCCGATCTCGAAGAGCAGCGACAGTTCACCCTGACGCCGAATCTCGATCCGCCTATCGGCAGTTGGGTCAACTACCCGATGACGGTGGCGAGACGGGTGGCGATGAACTTCCCCGGAGCCCTGCGGGGCGCCTCGGCGGCGTACTGCGGAGACCTTCCCCCCGACTCCGGCATGAGCAGCTCCAGCGCCGTGCTGACGGGCATTTTCCTGATAATCTCGGAGATCAACAAGCTCGAGAGCCGCATAGAATACCGCAACAACATATCCGATCGCCGCTCCCTGGCGGCGTATCTCGGCTCGATCGAAAACGGCGGCGACTTCGGTTCGCTGCCGGGGACCAAAGGCGTCGGGACCGCCGGCGGCAGCGAGGATCACACCGCTATCCTGAACGCCCTTCCGGGCTGGCTGGGGCGATATTCGTATTTCCCGGTGAAACTCCATGAGAACATTCACCTGGACGACGAGTATCTTTTCGCCATCGCCTGCAGCGGCGTTTCGGCCCCGAAGACCGGTTCGGCGAGGGACAAGTACAATCGCGTCGCCAGGCGCGCTCGGACGGTCCTGGACATATGGCGAAAACAGACCGGGCGCAGGGACCCTCACCTGGCCGCGGCGATCAGCAGTTCGAAGGACGCAACAAAGCTGCTGGCCAAGATGCTCGCCGACGGACATGACGACCTGACGGCCGATGAACTCGTCACCCGGTGCGATCAGTTCATCATGGAGAATTTCAAGATCATCCCCGCCGCCTGCGCCGCATTGTCGCACGGCGAAATCGAAGCGTTCGGCGTTATCGTCGACAAGTCCCAGGAGTTGGCCGAGACCAAACTCGGCAGCCAGGTTCCGCAAACTGCAGCATTGGCCAAAGCGGCCCGCGAGCTTGGCGCCCCGGCGGCCTCATCATTCGGAGCCGGATTCGGCGGCGCGGTATGGGCTCTGGTAAAGCGGGATCAATACGAAGAGTTCAGCACCGCATGGGCTTCGCGATACCAGCAGGAATTCCCCGAAGAAAGCCAGGCGGCGTCCTTCTTCCCGACAAACCCCGGGCCTTCGGCGTTTTTTGTCGACAAGATTGACGAGCACCTGAAATAGACACTGTCTTAAGGAGACTCTTATGGAACTGACGATGATCGACTGGGCGTTTATTTTTGGGTTCTTCGCGATTGCTCTCGGGATAGGCGTAAGCGTGTCCAGGCAGGCGGGGAAGAGTTCGTCGGAGTTCTTCCTGTCCGGACGGCATATGCCCTGGTGGCTCCTGGGTTTCTCAATGGTTGCCACAACATTCTCGACCGATACTCCAAACCTGGTCACCGACATCGTCAGGAAGAACGGAGTCGCCGGCAACTGGGTCTGGTGGGCCTTCCTGCTGACCGGCATGCTGACGGTATTCGTATACGCGAAACTATGGCGGCGTTCGAAAGTGCTGACCGACGTCGAGTTCTACGAGATACGCTACAGCGGCAAGACCGCGGCGTTCCTCAGGGGGTTCAGGGCGCTGTATCTCGGCATATTCTTCAACATAATGATCATGGGCGCCGTCTCGCTGGCGGCGATAAAGATCGGCAGCGCAATGCTCGGTCTCCAACCGTGGGAGTCAATTGTCTACGCTTCAATCGTGACTGTTGCGTTTTCGACCATGGGCGGCTTCAAAGGCGTTCTGCTAACTGACTTTGTGCTGTTCATCATCGCGATGGTGGGCGCAGTAGCCGCGGCGGTGTTCGCCGTGCAGCACGCCGATATTGGCAACCTGTCGAATCTGTTCGCCAACGCCAACGTCGCCGACAAGCTTTCGCTGGTCCCAACCCTGCAGCATGGAGCCGACGGAGCCGTTACCGATCAGAGCTTGAACCTTATGGTCTCGGTTCTCATCATACCGCTGGCCGTTCAATGGTGGAGCGTCTGGTATCCCGGAGCCGAGCCGGGCGGCGGCGGATATCTGGCCCAGCGGATGCTTGCGGCCAAGAACGAAAAGCACGCCACTGGCGCTGTGCTGTTCTTCAACGCCGCCCACTACGCATTGAGACCCTGGCCCTGGATTATCGTGGCGCTGTGTTCGTTGATCATATTCCCGATGGATTCCCAGAGCGCTCGCGATGCTGCTGAAAAGGAACTAGCCGCACCGCAGATGGTGCTGGTCCAGGCCGCGATGGACTCCGCCCCGGCAACCGTCGACCAGGCGTCGAAAGACAAACTCCAGGCGCTCAAGTTCCAGAAAGACGGCCTGACGGCGATGAAGAAGGCGTTCCCAGACGTACCGGACGACAAGATCGGTCACGACCTGGCGTATCCGGCGATGTTACGGTCGTTGCCTCACGGATGGTTGGGCCTGGTGCTCGCCTCACTGGTTGCGGCGTACATGTCGACGATCTCAACTCACCTGAATTGGGGTTCGTCATACGTTGTCAACGACTTCTACAAGCGGTTCATCAAACCGGACGCGACGGAGAAGCAGCTTGTCCTGGTCGGGAGGATTTCCACCGTGGGAATGATGGTGATCGCCGCGGTATTCGCTCTCCAACTGACCAACTCTCTCCAGGCGTTCAACATCCTGTTGCAGATTGGCGCGGGGACCGGGCTGCTATTCATCTTGAGGTGGTTCTGGTGGCGAATAAACGCGGTCAGCGAAGTTGTTGCGATGGTCGTTTCGTTCCTCGTGGCCATAACGCTCACGTTCGGGAACTGGGGCCTCCAGCCCTGGCAGGAACTGATACTGGGCGTCGCAATCACGACCCTCTGCTGGGTTGTGGCTACTCTGCTGACCCCTCCCGCAGATGAAGGCACGCTGAGACGCTTCTGCAGGATGATTAATCCCGGCGGACCCGGTTGGCGTGAGGTCTACAGCAAAGCCCGGGCCGAAGGGGATCCGATACAGTCGGTCCATGAATCGGTGAATCTTCCCCGTGGGATATTGTGCATGGTGTTGGGATCTGCGGCGGTTTACTGCGCCTTGTTTGCCGTCGGCGTTTTTCTCTACGGGCAAATAGTCGCCGCATCAGTCCTGGCCGGCGTGGCTGTTGTCTCCACTGTCGTGCTGATGGTCCTGTGGTCCAAGGTCTGTGGAGACACGACCGAAGACCACGCCGAGCAGCATGAATGACAGTAAACGCATTGAGCCAATCACGCCCGCGGCGCGATTGGCTCAATGCAATTACACGGCCGCCGGGCCAAGTCAGGGCTTCTCGGCGGGCTTGGGCGCCTGGTCGATTCGCTTGAGTTTTCCGCTCTTGTCGGCCACTGAAACGCCCATGCTTCCGTCGCTCTGGAAGCCAAAGCTGCCGACTTCGGAGCCGGAGGAGCTGAATATCGTAAGGCCCCGATCGTCGATCTGAACTCGCCGTCTGCCGGATGAATCGGTGAGCACCACGCCGGTCTTGCCGCCCCGGAGCGTTCCGAACTTCACGCGTTCGCGCCCGCCGGTGTCGGCCAGCGTCATGCCGCCGGTGCTGCTGTCGAGATTAATGCGAACCTTGCCGCTGGTGCTGTAGAGTTTCATTCCTGTCCCGTCGACCAGCGCCGAGGTCTTTCCCTTGGGATCGCCGACAGTCAGTTTCCTGGTGTACACGGGTTTGGCCAGGGACCATCTCAGAGCGTCTTCGGTGGTCCGCTTGGACGCCGCGTGAGCCTCGGGCGCCGCGTTCAGGACCCAGTGCGAAACCGCCCCGCCGGCGAACGAGGATGCAAGAATGCCGATTACCATCATATATCTGTTAAAACGCTTCATTTAACGTCTCCTTATGCATTCCTATCGGCAAACAGCCGCCCTGACCACAAGTTCCGATACCATAATTATAGCAAATCGCCTTGAACTCGCGCTGAAATCCAGCCTTTGCGGTGGCGGGGAAGTTGCAATTTACGCTGATTTGACTAAAATCGAATTCATGAAGAACTCAAGCCGCCAGCTACTTTTAACAGCAGTATCAGCCGCCGCGGTCATCGCCGTTATTTCTGCGATCAATGCCGGATTGCCCGCCGCCGAGCCGACTACGCAGCCGTCGGATTCGCCGACGACTGCCCCCGCGCCTCGCAGAACCGACAACATCTCGGTGGCCGCTGTGGAATTGAACGATCGTCAACTGGCGGCGCTGTCGGCCGTCAGGGACGGACAGGACTGGAACGAACCGGCGTTCCATATCATGATCGCCAAGGTCGATGAGTTTACCGACCCGAAAGCGGCAGCGAAGGAGTATGCAACCCTTGAGTCCCCGGCGGTTGGAAACCTGACCGATTTCCCCACGCGCTACAGGGCCCAGAAGATCCGACTGGCGATGTGGGTCCACAGATCCAAACTGCTTGAAAGCGGTTCAAGTGATTGGGACGCTCGACCCGATTGGCCCAAGGGCCGAAAACTCTGGCGTATGGACGGGTATCATTTCTCCCCGGGCGGCAAGAAGATCGAAGACCTCGTGGTTTACTCGCTGATCGATCCGACTGAACTCCTTGGAAAGCCGAGCCGGATCGACAAGAGGACCGGCGATCTGCTCTACGTTGAGCGAAGGGCCGTCGAAATGGCCGCAGTCTACTACAAGACTTTCAAGCGGATGGCGAAAGGCGACAAAAAGATACCCCCGCATATTCGAGACTATCCGCTCGTCATGGCGTATTTCCTCAAGCCTGCAAAGGACCCCGGCGCCGGGTCGTCCAATCTTATGAGAAATGTCATAGTGCTTGTCGTCGCGGTGATGATGGGCCTGCTGTTCATGATCCGCAGGCAGGTCAAAGGCGTCCGTTCGACCCCGATCGGACAGGGCGGAGCCGGTGGAGTGAAGTACACGCCCCTGCGAAATGTCGAGGAGGACGATCTCGCCGACGAGGAGCGTGAAAACGAACCGGTGGACCAGGCTCTCGTCGACGCGGTTAAGGCCTTCGAGAGCAGGAAAGACAGCTATGGCACAGACGATAAGAGTTGATCTTGGCGAACGCAGCTACGACGTGCGCGTCGGTTCGGGATTGTTGGAGTCCGTCGGGGCCGCCGCGGCGGGGTTGCCTTCGGTTCGCCAGGCGGCTGTGATCGCCGATTCGAATATCGCAGACGACTACGGACGGCGCATCGTCGATTCACTGGCGGCGGCGCAGATTGACGCGACGCTGCTTGAGTACCCCGCCGGTGAAGCCAACAAGAACATCTCCGTCTTTTCAGATCTTCTCGACGCGGTTTTCGCGATCGCTCCGGCGATCGATCGGGACCTGCTGGTGGTGGCCTGCGGCGGCGGGGTGACCGGGGATGTCGCCGGTTACGTGGCCGCCAGCACGCTGCGCGGTGTTCGCTGGATCCAGTGCCCCACTTCCCTTCTCGCTGACGTCGACGCCTCGGTCGGCGGCAAGACCGGGATAAATCACCCTTCGGGCAAGAACCTCATAGGAGCGTTTTACCAGCCTTCGGGAGTCCTGATCGACGTCGAGACGCTGAAAACGCTTCCCCCCGAAGAACTGGAGAGCGGGCTGGGCGAATGCGTCAAGCACGCGGTGATACGCGACGCATCGCTGCTGGAGTTCATAGCTGAAAACACTCAGGCTATTCTCGACTGTCAAAGCGACGTGATGTGCGATCTGGTTGCCCGGAACGTGGCGATAAAAGCCGCGGTGGTCGCCGGCGACGAGCGCGAATCCGGCACGCGGGCGCACCTGAACTACGGACACACCGTCGGACACGCCATTGAGACGATCGCCGGATACGGAACGATCTCGCACGGTGCGGCGGTTTCCCTTGGCATGATCGCGGCTAACGGGATGGCCGTCGCTCGCGGGCTGATCTCGCCGGCGGACGCCGCGAGAGTTTGCGGCGCGCTTGAGGCCCTGAAACTGCCGACGGCTTTCGGCGGCCTGGACTTTGACGAAGTGTGGCGCGTGATGCAGCATGACAAAAAGGCCCGGGGCGGACGCGTGCGAATGGTCTTGCCGACCGAGATCGGAAGCGTGGATATCTTCGACGACATAACCGCCGAAGAAACAGCACGGGCTGTGGCGCTGCTGGGATAACTTGAGTTGGAAACATCGCCGCGGTGAGTCCGCGGATTCGGAGTAGAGAACATTGGGCATCGATCTTAGCGTGGACATCGCCGGCGTGCGGCTGAAAAATCCCCTGATGACCGCCAGCGGCACGTGCGGATACGCCGACGAATACGCGGACTTCGCAGACCTGAATACGCTGGGTGCGTTCGTAACCAAATCCATAACGCTAAAGCCGCGCCTGGGCAACGAATACGAGCGAATCGTCGAAACTCGCGCCGGGATGCTCAACGCCATCGGGCTGGCGAATGTCGGGCTCGATGCGTTCCTGGCCGAGAAGGTCCCTCTTCTGGAGAAACTCGGGCTGCCGGTGTTTGTCAACGTCGCCGGAACTACGATAGACGACTACGTAGCGGTGGCCGATGCGCTCAACAACGTGTCGATAGTGCGCGGGATCGAGCTGAACATCTCCTGCCCGAACGTAAAGGCCGGCGGAATACAGTTCGGCACAGATCCCGCCCAGGCCGCCGAGATCACCCGGCATATCAAGGAGGTTGCAGGCAAGAACATCCTGATCGTGAAGCTCTCGCCGAATGTGACCGATATCTCAGCGATCGCGGCGGCGGTTGTCGACGCCGGGGCTGACGCTCTGAGCATGATAAACACGCTGACCGCCATGGCGATCGACATCGAGAATCGCCGACCGGTGCTGGCTAATGTAACCGGCGGGCTCAGCGGGCCGGCGATTCGCCCCGTTGCCGTCCACATGGTCCACAGCGTATACCGGAAAGTCGCCAGGGGCGCCGGTGTTCCGATTATCGCCATGGGCGGAATCCAATACGCAAACGACGCCCTGGAGTTCCTTCTCGCCGGCGCCGCCGGGCTGGCGATCGGCACGGCGCTGTTTGTGGACCCCGCATGTATCGTGGGTATTCGCGACGGAATCGCCGACTATCTGCATCGTCACGGACACGCGGGGGTAACCGAGATAATCGGCGCCCTGGAAGTCTGAAGACAACAGAGCCAGGGGCTACTTACCGAAGGCGAAGATGCCCAGCGAGACCGCCCTTCCATTGGGCGTGTAGTAAAACGCGCTGTACGTTCCCGAATCCACGCTGGCCAGCGTCAGTCCGTAGAAATTCGCCTGCTTTGACGCGCTCAGCTCGCGGCCCGACGGAGCGGCGCGGTCGCCATTGTAGACCTTCTCAAAACGCGTGTGCAGATGGCACAATGCGTCGAAGCCGGCTCGCTGGAGTTCGCGTTCGGGGATATGATCCCGATCGCCGCGACTCGAATCCTTGGCTTGCGGGTACAGCTTGGCAGACGCTTTGCCGGACTCGTAGAACACCAGTCCGCTGCGCGGCGAGTTGAGCCCGGCCCGCAGTCGCTGGGCCAGGATCTTAAGGGCAACAGAGACTCTCCGCCTCTTGAGCATGTCGTCAAGCATAACGATATTCCACAGATCAGGCATCGTCATGCTCGCCGCCTGGTTGTTGAACAGGCCGGCGTTGCGGTTGGCGTGTCGGCGGCGCTGTAGTCGGGTGGTGATCTGCTTGATCAGATTGTCGCGCCCGATCTTGTTGCGGAGCGGGTCTGAGGCCAGATGATTGAGAAGGTGGAAGTCGCGAATGTTGAACTTGTAGTTGTAGGTTGACACCCACTGTTTGGCCAGTCCCGCCGCGGCGTCGAGGGATCCGGAGTTAGCCGAACGGACTATGACGCACGCCAGCAACTGGCCGCCGCTTTCGGGAATGTAATCGAACTTCTCGGCGAACGTCTTCATCGCCTGCACCGAAACAGTTCTGGCGGTCATCGACTTGATGCGACTGAGCAGACCAATCTCCGCTCGACGGACCGACAGCACCGAAAGCGCCGAGCCCCTGGCCGCGAATCTGTCGGCGTTCAGCGCGTTAAGCAGAACGTCCTGCCATGTACTGGCGCCCAGGCTTGCCGCGGCCTGGCGGAACAACTGTTCGTCGGAGCCGTTGGCCGGTTCCGATGCCCAGGCCTTGCACAGATTCGGCAGGGCCGACGGATCAGGACGCGCGATCAATTGGCGAAGCGTCGCCCTGCGTCTGGGACCCGCCGGAGCGGTGGCCAGTTGATCCAGAGGCAGCGGAGTGGTGTCGGCTACGGCAGGCGTCGGCGTGGGTTTCTTCGTCGTCGAAGCGATGGCGGTCGGCGGAACGGCTGGAGGATTCGTGACGCCTCCTGACGTGTTAGGCGTTCCGCCTCCCGCGGCAAGCGTAACCCCGGTTCCAGACGCCGTCGATACTCCCTTGCCGAGTATTCGGCTGCGGAGGGTCGGCGGGCAGTTGCTCTGGACCAGGACGGCGGATACTTCGACCGGCAGCTTGCCGGACGGGCCGACCAGGCTGGATATCAAGTCCAGCGACCCTTCCCGCTCGGAAGTAGGCAGATCCGGATCGAGCACGCGCTGTATGTTGTACTGCATCACCGTTGAGCGAGCGTACTGTTGCGGGTGGCTCCTCTGCAGTTCGGTGAACTCCGCGACAGTGTGTGGAGGAGCGGGAATCGGCTCCACGCAGCCGTATCCGAACAGAGCGATGAGGCAAAGCGGCAGGATCAGATGTTTCATTATCATGCAAGTCCCGTAGGCAATCGCTCGGAACCCAGCGCCCCGGACCGAGCAGTGTGATAATCGACGATTTCAGTCTAATTAACTTAACGGAAAAGGTCCAGTGGATTTCCCGTTGTTGATAATATGGCGCCTGGAAGTTAGACTCTCGGGTCTCATGAACTCCCCTACAGCACAAACCGAACAACTGCAACTGCTGCTCCGCGGCTGCGACAATGTCTATAGTGTGGACGAACTGCGTGACCGCCTCACGGCGTCCGCCGAGTCGGGCCGCCCGATGCGCGTTAAGCTCGGCCTGGACCCCACGGCCCCCGACATCCATCTCGGACATACAGTCGTGCTCCGTAAGATGCGACAGTTTCAGGACATGGGTCACAAGGCTGTCCTGATCATCGGCGATTACACCGCGCGGATCGGCGATCCTTCGGGCGTCAACAAGACCCGACCGATCCTCACAGGCGAGCAGATCGACGCCAACGCCAAGACCTATTTCGAGCAGGCCGGCAAGATTCTCGACACGTCGGAAGACAAGCTGGAGATCCGCTACAACAGCGAATGGCTCGAGAATCTCTCCTTCGCCGAGCTGATTCAAATAGCCGCAAAAAAAACTGTCGCCCAGATGCTGCAGCGCGACAGCTTCAAGAACCGCCTCGACGCCGGAGAGGACGTCTTCCTCCACGAAATGCTCTACCCGATCATGCAGGGATACGACAGCGTATGCATCGAGTCGGACGTGGAGCTTGGCGGCACGGACCAGACTTTCAATAACCTTGTCGGACGTGATCTGCAAAAGGCCTCCGGACAGAAGCCGCAGATCGTGATCGTGATGCCGATTCTCGTGGGGCTCGACGGCGCGCAGAAGATGAGTAAGTCCAAGGGCAACTACATCGGCGTGACCGACGAGCCGAACGACATGTTCGGCAGGGTCATGAGCATCCCCGACTCGCTGATGGAGAACTACTTCACGCTGCTGACCGATCTGCCGGAAGCTGCGATGAAGAAACTCACCGACCCGTCGCAGACTCACCCGCGACAGGCCAAAGCCCAACTCGGCAAGATGATCGTCGCACAGTATTACGACGCGGCGGTCGGAGATGCGGCGGCCGCGGAGTTCGATCGTGTGTTCAAGCAGCGCGATGTCCCGACTGATATGCCCGAGATCGAGCTGCCGACCGGCGCCGTAGGGATCGTCGAGTTGATCTGCACAGCGGGTTTCGCCGACTCGCGCGGAGCGGCCAAACGGCTCGTAAAACAGGGCGGAGTGAGCATCGACGGCGAGAAGGTCGCCTCGATAGACACCCAGGTCGAACCGGTCGACGGACAAGTTCTAAAAGTCGGAAAGCGTAAATTCGGACAGTTAAAGATCGTTTGACGCATCGAAACACAATCACATCAGAGAAGCCCGGAGATCACGCCGATCTCCGGGCTTCGTTATTATCAGCGTCCTGCGATTCCTAGAGGTAGAAGTCGACCATCTCTTTGCAGGTCTTGACCGGGATCTTACCGGCGTATCCGGCCTGGCCGAACGCGACCATGCGGGCCTTGCAGACTTCAGCCATAGCCGCGCGGGCCGGGACCATGTAGGCTCTCGGGTCGAACGCCTCGGGCTTCTCGACGAAAAGTTTGCGGATCGCGCCGGTGATCGCCAGGCGGTTGTCGGTGTCGACGTTAACCTTGCGGACGCCGTTTGCGATGCCCTTCTGAATCGCTTCGACCGGTACGCCGTAAGTCTGTTCGAGTTTACCGCCGTACTGGTTGACGATGTCCTGCAGTTCCTGCGGAACCGACGACGAACCGTGCATGACCAGGTGGGTGTTGGGCAGGCGGCGGTGGATTTCTTCGATCAGGTCCATCTTCAGCACGTCGCCGGTGGGCTTCTTCTTGAACTTGTAGGCTCCGTGGCTGGTTCCGATGGCGACCGCCAGTGCGTCGACGCCTGTCTGGGCGACGAACTCTTCGGCCTGGACCGGGTCGGTCAAGTGCTCCTGGGCCTCTTCTTCGCTCAGCCCGGCGCCGTGTCCGTCTTCGATTCCGCCCAGGGCGCCGATTTCGCCTTCGACCGACACACCGACGGCGTGTGCGGCGTCGACAACGGTTTTCGTCACTTCAACATTGTACTCGAACGTGCTTGGCTCCTTGCCCGCGGCGTCGAGCGAACCGTCCATCATGACCGACGTGAAGTTCTGGTCGATCGCCGACTGGCAGGTCTCGGCGGAGTTGCCGTGGTCAAGGTGCATGACGATCGGGATCGTGGGATTCAGCTCCGCCGCGGCCAGCATCAGGTGACGCAGATAGGCGTCGTTGCTGTAGGCCCGAGCGCCCCGCGAGGCCTGGATGATCACGGGTGAGTCAGTTTCCTGTGCGGCGGTCATGATCGCCTGGATCTGCTCCATGTTGTTGACGTTAAGGGCGGCCACTCCGTAATCGTTCTCGGCGGCGTGGTCCAGCAGTACTCTAAGGGGGATAAGCGGCATGGTAACCTCGGGTTATTCGGTTCGGGGTTAGCGTAAAAAGTCCCGGCGCCCTGCGGCGCCCACGTATTCGGGCAGGCATTATACGAATCCGCCGCATCGGGGGAAAGCTATTTATCGAATTCGGAGGAAATCGAAACCACCAGATCGGCCGGAACTCCGATGTCGGCGACTATCACCTCTCCGGTGTATTGGGACGCCTGCGGATGCGAGAACCCCTTCTTGGCGGCTACGAACGTCACCGTGAGGTCAGCCCGGACCGCCGGCCCATCGGTCCGACCGGTATCGCAATCCAGCCCCGTGGGGATGTCAACCGCAGCGACAGGCCTGCCGGCGGCGTTGATCTGCTCAACGGCGGTCGCGGCCGGTCCTCGAAGGGCGCCCTGGACGCCGGTGCCCCCTATCGCATCGACTATCAGGTCGAATTCCGCCAGTTGCGACGCCAAATCGCCGATCTCCTCGGCGGCGAGATATCGGATATCGTGTTTGAGTGCTGAGATCGCGTTGAGATTGACCGCCGCATCGCCGGATATCTTCTCGCGCTGGCATATGATGAAGGTCGTAACGCCGAATCCGCGCATCGCCAGATGGCGGGCGATTACGTAGCCGTCGCCCCCGTTATTCCCCGGCCCGGCGACAATAGCCGCTCGCTGATCGGATTTGCCGCCGAGAAACTGCTCGATCGCGTCAGCGCAGTTTCGCCCTGCGTTTTCCATGAGGATCACGCCGGGTATGCCAAGGACTTCAATCGCCGCACGATCAACCGCGCGGACTTCCTGCCGCGTTAGCGCGTCCATTGTGCTTGTCAGGCGACTATGAGAGAAGTTCGTCGATGGCGGCCGTCAGGTCGGCCTTCTGCTGCAGACCGACGAATCGCTGGGCGACTTCGCCCTTGTTGAAAATAATAACCGTCGGGATCGCGCTGATGTTGAACTCGAGCGCCGCGTCTCGGGCGCTGTCAGTGTCGAGTTTCCCAACCTTAATCTTGCCGGCGTATGCGTCGGCGATTTCGTCGATTACCGGGGCGAGCATTTTGCAGGGCATGCACCATTCGGCCCAGAAGTCCAGCAGGACCGGAATGTCAGAGTTTTTGACTTCGGCCTCAAAATTCTCATCGGTGATTTCTATAGCGTTGTCGGACGCCATGTGGGGCTCCTTTTCCACAGTAGGTCAGTTTGTTCACGAAGCACTGAATACTATGCGCCAGTTGCGGGTTTGTCAACTCCCGGCAAGTTAGGCGCCTTTTTCAGCAGCCTCAGATTGTCGCTGAGGCGAGACTTGCGATTGCGCAACATCCACAACTTCTCGAACTTATCAGGAAGCAGATCGAGTCGGCGCACCAGTTTTCGGCGTTCAGTCGGTCCGACATTCCGTCCGGCTTGCATATCACGAATCATCATAGCCCGCCGACACGCCAGCAAATCCATTTCGCCGGCGAGCTTCATCTCCTTCAACGCGATCCGCTCGAAAGAGTCAAGTTCCTTTGGCGCCGCTGGCCAGAGGCCCCGCACCGACAGACGCTCAATCGATTCGTCCGCCCCATCAGGGTCGATTTTCGCGATTTCGCCGTCTTTGGCGCCCCCACGTTCGATTAGTGCGTAGTATAGCCTGCACCCAACGCGGTCCCGCACGGCGCCCAACTGTTCGATCGCATCAGCGAGCTTCCCGCTGTCCTCGCCGAACAGATGCGAGCAGAACCGCCGCGTGAATGCCGCTTCATCGACCTTCGTGCCGCACCAGGCGTGCGCGGCGCCGTGGGCAAGTCCGTGGAGACTTACTCCCAGGAAGTTGCGGTGCCCGTAATCGCCCCAGTCGGTGTTCAGGAGTCCTTCCGCACCGTACTTGCGACCGGCGGATGCGAAGCTCCGCACGTTGGTCATCGCATTTTTCAGTCGCGTTCCGTGCGTCAGCCAACTGCTGGTCCCGGGGCAAACCATAAACGGCAGGCCCGTGTCAGCGATCTCCGCCGTCCGGGCAATCCGAGGGCCGCTGGCTTCATACTCCCAGTTCAGCAGCGTAATGTCGCGGGGCAGTTCGCCGAGCAATTCGGGATGAGCCAGCACGATGTCGGCCCAGATGTTCGCCCGCTTACCCCGCTTGCGGCACAGCCCAATGACCTTGTCCATGAATCGCAAGTAGACCGTCCCGACGCCAAGCCGCCCCACTCGCCTCTTCGATCGGCCCTGCCCAAGCTCCCACGGCTCATCCCCGCATATGTTGAAATCATCGGCGTCAAACAGCGGAGTCAGTTCGCCAAGCATATCCCGCACCAGGGCGATCGAGCCCGGATCGCCCGGACACAGCGTCATCCCGCCGGGATATCCGCGAAACCCCGCCAACTCGCCGAGATGGCGATACTCCTTTAGCGCGAGAACCTTCTCCAGATGCCCGAAAGTAGCCTGCGAACCGACCAGCCGCACGTGGTGTTTCCTACAGTGCTCCTGTATCTCCAGAATGTCCGAAGCGTTGTACGGCGAATACCCGCGCCCGATCTTCGGATGCGAGGCGAACTTGAATACATTTTCGAAGTAGAGCTGCAGTTCATTGATCTTCCAACTCGCCAGCCTTTCGATCAAAGCCTTGAGAGTATCAACAGTCGGCACCTTTCCCCGCGAACAATCCAGATACACCCCCCGCCGCCTGAAATCCGGCCGATCGTCAATAACGCAACAAGGCAATTCCCGCCCGTAAACCCGCACTAACTCACAGAGAGTCATAACCCCATAGTAAGCCCCGGCATCTCCCGCCGCGGATATCTCAATAGCTCTTGGAGAAATGACAATCCGATAAGCCTCCGGATTGGCGGATTCGAGTTGGCGAGTAATTCGAACCGCCGCCTCAGAGAGGTTCTTCGTAACGCGACTTCGAATAGCTAGCGTTTTCTTGAGAGATTCCCCCAGACGCCTTAGAGGCAGCGTGTCCCCCGCCTCAAGCGAGGCGAGTGCGGCGCGATCGCCCCAGGAGAATACTCCGCATATTTGTCGGTGTCGCCGGATAGGGATAAGGAATTCATGATCCATCATCTCAGGCTATCAGCCATCGGCGCGGGTGTCCACCTTCCAGTTGTCGTCTAACTGCTTGACGACCTGGCGCCGCGCGATAGTATGTAATGTCAAGGATGCGTGTTGACGTGAATATGACTGCAAAAAATCGATTGTTTGGCTTCTCACCTGCTAGAAGCTCTCCAGCGGAACTGGGACATTTCCCAATCAATCCGATTTCCGCGACTCATTCAATTATCGTTATCAACCCGCTGTCCGAGACCGCTTCTATGAACGGCGAGTACATCGCCTCACCTGATGTCGGCAGCACGCGGAACGTGCCGGGTTGCTCGCACCTGAGCTTGTAGCTGATAGAACGCTTGCCCTCGGGCATCCATGATGCGAAGAAGACCACCCGCGTGTCGCGCAGCTCCATGTTGGCGTAGACCCCGCCTCCGTAGGTCCCGCCGCTTGTCAGACGGTGCGGTTCGCAGCCGGACGGTTTGGGATCCTCGAATATCATGTACTCGAAGTTGTGGTCCGTGGTGATGTTCAACTGCACCTCGATCAACTCGCCGCTGGCGATCTCGGCGCCGAACTTCATCGGCGTCTTCTTGTATCGCGTGTCGGGGAATTCTTCAGAGACGTACTTGCCGCCCTTCCAGATTCTCCTGGTATTGGTGAACTTCTCGCGGGTCAGTTTGAAGTACTTCCGCTCGATGGCCATCTGGTTTCCGCCGCCCTTGATCCGATTGGCGGTGTCGATATACTTCAGATGTGCGCCCCAGTAGAGCGAGCCGGAACCCTTGCGGGTGATCTTGATCGTATGCTTTCCGGGCGCGAGGGCTTCGGCGTTCAGGACGACCCGATCGTCGAACGTAAACAGGTTCTGCTTGGTGACTCGCACGGTTCGGCTGATCTGGCCGTCAACTGTGATCGTATAGGTCTGGTCGCAGTCGAGTTCGCCGGTCTGCTTGGCGTAGCGGGCCAGGGCGAGCACCGCCATCGCGGTCGACTTGGTGTTCCGCCAGTAGAGCCCGCGCCGGCTGCGGACGAGATAGTTGACCGCAAGCGGCACATACTTATTCTCCGGGTCGACAGTCAGCATCGCCTGGAGCACCCAGGAAGTCGATTCGTCGGCGCCGTGGTACCAGTACCACCAGCCGTGTTCGCGGCCCCAGTGGGCGTCGTTGTGCTTGGCGTTGAAGGTGGCGGTATTGTCAAAGTTCTCGATAACAACCTTCGCATCCTTCTTGCGACCGGCCGCCTGCAGCGTCATCGCCAGATAGGATCTTCCGTAGTCGGTGAGTTCGTCGCGAGCCTCCCATATCCTGTCCAGATGCCCGGCGAGAGCTTTTTGCTTCAAAGCCGCCGGTTTGATCTGGGAGATGACGAACAGCGAATAGATCCGCGAGTTGTCGTTGTCCAGGTGGCGATACCACCAGTTGACCTTGTCGCCGCTCAGCTTGGGTTTGGACGCCTGTCCGATCAGATACGCGACTCCGCGGTCGATCGTTCCCTGGTCGATCTTCACATCGCAGGCTCGTGCGGTGTTCAGGCCGTACAGGACATACGCAGTCATGTATCCGTTGTCGCTGTCGTGGCGCCACCAGCCCCACCCGCCGCTTGAGTGCTGGAAGCTCTTGAGCCGTTTGATCCCGGCGGCGATCATCTTGCTGACCTCGGCCTGGGAGTATACCGGGCTGCGGCCCATTCGCTTGCGAATGAACTTGTAGCGGGCGGCGAGTTTCGGGTCCTTGGCGGACTCTGCGTCGATGAACTTGCGGATCTCATCGAGGCTGACCCCGGCGTCCTGGAGCGTCTTGCGCATGACCACAAGCGGAAGGAAGCGGCTCATAGTCTGCTCGACGCAGCCGTAGGGATACGCCGCGAGATACGGAAGCGAGTCCATAGCCACTGCGGCGATCGACGGGTTCAGCGTGACGGTAAGCGATTGCGATCCGTCCTTTATCGCCTTGGGAACGGTTACAACGAACTGCCTGGACTGTGTGGAATCAGCCTTGGGCTTCCTGCCTCGCAGCGTCCCGGCGTTTGAGACGATCTTCCCGGCGCCCCACGGGACGATCGGCTTGGTCAGTTGCATCGCATCGGACTCGCGAACGCCGCGTGCGCGTGCGGTCATGACCACGTCGCCGGGCGATTCGGCGGTAGTGCGGAAGTCGATTCGCACTTCACCGCTCGCCGGCGCCTCGACCTTGAGCCCCTGTCCGGACGAGTAGTCGACCCACTTGCCGCCGACCTTGGCCTTGCGGAGTTTCAGGCCGCCCTTGACCGCCAGGTCGACCGTCAGATCCTGGGCCTTCTTGAAGTAGTTGTGTGCGATAACCGTAACGTACGAATGATCGCCCTCGGTGAAGAACCGACCTGACTCCAGCCGGCAGATTATGCGCTTGGCGGTGATGATGTCGGCCCGCGTCTGTCCGACGCGGGTCTCCTTGTCGATCGCAATCGCGTGGAGAGCGAACGTTGTGAGTTGGTCCGGCATTGATACGCTGACTTTGGCGCGTCCGTCGGCGTCTGTGGTGACCATTCCGGCCCAGAGCACGGTATCGCGGAACTTGCTGCGGACGATTGTCTCGGCGAGTTTGCTCCGCCCGCCGCCTTCCTTGCGCTTCTTCATATCCTTCCCAGCGGTCATGTCCATCGCCACGGACTTCCTGGCCATCGCGGATTCGGCGACCACCGGCGAGGGCATTCCACCCTGTCTGTAACGCGAGCCGTATCCGTAGTAGTAGTTGCTCCAGGGCGTCAGGTACGCCGGTCCGTGATAGCTGCTGGTCGTCGAAACTTGCTGGCGCCGCGAGAAACCGTAGAAATCCTTCTCGATCGCCTGGCGGAACTCCGGCTGGATGTAGTAAACGCTGGAATCCACAAGCATCAACGCCACCTGTCCGGAGACGGGCTTCTTTGTGTGCATGTCGGTGATCTTGACCTTGAACGTGGTCTTCTCGCGAGGCTGGTAGGTATTGTCCTTCCCGCCGCCAAGCGAGCCTTTTTCAGCGGTGACTTCGACCTTCAGGAATTTGTGCGTCGGAGGCACGATGATCTTCTTGACGTCGGAGAATATCTTGTTGTCCCGGATCTGGGTCGCCGTCAGGAAGAAGTTGGGGCTGTGTGTGTCCTTGATCGAGATCGAGACAAGCTTGGAGTTCTTCTCGACGTAAACCACGCGATTGAAGATCAGACCGTCGGCCTCACCGGTCAGAAGCACCCGAGTGTTCGGCTTGCTGGTGTTGATCAGGACCTTAAGGGTCTCGTCGACCTCGTACTGGTCCTTGGACGCAACGATCTGCAGGGCGTTGTAGGCGTAGTGGGCCTCGGCGCCGGTCTTCGACGCGATCCAGAGCGTGCAGGAGCCCTCGACAGGCTTGGCCTTCTTGTCCTTGAGGATTTGCCGAACGATGATTTTGATGTTTCCGGTCACGTCCGGCACGAATCGAATCGCCGTCCTGCCGGTTTCGCCGATCTTGATCGGCTTGTCATATAGTTTCTGAGCGAGTTTCTCTTCGAATTTGCCGTCATCCTTGCCGATGCGCTGGATTCGCCAGGCCTGGACGTTGAACTCGCCGGCGACGGGCTCCTTGTTGGGATTCTCGGTCTTGATGTTGACTTCGACGCTGTCTCCGGGGCCGTAAACGCTCAGTGCGCCCTTGGGGTAGATGAAGAACGGAGCGTGGGTTACCTTGACCTCGCCGGAGCCTTTGATAACCCGCCGCGACGAGTCGGTGACGGTTGTCGCCACGGTGAATTTAAGGTCCAGCGATTCGTGGCCCTTGAACGGCGTCGCCTTGACGATGACGAACGCCTCGCCGCGAGCATCGGTTTTGACAGTGCCGGAAGTCACCGCTTCGTTGAAACGGGGATACCACCAGGGACGGTGATAGCGGCGGTGGCGACCGTAGCTGTAAGGGCCTCCGAAGCCGTGGTAAATGCTGTCGTAATACCATCGCCAGGGCCGAGGCCACTGGAAGCGATGACGGTAGTCCTGTTTGCGGATCTCGTATTTCACCTCGGCGCCGGCGACGGGCTGTCCGTAATAGTACTTCGCGGCGATCTTGATCTTCATCTCGTCGCCGACACGGCAGTCCGGCCGGGCGGCGGTGACGGCGACCTTGAACTCGGGCTTCTTGTATTCTTCAACGCGGAATTTATTGCCCGGGCAATAGTAGTGTGCGTAATTCGCCCCGCCGACATTTAGCTGTATCGTATAGACGCCGAGCGGCGGTTCGGCTTTGAGTTTGAAATCGCCCTCGACGCTTCCGAACTCGTCAGTCACGTGATCCTTCGAATAGATCGAAACGCCCTTGGTGTCGCGTACGACTACCCGGACTTTCGTGTTCGGCAGGTTCGTATACTTACCGTTGGTGTTCTTTCGGATCGTCTGTTTGAAGTGGACTGTCTGCCCGGGTCGATAGACCGGGCGCTCGGTGAATCCGTAGATCTTGTATGCGTGCGAGTATCCCCACCAGGACCAGGAATAGTGCCCCGCGGTGCAGAGGGCCTGATCGTCGCCTTTGCGGACAGCGGCGACCCAGCGGCACCAGCTTCGGCGCGGCGTCTCCTTCAGGTCTATAAGGCCCGCGTCGTTGGTCTCGCCTGAGGCGTGATCGCAGGTGTTGTTTCGCCCCCAGTAACGCGCGACGGCGGCCTTGGCGCCGCCGATGGAGGCTCCGGACTTGCTGTCGGCGACGAACATCACGGTACGCTTGGCGTCGGTCTTGGCCACCGCGGCGATCTTTGAGATCACGACCAGGCAGTGGGCGGTTGCGGCGTTTCCGTCGGGATTCGACCCGGTCGCCGTAACAACGTAGGCGCCGAGTTTCTTGAGCGGAAACCCAATCGCCGTCGTTGTCTGCTTCTTCTGGTTGGGAGCATGCTGGTGGTGAATGTGCTTGGATTCGTCGGGCGTCTTGAATTTCCAGTCAGCTTCGATTTTACCGCTAGCTGATTCCGCCACGATCTGCGAGAGCATTCTGTCGGGGCGACTGATCTTTTCGACGGCTTTGACCAAGTCCACCGACCGGGCCGTCAGGTGCAGCGTCTTGATGTTGCGGGACCGCCAGAATATCTGCGGCTTCTCAGCGGGGCCGAACGCCTTAACTATAAACAGATTTAGACGCGGCGCCTTGATCTCCGCGATCCGGCTCTTTGCGGTCTTGACGATGCCGCTGAGGGGGAAGGTCTCGAAGACCAGTTGGTATTCCTTGACGGCCTGCAGGAACTTGCTGAATCTACGGTGGACCTCGCCAAGCTGGAACTGCGCGTTGGGCGCCTGGGGCTGCTTGGGGAACTCCTTGACGCACCGGCGATAAAGTGCGATTCCGAGTTCGACACGGTCCCAGGCGCCCTGTTGGCAGGCCTTCTGACCAGCGAGATAAAGCGCCCGGGCTTTCCGCTGGTCGTCGATTCTCATATTCGCGATATGCTCGTATATCTTCAGAACTTCGCGCAGATTGATCTTCTGGCGATTGGTCCAGTCGCCGGGCCAGTCGACCAGCTTTTCGGGAATGGCGGCGCGCTGTTCAGTGGAAACCATTTTCCGGGGCTGGATACCGTAGTAGCTTCCGAGCATCTCCGCGGCCCTGAACCATGCGTCGGCGGCGACGGTCAACTTCTTCCGGCGTTCGTGGAGCGTGGCGGCCTTGAAGTAGCCCTCGTAGGCTCCTCGGCGATCGTACCGCTGCTGTCCGTCGATTCCGACGGCGCACCACAACTCCGCGTCGATTTTGAACGGATCGTGCCGGCCCATGATCTCCTTGGCGTATTTGGCTCCGCTGGCGCGTTTGTACATGCACATCGCCATTGCCTTGATGCGTTGCGCCGAACGAAGCGAATCGCCTTTGGGCTGAGTCTTGAGCAAAGCGTCAGCGTATTCGATCGCCTGCTTGTAGTTGTGTCGAGCGTAGGCGCGATCGGCCAAAGATTGAAGCTCCTTTGTCGACGGAGCGGCCAGTAGCACTGTACCGGCCAGCAGGGAAACCAAAAGGAATAGTGAACCCAGTATCTTTGAACGGCTGCCAATGGCTTTCATTCTCGCTGTCTCCGTGTTGCGTTTCGCCCGGACTACTGTCTTGTCGCTGGCTTAGACGACTGAAGAGGCCCCTGAGTTCCCGATAAACGGGATGCGGCGAATAATTCACATCCGCCGTCGGGCGGCTTACCCCCTTCTCCATGCGTCAGTTCAAAATGATAATGCAGCGGGCGTGCGCAAAGCACATGGTGGGCGACATATTCAGCGGCGGCCCGGGGTTGATATCCGTACTTTCCCCAGGCGATTTGGGAATCATGGTGGACCATCTCCCAGAACGGGATGACGTCGGCTCCTATTGCGGCGGGGTCGAGTCCGTAGTAATACCCGCCGCTCACGCCGACGAGTCCTTCGAAAAAATCGCTGTGCGGCAACGCCCACTCCCGGCCGCACTCGCTGCCGAGCAGCCCGAAAACTTCGCGAGCATAGTCGCTGAGGCGGATCTTCCAGGCGATGTCCTCGTTCCGGTCGACCGGATGATTCGGATCGCCGCACTCGCGCGGTCCGGCGGCGTACGTTGTGTCGATGAAATAGCTCTGGGACCCAAACAGTTTGGCGATCCCCGGCAGGTTTTGCCGGCGTTTCGCGAGCGCCACTTGCCTGGCGGGGCAAACGATGTAGGCCCGTCCGCCCAGCCATCGCCCGCCTTTGATCAGCGAACCGTTGGCGTGCTTTGCAATGAGCTTCGGGTCCCAGCTCTTTGCGTCGCGGTACATGTCCTGATAGTTGTCGTGCAGACAGGCCAGGAAACCCAGCTTCCGTATCCGAGCCACTGCATCGGCGAGCTTCTTGTTCCCGCCGCATTCGGGGTTGGCGGGCAGGTTGTCCGGGTGGCGGCAATCGTATCCCCCGTTAGTCCATCCGCCGATCATGAACAGGCACCGCTTGAGTCCAAGATCGTCGTGCAGGTGCTCGGCGATCCGGGCGGCCTGGTCGAACGTCCAGTTTACTTTGACCGACTCTACGGCCGTGCTCGTCTCGTTCATCTTTCGAGCCAGGCACGTCCAGAGCTTAACTTTTGATGCGCCGACCATCAACTCAGCTATGGGGTTGCGGCGGATCTTCTGCGCGAGTGTCGAGACGAGTTTCTTGCGTTCAGCGATTCTCCGATAACCAGCGGCGATTGTGTTCCAGTCGCCTTTGCCCAACGGCGTAAGGCGGAGCGTTCGAGCGGACCTCCGCAGGCGAAACTCCGTTTTCAAATCCTTCGCGGTCCCTTGCAGATCCGCAAACACGTATGCATCGTCCCAATCTACAACCATCGCCGAGCCCGATTTGAGCAGGCCCAGCATGTTCATGTGGCAGCCTTCGTAATCGCTGGAGCCGAACGTGCGTCGGAACGTCTTTCGCCCGGCCGAGATAAGCAGCCCTTCCCGCACGGGGACAATAATCGAGCCGCCCTCTGCTCCGGTTAGCGGCAGCAGGTCGCCAAGTACTCGCAACTCACGCTGCTTTTCTGATTTGAACGTTATCTCAAGTGATCGGCCGGCGTCGACCAGCTCAAACGCCATCCCCCCGCCGCTGGCGTCGCCTCTTGTCGGCCAGCGAATACCTGATCGATTATCGGTGAGCGACCAGCGTGAGGACGTCGGATCAACTCTGAGCGTCATGGATTCACTCTTGAGTGAAGCTCCAAGCAGCGAACCGACCGACAAGCTCACGAACGTAAGAGCAACTGCCACACGGAATGAGCCCATTGTGAGACCTCCTAGTCCGACACTTGAATCGCCTGCCTGAGCGAATTGTCAGACTCTTTGAGTATTTTCACTGCTTCTGTTCGGCTGACTTTGCGGAAGTGCATCACCACGGCGGTTTTCAGTTCGCCTCCTGCATCAGCAAGCAGCCCGGCGGATTTGCTCGGTGAAAGCCCTGTCAACTCCACTACGATCCGCTCGGATCGGTCGCGTAGTTTGTCGCACGACGCCTTGAGGTCCACCATCAGGTTGCCGTAAACCTTGCCGAGCCGAATCATCGCCGCTGTTGTCAGCGTATTGAGAACAAGCTTCGTCGCCGTGCCGGCTTTCATGCGAGTCGAGCCGGTTACGACCTCGGGACCCACCACCGGGTTTATCGTAATGTCAACTTCCACCGGGAGCCTGATGCTCGGATTGCACGACAGCATAACCGCGGCGGCGCCGAGGCGTTTGGCTCGTTCCAGGGCGCCGATCACGTAAGGCGTGAGCCCTGAAGCGGCGATGCCTACGACAGTATCGAGGCTGCTTACTTTCTTTGCATCGACAGCATCGGCCCCGTCGGAGGCGAAATCCTCGGCGCCCTCGGCGGATTTGACCAGCGCGCCGCGTCCGCCGGCGATGATCCCCTGCACCATCGACGGATGCGTTCCGAACGTCGGCGGGCATTCCGAAGCGTCGAGCACGCCGAGCCGTCCGCTGGTTCCGGCGCCAACGTAGAACAGTCTTCCGCCCCGCCGAAAGCTGTCGGTGATCAGATCGACCGCCGCGGCGATCGCCTTGCGCTCCCTGGCAACCGCCGCGGCGATGAGTCCGTCTTCGGCGTTGATGACATCAACGATTTCAAGCGTGCTCATCGCGTCTATTTCGGCGGTGCGCGGGTTCCGCTGTTCGGTAGTGAGTTTCGAGCGATCTTTCATGTTTGTTTCCCGGCGCCCGGCGTGATTGTCCCCAGGACCGCCGGTCGCCGCGCGCCGGTGGCCGACGGAGCATTGCCCGGCTGGCCGAGAACGGTCAATCTCGCCAGCATAGCGAACGAGACCGCCTCCTTGGCGTCGGCGTCTATTCCGTATTCGTCAATAGCCGCCACCGTGACGCCGTCCAGGCGTTTGGCCAGCATAGCCGCAAGAGTCGGGTTTCCGGCCCCGCCGCCGCACAGGATCACTTCGTCCGGGCGCGCCGGCAAATGCCTCCGGTAGGCGTCGGCGATTGAGGCGGCGGTGAAGTCGGTCGCAGTCGCGACTATGTCGGCGTCGCAGAGCCCTTCGGCCCGCGCACGTGCCAAGAGCCTCTCGGCAAAACCGGCTCCGAATAACTCCCGACCGGTCGTCTTGGGCGGTGTGCGGCGGAAGTATGCGTTTCGCATCAGTCGCCTCAACGTCGCTCGATCGACCGAGCCGCCGGCTGCGATTCGTCCGTCACGATCGAAACGCCTTCGCCCGCCTGTGATCGCGGCGACGATGTGATCGATAACCATATTGCCCGGTCCGGTGTCGAATGCGATGATCGATTCGGGTCCCCCGCCGGCGGGAAGCCAGGTGACGTTGGCGATTCCCCCTACATTCTGCACCGCCCGGTTGAGGCTATTGTGTCCAAGAAGCATCCAATCGGTCAGTGGGACAAGCGGAGCCCCCGCCCCGCCGGCGGCGATGTCTCGCGGGCGGAAGTCCGAAACCGTCGTCAAGCCGGTCCGCTCGGCGATAATCGCGGCCCGACCGAGTTGCATTGTTCCACTGACGCTGCGGCCGCAGAATCTCGCTGTTTCGGGCAAGTGCCGGACGGTCTGACCGTGAGAGCCGATAAGATCGATGCTGCTCAAGGAGATTTGCGACTCGTCGGCCAGGGCAACCACCGCTTCGGCCAGCAGTTCGCCGAGCAGGAAGTCCAGACGGACCAGTTCATCGAGTGAAACGCTCTGGGCATGACAGACGTCGAGCACTCGCCTGCGAATCGCAGATCCGTACGGATAGGTCGCGAACGCCGGCAGCTCAGGTTTCCCTCGTGGTGAGAAATCCACAATCGCGGCGTCTATGCCGTCAGCCGATGTGCCTGACATTAGCCCAACTACGCGTCGGGGCGATCTGCGGACGCTTCGATATATGCATGCGGACGTTGTCATATCAGCCGACTGACGCTTCTATCGCCCTTTCCAGACCGCCGACACGCCGGATAAAATTCGTTTCATCGCGCCGGCCATTGTGTTGGCGTCGGGGGTGTCCGAAGCGTCCATTACGACAACCATGGGCGCCGCGGGAGCCTTCTTGTCGCCGGGGCCGGCTCCGACAAGCACCAGCCAGCGATGCCATTTGCCCCTCGATGGCCACAGGATCGACGATATCTGAAGCGAATAGCCACGCGCCCGCCAACGGGCCAGCCTTACAGTCAGGTATCCCGCGTCGCCGAGGCGTCTTTCGTACTGATCCAGAAGCCCGGCCGCATCGCCGCTCCATTTCGCGCCGTTGGCTCGGGCAAAGAGCATGCTGCCGGGTTTCGGCGACAGATACATCTGTACGAACGGGCGATCTATGGGATTGTACTTCCGCTCGCCCCGCTCGACCCGTCGCCACGTGTCGGGCGCCGTCACGTTCAGCATGATCGGGCCTTCGGTTTTCGTCAATCTTCGCCCGGCGTCGGCGGGACTGGCGACCTGCATTGCGGTCTGGAGCTGTTTGGCTGCGTTTGCGTAACGCCTGGTCTCAGCCTCGACCTGTCTGTCGATACCGGGAGCCGGTTTCTTGCCGGCCGCTATCGCCGATATCCACTTGCCAATCTCCCTGTCGGGCTCGTTGTCGCGGATGTTAACTCGCGGATCAACTGTGAATGACGCATCGGCGGGCTTAGAGGCTCCAATCCGCCGCCACAGCAGCAGCATCGGCGCGCCGGCCTTTATGTTCACCGGCACGGTTGTCCACATCGGCGCCGCCCAGGCCTCCGGGCTCGGGCGCCACAGCTTGATGCTGCCAGCCTGGCGGACCCACGGCGAGACGGCGATCATCACGGCCCCGGCGATTCGCTTGGAGTGCTTATCGATAATCGCTATCCCCGCCGGACCTCCGCTGCGGGGAGTTATCAGCAGGATACGGTTAGGGTCGACTTTCCGCCGGGCGGCCCAAACTCCGCCGGTGTTGCCTTTCTTGACGTGTTGATCGAATTCCTTGATAAGATTTGGTCCATGCTCGGCCTTCCAGCCGTTCTTGGGAGCGTGAGTAAGAAATACGCAGAAGCCCGCGTCGTTGAGGTCCGCCCGCCATTTCATTACGAACTTTTCGGCGTCCGCGTCGGTGGGTTCGAGAATGACCGCAGCGGGGTCCTGCTTTCCCATCGCCATTTTGGGAAACATCACCGCACCCAGCAGCTTCTGCTGAGTTTCGGCGGATTTGTCCGCCGACGCCGCATCGAGGGGTCCGTTTGCTGTCAGAATGACCGCGGTCAGAAGAAATAGTGCTATTCTTGGCACGATGTCACCTCTTATGTCTCTGGCTGAATACCGTTACTACAGGCAAGCATCTCCGCACGCGTGCGGATTGTCAAGTGGCTCCCTTCCGCTATTGCGGCATTGACGCCGCGGTGCAATGACTGTAGCGTTGACAGTCCGCAGAGGACACGACCAATGGCAAGAACACTATACATAATCGACGGGCACTCGCAGATCTACCGCGCTTACTACGCTCCGTTCCGGGATTTGACCAGCCCCACCGGCGAACCGACCCGCGCAACGTATGTTTTCTGCGCGATGTTGCTGAAGTTCCTGTCCAACCGCGTCGTGGACGGCGACTCGGTGGCGATGGCGATTGACGGGCCGATAAAGGATCTCAAGCGAAAGGAGATCTACAACGACTACAAGGTCACTCGAAAGCCGGCCCCGGAGGACTTCCACCCTCAGGCGCAGCGGATTATCGAGATCGTGCGGGCCGCCGGCATTCCCGTGCTAGTCGCCAAAGGATACGAAGCCGATGACATCATGGCCACCGCGGCCGAGCGTTTCGCGGCCGACGACCTGCAGGTTGTGCTTATCAGCCGCGACAAGGACCTCTATCAACTCGTGGGGCCGAACGTCGTACTGTACGATCCGATGAAGGATGAGACCTACGACGCGGCTGCAATAGAAGACAAGAAGGGATACGCGCCCGACAAGGCCGTCGAAATCCAAACGCTCATGGGCGACGCCACCGACAACATCCCCGGCGTGCCGGGCGTCGGACCGAAAACCGCGCTGAAGCTGATCGCCAAATACGGGACCGCAGACGAAGTTGTTGCCCACGCCGAAGAGCAGACGCCGAAACTCAAAGCCAATCTCCAGGCCGCCGCTGAGGCAATAGGAGTTTCCCGCAAATTGGTGACTCTTGACCGCAATGTGCCGATGGAGATGGACTTCGACGCGATGGCGTTTTCCGGAATCGACGCCGACGCGGTCGCCCCTATCTTCAGGGAACTCGGATTCGACCGCATGCTGGAGCAACTCGGTCGGACCGACACGCCGGACGGCGAGAATTCGGCAACACGGGCTCAGGCCGCCGAAACCACCGCCCACGATTTCGATTACAAGTGCATCGACACTCCAGAGGCGTTGGATGAGCTTCTTGATCAGATGAAGAGAGTCGAACGTCTGGCGCTCGATACTGAGACTACCGCCATCGACGCGATGAAGGCCGATCTTGTCGGGATATCGCTGGCCTGGACGCCGGGACAGGCGTTTTACATTCCCATTCGCGGTCCGCTTGGCGCAACGCTGCTGGATGCCGATCTTGTTCGCGAGAAGTTCGGCCCTGTCCTCGCTGACGAGAAGATCGAGAAGATCGGACAGAATCTCAAGTATGACCTGATCGTATTGAACAATGCCGGGTATAAGGTCGAAGGCAGGCTGTTCGACACGATGATCGCCGCACACGTGCTCGATTCGACTCGCATGACCTACAAGATGGACGCCCTGGCCGCGGACTTCCTCAACCACCGCTGCATCCCGATCACCGACCTGATCGGCAGAGGCAGGTCGCAGGTCACGATCGACACCGTGCCGACCGACATGGTCTCGGTCTACGCTGCAGAAGACGCCGACATCACGTTGCGTCTGGCGAACGTCCTTGCCGAAATGCTCGGCGACAAGCCGGGACTGGCCGACCTGTTCGCGGATCTTGAAATGCCGCTGCTGCCGGTTCTGACCGAAATGGAGGAAACGGGAATCACCCTCGATCCGCAAGCGTTGAAGCGAATGGAGATCGAACTGTCCAAACAGGTCGATCAGCTTCGCGAGGACATAATCGAATCGGCGGGCCGGCAGTTCAACCCCGATTCGCCGAAACAACTGGCGACCGTGCTGTTCGAAGACCTCGGACTGCCGGTGATCAAGAAAGTCAAGACCGGTCCAAGCACCGATTCGGGCGTCCTCGAGCAGTTGGCGTGCGAACACGCGCTGCCCGGGATCGTCCTTGAGTATCGTAAGCTGACGAAGCTGCTTGGCACGTACGTTAAGTCCCTGGCCGCCAGCGTCAACCCGCGCACCGGCCGCGTTCACACCTGCTTCCACCAGGCCGGAACCGCCACCGGCAGATTGTCCAGTTCGGATCCCAATCTGCAGAACATCCCGATCCGCACCGCACAGGGTCGGAGGATTCGACAGGCGTTCATCGCCGCCCCCGGCACGATGCTGATATCGGCGGACTACTCGCAGATCGAGCTCAGAATGCTGGCGCATCTCTGCGGCGACGAGAAGCTGTGCGAAGCTTTCGCATCCGATCAAGACATTCACCGAATGGTGGCGTCCGAGATATTCTCTGTAGCCGCCGATGAGGTCACCGCCGATCAGCGGGCGAAGGCCAAGACAGTCAACTTCGGCATAATTTACGGACAGACCGCCCACGGGCTTTCCAGAACGCTGGGCATATCCCGCGGCGAAGCGGGCGAGTACATCCGCAAATATCGCAGCAGATTCCCGGACATCGACAAGTTCCTGCGGAGTTGCATCGATCACGCAAAGGAGCACGGATACGTTGAGACGATCCTGTCGCGTCGAAGAAGCGTACCTGAAATCGACTCCCGCAATCCTCAGCGGCGTGCGTTCGCCGAGCGTCTGGCGATGAACACAGTCGTGCAGGGCTCGGCGGCCGATCTGATAAAGCGAGCTATGATCAATATCGCCGCCAGAATCTCCACCGAAGATCGACCCAGCCGGATGCTGCTTCAGATTCACGACGAACTGGTGTTTGAAACCCCGCAGGATGGAGTTGAGTCCGATCGTGAAATGATCGTAGCTGAGATGTGCGGAGCTGTCGAACTGTCAGTTCCCTTGAAAGTCGACATCGCCGCGGGCGCAAACTGGATGGAGGCCAAGTAGCGACCTGCGGATTCAGACTGGTTTAGAGCACAATAGCGCAGAGCACAACGTAGAATATCGCGGCGAATACCGCGGATATCGGTATCGTTATGACCCATGACGCGAATATTCGCCTTATGACCTTCAAGTCGATCGCCGCGAAACCGCGGGCCATTCCCACGCCCATGACCGCACCGACGAGGACCAATGTCGTTGAAATCGGCATGCCCATTCGCGAGCAGACAAGAACAGTCGAGGCCGTGGCGAACTCCGCCGCAAAGCCGCGTGTAGGAGTGATCGCGGTTATCTTCTTGCCGATCGATTCGACCACCTTGTATCCGTAAGTCGCCAGCCCGACCACGATCCCGACACCGCCTATCGCCAAAAGCCAGTCCGGCACGAGGGCCTTGCTGGCTATCCCGCCGCCGGCGAACGCCTGGAAAGCTCCGGCCGGTGGGCCGATCGCATTGGCCACGTCGTTAGCGCCGATGTTCCAGGACATGTAGAACCCGGATATAACGGTTATCACCAGCAGTACTACTACGATTGTGGTCAAGGACTACGGGGCGAACCAGGGCAACGCATTCATGGACCTTACGGGCGTGCTCGATGAGCGGTTAAAAATGTGAGCATCCGAATAATCCATTCAAAGATCGCATGAGAATTTCCTTTGCCTTAACATCGGGCTGCTGCAATCGCCTCACAACGGACGCCTGAACCGGAACAGTGAACTTGATATTCGGACAAGAGTATACTGGATACTGGAACAGGAGTCAAAAGACACGGGAATCCTGGGATAGCGCAACCGGTAGTGTTGACGTCGGCTCAGCTTTCAAGCGAGTGCGACTCGACAGGCACCGCATCAGCCAGTCCATAGGCGGCCACGAGCGAATTGACCTGTTCGATCAGGCTGTCGCGGTCTATGAGCCCCGCGGTGTCGGAATCCATGAGCATCTTCTCGATGTCTCCCGCCAGGACGCGTGCGGCCGGTCGACCGAGATGCCAACTCCGCTGGACCAGTTCGACCAGCCATCCCTTATCCCATAACGCAGTCAGGCCGTCGGGGTAGAGAATCTTCATGCTCCGTCGTTTGCGTATCCGCCAGGTGTGATGCGTTTCCATGATCGCAGCCGGCAGATCCATGCCGACCTGGCGAAAGGTCTTTACGACCATTTCGAAGATCGCGGCGCTGGAAACCGTCCTCCAGCCCTGTTGGCGAAGGTATATGTCGATCGCCAGGGCAAGTTCCTCGGCATGGGAGAACGTGTGTCGACCGCCGCGAATGCCCTTGTGCATCGCCGCGGCGAGTTTGGCGCGATCGAACGGCTCTGATGTTCTGTCCCGTTTAACGACCCGGATCGTCCTTGATCCATTCACGACGGCGCTCCTTGCATTCGGCGGCCTGCCCGGGGAAGTGCGCCGGCGGGCTCAATCTGCATCAAACAGATCGCCCTGTCCGGGCCCGGCCACTGGTGATGAGTCAACTTCTCTGGCCTCATCGATCAATTCGCCGACATCCGCGAAGTTGCGGTAAACGCTGGCGAATCTAACGTACGCAATCTTGTCGGTTTTTCGCAGTTCGTTGCTTACGACATCCCCGATGAATTTAGAGGGAACTTCCTTGTCGAAGTTGGCGAGCATCTCCTCTTCAGCGGAGACGAGTATCGCCAGCAACTGCTCATCTGAAACAGGCCTCTTGAAGCACGCCTTCTGCAGACCGTCAATGATCTTCTGACGGTTATACGGCGCCCGCGTCCCGTCCTTCTTCAGGACGTTGAGCTTGATGGTGTCTTCGGGCCTTTCGTAAGTGGTGAACCGATGTTCGCAGTCCAGGCATTCGCGGCGTCGCCTGACAGCGCGTCCGCCTTCGCTGCTGCGGGAATCCACAACCTTGTCGCGGTCCTGTCCACAAAACGGGCACTGCATAGCAAACCCTCGGGCTGTACGCTACATATAGAACGCGTTAACTATAGCAGGACAAGATATGGGGCTCCAAGCATTTTCTCGATTATTTTTGCCCAGCATTTGGCTCCAAAAACACCAGCGTTCTTGCATTCGGGCCTCTTGCTGAATACACTCGGGCGTCGAATAGCGGCGTCGGGAGCTGTTCTGGGGCCCCGTTGCCTGAAAATAAGGAACTTTTATGGCTGTCGCCTATTTTGACTGCTTCGCCGGAGCCGGCGGAGACATGATAGTCGCCTCGCTGCTGAATGCGGGCTGCGATTTCGATGCGCTCAAAGCCGGGCTCTGCGCCCTGGACGTTGCCGACGAGTGCGAGTTGACCGTCGAAACAGTCTCTCGCAGCGGGATATCGGGTTCGAAATTCAACGTCCTGGTCCCCTCGCACGATCATCATCACCACCAGCATCGCGGCCTGAAGGATTGTCTCGACCTGATCCAGCGGGCTGATCTGCCGGAAAGAGCGGCCCGTAGAGCATCGGATATCTTCACAAATCTCGCCAGGGCCGAAGCGAAGGTCCACCGATGCGCGATTGACGAGGTGCATTTTCACGAGGTAGGCGCCGTCGACAGCATTGTCGACATAGTCGGATCCGCCCTGGCGCTGGAGCTTATGGATGTCGATCAGGTATTCTGCTCGATTGTCCCCGTAGGCAGCGGCACTATCACCTGCCAGCACGGGGTCATTCCCGTCCCCGCGCCGGCTACTGCTGAGTTGCTGACGGGGTTCGCAACTCGCCAGGGACCTGTCGTCGGCGAGATGACTACGCCGACAGCCGCGGCGATCTTCACCACCCTGGCCGGCGAGTTTGGCCCTATGCCGGCGATGAACGCCGCCAGCGTGGGTTACGGGGCGGGAACCCGCGACAGTGAAGAACTGCCGAATATCCTGCGAGTGTTCGTGGGCGAAATAAGCGAATCGGGCGCCGCCGACAGCGTTGTCGAACTGTCGGTGAATCTGGACGACTGCACCGGCGAGATCATCGCCGCGACGATCGCCAGGCTCCTGTCGGCCGGGTGCCTCGACGCCTGGGCTGCGCCTATCGTAATGAAGAAATCGCGCCCGGCCCACCAGTTGTCAGTGTTGTGCTGTCCCGCTGACGTTGCGGCGGCCGAAGACATCCTGCTGAGCGAAACGACATCTCTCGGAGTTCGCCGAAAGTACTGCGGGCGGACCAAGCTGACTCGGGAGTTTCGCACCGTAACGACCCAATTCGGGCCGATCAGAATGAAGCTGGGGCTCCGGGCAGGTTCGATCCTGACGGCGTCTCCGGAATTTGACGATTGTCAACAGGCCGCACAGAGTCACGGGACCCCCGTGCGAAAAGTCATGGACGCCGCCAGAGCGGCATTCGACGCAGACACTCCTGAATCCTCCAAACCCCAAAGGCGGCGCACCTAATGGCGGCATCCTGCATTGTTCTAACTGTGTTCTCGGTACTTGTGACCCTGTTGTGGATATCGCGACACGTGATGATCTGCCAGCAGCAGCGCAGCGAGCGGATGCTCGGCCCGGACTCCCCCGGCCCGGGCGACAATCGCCCTCTCATAAGCGTCATGGTCGCCGCCAAGGACGAGGAGTCGTGCATCGAAAAATGCGTTCGCTCCATGCTGGATCAGGATTATCCCAACTTTGAGATGATCGTCTGCAACGATCGCAGCGACGATAACACCGCGGCTATAGTTGAGAAGATAGCGGCTGAGGATTCGCGGCTCAAGCTGGTCAACATCACCGAGCTTCCTGAGGGATGGTGCGGCAAGAACAACGCGATGCAGACCGGCATCGCTCAGGCGAAAGGCGACTGGATCTGCATGATCGACGCCGACTGCCGGCAGACGTCGAACCGAACGCTGTCGGTGGCGATCGAACATGCGATGACCAACGACATCGACCTGTTCAGCATCCTCCCGGATCTTGAGATGAAGGGGTTCTGGGAGAAGGCGATCCAGCCTGTATGCAGCGGCGTGATGATGATCTGGTTCAGCCCCGACAAGGTCAACAACCCCAAGAAACGAAACGCCTACGCCAACGGAGCGTTCATGCTGATTCGCCGCGACGCCTACGAGTCCGTCGGCACGCACGAGGCGGTCAAGGATCAGGTCAACGAAGACATGCACATGGCCGATCGGCTCAAGTCCAGCGGCAAGAAGCTCAAAGTCCTGCGCGGCGACGGGCTGTACAAGGTCAGGATGTACACATCGTTCAAGCAGATAATTCGCGGCTGGTCCCGCATCTTCTTCGGCACGTTCGGCACGCTCAAACGCCTGACAATATCGTTCCTGCTAATGGCGGTAATGGGCCTCCTGCCGTACGCCGCGGCGCTGGTCGGACTGCTTGCCTACGGCGCTTCGGGCTCTGCGACGGCCCTTGTCTGCGGAATCGCCGGACTCGCCGGCGTCGTGATGCAGCTAAGCGTCATATTCAGGTACTACCGCCTGCTTGGAAACGCCGGGGTTCTGGCGATAACGTATTCGATGGCATGCGTCATTACGCTGGTGGTCATAGTTATTTCGATGACGAAACTCCGAAAAGGCGCCACTGTGACGTGGAAATCAACCAGCTACGCGAAGACCAAGACGTGATTCATCGCTTGGCGCAAGCTCTTAGCAGCGCCTCGTGAAAATCAGCCGGATCGGCCTGGAACTCCAGCGTGTGCTTTCCGCTCAGCGTTACTGTCTCCGCCCGCCCCCCGGTCAGACGCGTCACTATCCGATCGACTGCTCGGGTGTCTATGATCTGATCATCGTCCGAGAGGATTAGCGTAACCGGCATCGACACGGCCCCCTCCGCGGCGCGTGATATCATCCGATCCAGTCGGCGGCTGGCGTACATGAATCGAGCGCTGGCTCGGTGAAGCGCGAGTCTGTCAGTGCCGAGGAATTCCCGCATCGGCTCGTTGTCGGTGAATAACTCCGGATCGTCCAGCGGAATGTCGAACTCGGCTCTGGGACGCGTAAGCAGACAGCCTGCTATCTTCAGTTTCGTCGCCGCCGACACGTCGACCCGTGCGGCGATTCCCGGGGCGATGAGCGTCAGTGAGCAGACGGCTTTCGTGTCGGACGACGCGCAGTACGCCGCCGCCAGCTTGCCTCCCCAACTGACTCCCGCAAGGGCCACGCACTGGCAGCCTGTCTGTTCGACAATAAACTCTACAGCGGTCTCAACGTCCTTGAGCAGTTGCCCCGCCGAGCGAGCGTGCCCGCGATCGGTTCTATTGGCTCCGCTGCCCCGCCTGGTCACCTGAAACACATCATGGCCGTTTTCGGCGAGTTTCGCCGCTGATCGAAAGAACCATCCCGGGTGGGACTGGATTCCGTGCAGATACAAAACCGGCGGAAGATCGCTCCGGGTCTCGGGCCTGTGGCGAAACACGCCGGTTTCGTAGCCGTCGCTCAATCGCAGAAGCTCCCTGTCGGGCCATTGCCCCGACGGCGGAGCGAACGGTGTGGAGTGCGGCCTGTCAGTTTGTGAACTGTCGTCGGACATATGCAAATCAAACGCCTACATTCTTCTGAAATCGGGCCGACCGTTTTCGGCCACTGGGCCGTACGGGGCGGGAGGTTTTTCGCGTCTTTCTCCGTGTTCGAACGGGCGGCGCCCCAGCAGCACGGGCCTGTGGTAGCCGACGTTGACCAGGAGCCCCAGGGCGGCGCAGTTGACCACCAGCGAAGAGCCGCCGTAACTGATCAGCGGGAGCGTCATGCCTGTGATCGGACCGAGCCCGACAGTCATCCCGATGTTAATCAGTATCTGCGACGCCAACAGCGCAAGGACTCCGACCGCCAGCAACCGCCCGAACGGATCGTAAGTCATCGAGGCGATCTCCACGCCGAACAGGAAGATTATCGCATACAGAAACAGCACCCCCAGACAGCCGAAGAACCCCCACTGTCCGCCGATCACCGAGAAGATGAAGTCGGTATGGTCGTCAGGCAGCATCTTGAAGTAGGTAGCAGTATCGTTCCAGTCGCTCCGCCCGGTCCACCGCCCCGAACCAAGTATCATCTTGGACTGGTGCAGGTGGTAGCCGATCCCTCTTGTTATGCCGGCGTCCTCCTGCCTGAGCCATCCGTCGATCCTCTTGAGCTGGTACGACTTCATAATCGCCAGCGGCGCTGCGCACAGGACGTAGTCCTTGCCGTTCGATTCGTATGACCAGTATGAAAGAGCGCGACGGGTCTTGTGCTCGGGATCCTTGCTGCCCGAGGGCGATTCAACCGGCACCGGCATGAATATCAGCGCAGTAGCGACGGCGATTATGCCCAGCAGATGCTTCAATTTGGCTCCCGCCATGAAGAGCATCACATACAGCGTGGGAAGCAGCAGCAGGCTGGTTCCCAGGTCCGGCTGCTTGAGGATCAGGGCGACGGGAATGAGCGTAAGCACGAACGGCACTATCAAGCCGAGAATCGTCCGGTAGTGATCCCCGTACCGCAGGTACCAGGCCAGGAGAACGATAAACGCGATCTTGGCGACCTCCGACGGCTGGATTTGAATCGGCCCGAGCTTTATCCAGCGGTGGGCTCCCCTGATGCCGGGCAGAACGGAGCTGACCAGCGGATGAGCGTCGCCAAGCATACGCGGTATCATCACCAGCAGAATCAGGACCAGCAGCGTCACTGCGAACAGGAAGTAAGCCGCCCGCCCGACTCTCTGGTACGGGATCAGCGACATGACGACGAACATGCCCAGGGCCGGAGCCCAGTAAATCGCCTGAACTTTCCAATGCGTCAGTCCGCCTCGCTGGGCCGACGCCAGAGCGCCGGCCTGTTCGGATACGTATATGGCGCAGACCCCGGCGAACATCAGGCCGAGCATCGCCAGAATAATGGGCCAACTCGTATATTTCAGATATTGTCGCAGCATAGAACTACTTAAGGTATCCGTACTGGGGGTTCTCCAGCAGGTGGATCAGGTCTCTTGCGATTGGGCCGGCGTTGGATCCGCCGCCGCCGCTGGTCACGAATTCGACGACAACCGCGAATGCGAATTTCGGGTTCTTGTACGGTGCGAATCCCACGCACCAGGCCATGTCGCCGCGGAGGACGAGTTCCGAGCGTTTCTCTTCGGGGTCTGCTCGCCCGTTCCCGTTCAGGTCGGGGACATGGATGCTTCCGGTCGCCGTGCCCGTCTTGGCGCATACGTCTGTATTGGGCATGTTCTGCTTAAAATACTTGTGGACGGTGCCGCCGTATTCGCCGACAACCTTTCGCATGCCGCGCCGCACGGATCTGGCGTGATCCGAGCGAACCGGCAACTGACGCCGAATTTGCTTCGGTCCGCCTTCGAGGGCGATTATCGGCGACTTGAACTCACCGCCGGCGGCTATGGTCGCTATTGCGTTGGCCACGTGCAGCGGAGTGGCGTTCATCGCCCCCTGCCCGATGGCCATGAATCTGGCTTCTCCCACCGCGCCGCCTCGCGCCACGGTGGCGCTGGTGGGAACGTGTCCGGCGCATTCGTCTGGAAGTCCGGTCCCCGGCTTGTCCGCCAGCCCGAATCCGGCCAGCCACTGGGCGAACATGTCGATTCCAAGCCCCTCGCCGACCTTGTAGAAGTAGACGTTGCAGCTTCGCTTGATGGCGTCCTCCAGGTCAAGGCTTCCATGCCCGCCTTGTCTGTTCCAACACCTGAACCGCCCGGGCGTGTGGAGGTATCCCCTGCACGCATATTCAGTGCCGGGGGTTATCAGCCCGGATCCCAGACCGGCCAGCGCGGCAAGAGGCTTCATCGTGGACCCGGGCGGATACAGTTTCTTCACCGCCCTGTGCAGCAGCGGGAGATTGACCTTGTCGTCGGCGAGTTTCTCGAAATCCTGCTGGTAGCGATTCAGATCGTAAGTCGGAACGGAGACCATCGACAGGACCTCGCGGTTCGGAACGCCCAGTACGACGATGCAGCCGTTCCTGCCGCCGAGAAGCGCCTGAACGTCCTTCTGGAGACGCACATCGAGCGTCAGATGGACGTCCCGGCCCTGCTGTGCGGGACGCTCGTCGGTCAACTCGCCGTCCTGCCGGATCCTGTAGCCCCGTTTCCCGCGCAGGTACTGTTCGCACATCATTTCAACGCCGCCTCGTCCGATGCTGTCGCCGTCGCGGTAGTTGACCTCGTTTCGCTTGAACCAGTCGCCCCGGCTCGCCGGTACGTTGTGCCGTTCGATGTCCTCCTTCCAGACCTGCGTGGTGAATCCGATTATGTGACAGGCCGTCGAACCGTGCGGATATCGGCGCCGGTTGTCGGGGCGAATTGACGCTCCGACAGTCTTGTCCAGTTCGAGGCTCAGGGCCACCGCGGCGCTCTCGTTCAGGCCGGGGACCACCCTGTGGGCCTGCCTTTGCCCGCGGACGGTCATGCCGACGATCTCCTCCTGCCGCCGCATTCGCCAGAGTATCCTCGATACGGTCGCCTGCAGGTCCTCGTGAGCCGTCGCGGCCTCCTCCTCGTCGAACGCCTGCCCGTTGAGGTCTCCTCGCCTGGACAGTTCGGCGGCTTTCCTCGCCAGTCGCCACGTATTGTCAACGCGCAGTCTGAAAACATTGCCGGCGTCGGTTGGCGACAGGTCCTTTTCTTTGGCGATCGCCCTGGCCTGTCGCCTGGCCCATTTTTCGTTCGAAGCCATCAGGCGATAGTCCAGATAGAGCGAGTAGCACGGTTCGTCACGCGCAAGAATGTACCCGTTTCGATCGAGGATGCGTCCGCGCAGCGCCGGCAACGACTCGATTCCCCGCAGCATCTTTTCGTATTGCAGGCGGTAGGAGTCGCCCTTGATTATCTGCAGATACCCCAGCCTGGTCACCACTCCGCTGAACAGGAGTATCACTGCGAGTATGAATACCTTTAGGCGATTCTTGTACACGATGTTATCTCCGCCTGAGGCGTCTTGCCGGAGCGGCGATGAACCAGCCGCCGCACTGCTGGAGTCCTATGCAGATCAACGGAGCCAGCATCGCCGCGTAAAGCGAATTCCCGATCGCCCTGACGATCGACGGCCACCATGCCGACCAGGCGAATCCCAGAACAGTCTGAAGCGTAACCCACACACTGTGAGCGATCAGGCAAAACAGCAGCACCAGCAGCGCCCGAGCCAGCGCCCGCTCTCGGAAGAAGGCCTCACGCACGCGAAAAATCACGCTGGCGGCCAGCGTGTAGGAAATCGCCATCGGTCCGACGGCGGTGTGTGCTATGTCCATGCCGCATATCATGAGGTCCATCGCCAGACCGAGCGACCAGGCGACCATCATCGCATCGCGGGGATCCCGCAGCGAAAGTACGAAGAAAACGGCGATTATCGCCGGTATGTCCGGGGCGATGTCGCCGGTTATGGCGAAGCGCACAGGGATGGCGCCAACCGCGACCTGAACCAGAATCCCCACGTATATCAGGATCAGGAAAGGGATCCATCGCATCGAATCAGTTTCCTCCCCGATTGTGAGCCTGCGGCGAAACGAGCGATCGGACAATGAACACGTCTCTCAGGGCGCTGAGTTCGGCCGCCGGGACTATCTTCATTGTCACGAAGTTAGGGATCTTCACCGACTGGGTGACTTCGACGACTTTGCCTATTCTCAGCCTGACAGGCAGCTTGGCCGACTGCCCGATCGTCCACAACCAATCGCCGGGAAGCACATTGTGAGCTTTCGGGATCGCATCGGTCAGCATGCCCCGCTTGCCGTCTCCGCTGATCTTGACCTTTATGAGCCTGTTGTTGCTTCGGTTCAGGACCACCTCGGTCGGGCCGTCGGGGGTCGTGGCGGTTATCCTCCTGGGCTTGTCGGGATTGATCGTACGGTGCACCCAGGCGTCGGCCTTGAACCTCTTATCGGTGACAAGCCTGACCCGGGCGGTGAATCGTCCGGCCGCTTCGACCCATCCGACAAGCACCGATCCGGTCATAGGCTTGCCTGAAACCGGCGAATATCCCGTAATCGTCCTCATCTTGTCGCCGGCGGGAAGCGCCTTGGATCGATCCGTCAAGACGTCCACCACGCGCATACCCGGCTCCACGCCGTGTATTGTGCCCTGGATTACAGTTTGCGATTGCCCGTACGGCAAGACATCGCCAAGGATTACGCGGGCGGGAATCAACTCGCACCTCTCAAGCGAGGCGCCGTACGCGTTTCGAGTGTTCTGAACCTTTCGATATTTGTCCCACCAGTATACTTCGCCCCGCGATCTGGCCCATGCGATCGACTTCCACTGCTGGACCTCCCTGCGTAGTCTGGCCGCCTCGGCCGACGACATCGAAGGCTCCTCGCGGTTGACCATCGCCAGTTTGAACGCGGCGGTCGAAGCGTTCACGTAATCGCTTACTGGAGCCAGAGCGCAGACAGCCGGCATGCGAAGCATATCGCTGACCCAAGAGCCCAGCACGGACGTAATGATCGCCGCGGCCAGCATCACAACCAACGTGTTCTTTTTGCTAAGGCTGAAGCCAAACTGCATTCTCGGCCCTCGTCACGAAGCCAGTCTCGAAAGAGCATGATACTCGCCTAACCCCGCGTGCGGCAAGAGCGCAGAAAAACTCGTTCAGTTTGGCCCGTCGGGCTGTGTGGCGGGAATTCTGAGGCCGCCCATAGTCTGCATCGCCTGTCGAAGCGTGCGATTTTCGTGGCGGAGATTCGCTACGTTCTGCTCGGCGGCGATGCGGCGCCTCCGCTCCCTGGACCAGAGGACCGCCAGCAGGCCGATTATCAGTACAAGCAGTATCCCGACATACGTCAGGTGAGCCGATGCGTTTGCCGGCGAATCCGATGAATCGGGAGGCTTCGGGGCGCTGGGGTTGTCCATGATAAACTCCGTGCGCGGCGTCCGGTTGCTGTTGCATGCCGTCGATTGAGCGGACTACTGCAGATAGACTTCCGCCACGGACCATGCTCCCGGCCCCTGCTTCAGCGCTTTGAGCATAACGTAGCGGGCCAATACCGGCTTAATTATCAACAGGCTTGTCACTTCCCGCGTTCCGGGCGCCTCGAACTGCTTGATGAAATTCTGGCCGTCGAAACTGGTGAGCACCGCCACACGCCCGCAGTATCCGTCAGTCATCGAACCGTGGTGGATGAACACCGCGTTGAACAGACACGCCTTGCGGAGATCAATGACCAGCGAGGTGTTTTCGTGGACAAGATTGCTGACCGCCGCAGTTGAGCGATCCCCGTCGACGGCAAGTTGCGCGTTGGGGATGTTGCCGGACAAACGCCACGTGCGCGGATCGGTTATCGAGGCCGCCGGAGCCTTCTCGGAGCGATGAAGATACAAGTTGCCCGAGGGAGAGCAGCCCGGAAAGACCGCTGCGCTCGCTAGAACTGCGAATAACAATAATATGGAACCAAGTTCCTTCATGCCGTTAAGTCTCCAAAGCGAAACCCGCCGGATGGGCATTATATATATTTCCGGCGGAACTGAAAGCCGCTACCGGCGAAAAAAGCGGACGAGCCTGCGGATAACGTGGTAGAATCCTTCCAATGAGAGCAATAATTATATCCACCGGCGACGAACTGGCGTCTGGGCGGACTGTGGACACTAACTCAGCGTGGCTGGCGCAAGAGCTTGAAGCTAGGGGAGTACTGACGCTTTGTCATCACACCGCGGGAGACGATTCGGGCTTGATAGCTTCGCTGATCGGCCAGGCCGTCGACAGGGCTGAGATTGTTCTTGTCACTGGCGGGCTCGGCCCGACACCTGATGATCTTACTCGACAGGCCCTGGCTGATGTCATGGGAGTCGAGTTGGAGCTGCACGCCGAATCCCTGAATAGAATCGAGGAGTTCTTCCGTCGTCGCGGCCGTGAAATGGTGCAGGCCAACAGAATTCAGGCGATGATTCCCATAGGCGCGACGCCTCTGGATAACGACCTGGGCACCGCTCCGGGAATCTTCGTTCGTATAGGCGGGGCTATCGTAGCCTGCATGCCGGGCGTGCCAATTGAAATGAAAGCGATGTTTGATTCAACAGTTTCGACGCTGCTTCCTGAGTCCGAGACTTCAATTGCAGTTCGCCTCCTGCGAAGCTACGGAATGGGCGAATCCAATCTCAGCGAGAAGATCAACGATATCCTGGCGCAACGGCGCGGAGACGTTATCGTGGGAACAAGCGTATCCGACGGCCTGATCTCTCTGCGGATAGTCGCTCGCGGCGACAGCGATGCCGCGGCGTCAGCCCTTGCCGAAGAGACAGCCGCCAATCTCGCCGACCGCCTCGGTGACATGATCATTGGAACGGGCTCCGAGACGATGGCGTCGGTCGTTGGGAAACTGCTTGCGGCCCGCGGGCAAACCGTATCGCTTGCCGAAAGCTGCACCGGCGGACTCGTCGGGCGCATGATTACCTCAGTCAGCGGCGCCAGCGAGTACTTCGCCGGCGGGATTGTGAGTTATTCCAACACCGCCAAGCGGGACATTCTCGGTGTTCGCCCGGAGACGCTCCAGGAGTTCGGAGCCGTCAGCAAACGGACGGCCCTTGAAATGGCCCACGGAGCCCGCGGGAGGTTCGCAAGCGACTGGGCGATCAGCCTGACGGGAATAGCCGGACCAGGCGGAGGCTCGGCTGAGAAACCAGTCGGCCTGGTGTACACGGGACTCGTCGGCCTGAACGTCGAACAGGCGCATCGAGACGTCTTTGCTTTTGACCGCGAGCAGATAAGGAATCGGGCCGCCACATCGGCGATGAACAGACTGAGGCTCGCGTTGATTGAGGACCTGCGGCGTTAAGAAGTGCGATGAGTTTTCCCGGTCGGCTCGGAAGGCGGCTTAGAACTCGTCTTCGTCGCTTTCCATCGTGTCTTTCCAGAGTTCCAGATTCTCCAGATAGACAGCGGTGCCCCTGGCGACGCACGACATCGGCTCGCCCGCGATTCCGACGTCCAGGCCCGTTGCGTTCGACAAGACGGTATCCATGCCCTTGAGCAGGGCCCCGCCGCCTGCGAGGGTGATGCCGTTGTCCACGAGGTCGGCCGCGAGTTCAGGTTCGGCTTTCTCCAGGGTTCGCGTTACGCAGTCAATGATCGCCCCTACCGGCTCCTTGAGAGCGTCGCGAACTTCCTCGGAAGAAATGACAGTCTTTCTTGGAAGGCCCGAGATCATGTCTCGTCCGCGGACTTCCAGAGTGATTTCCTCTTCCATCGGCGAGGCTGAACCTATGCCTACCTTGATCTTCTCGGCGGTCTGTTCGCCGATCATCAGATTGTAGGTTCGCTTCATGTGCGCGGCGATCGCTTCGTCCATATCGTCGCCGGCGACCCTGATCGACTCACAAACGCTAATGTCGGCAAGGGACATGATCGCCACTTCCGTCGTCCCGCCGCCTATGTCCACAATCATTGACGCCGTGGGCTCGGTGATCGGCAGTTCGGCTCCGATTCCGGCGGCCATCGGTTCTTCGACCAGGTAGACACGCCGGGCTCCGGCGCGTTCTGCGGAATTGAGAACGGCTCGTTTTTCAACCGCAGTTATGCCCGAGGGTATTGCGATAACAACTCGGGGCTTGACGAGAGATCTTCGTCTGTGGACTTTGCGAATGAAGTAGCCGAGCATTGCTTCGGTTATGTCGAAGTCGGCGATAACCCCGTCTTTCATCGGCCGTATGGCGCTGATCGAACCGGGGGTTTTTCCGAGCATCTCCTTGGCGACTATCCCTACGGCGTTTCCGTTTTGCAGGACCCGGTTGGTTCCCCGTTTCACAGCGACAACTGACGGCTCGTTAAGAACAATACCCTGTCCTCTTACGCAAACCAGAGTATTGCAGGTGCCCAGATCAATACCCATGTCAATGGAGAACAGGCCGAGTATGGGATCAAAGATCATAAAGATCCTTCGCTAACAGAGACTGCTGGAAAGCGATTCCTTAATAAAGCAATGCAGATCGAAAGGTTGGACCCGAAAACATCCGCCCGAAAAACAGGCCGGGCGCGACGAAACGTCCCGTTCCGGCCGATCTTTCAGAGTCCGTCCGCCAACCGGCAGTTTTACTTGGGCGTCTGGACGGGGCTGAATATGTCGCCTAATTCCATTCCATAACCGCCGCCGGTCACCGGCGCCATAAGCTTGTGCATGACTAATCCTACAGCGACGCACAGCACCAAAGCCGTTATGATCAACATCAGCGTGTATATGTTGGACTGAGGCTTTACCTGTATAGTTCCATCCGACGGTAACTGGCTCATATCAAACGGCTCCTGAATTACTTGAGGTCTGTGGCGACTTCGTCGCCCTGAATGACGTCAAGCTTCTTGTCAAGGATTACACCAGCAGCAGAATCGGGTTCGACAAGGTCGATTCGCAGGTGCGAGACAAACTTTCCGTCGCGGAACACCTTGAGAACCATCTTCTCCTGGATGCCCTTGGCCCGTCCGATGTTAATGCTGGCGACACCCTGATGCACGGCGGTCACCCTGCCGGAGACAGTCTGTCCTGATGCGGCGACCGCGGGTGTGCTCGAACCGCCGGTTGCTGCTGCAGCGGCGGGACCCTTGTCGATTTGCATCTGCAAATCAGCCTTCTCAGCCTGCAGGTCTTTTATCAGGAGGACGTAATGCTTGGCCATGTTGTCAAGGCGTCGAATCTGTACGCTTGCTTCATCGAGTTCCTTCTTAAGGCCACGCGCAGCAGCATTGGCTGTTTCAACCGATGCGGCAAGTGCGGCGTTCTCCTTGAGAAGCTGAGCCTTCATCGCAAGGCTGGCTTCGAGAGATTTCTGCAGTTCGGTGAACGAGGCCTTGAGAGTGTCAATGTTCCCCTGCATGACGGCGGCGGCCTGGCCCGCGGCAGCCTTATCGGCGGCGTGTGCGGCCTGCTCGTCAGCCAGCGATTTTTTCAGGTCGCTCAAGCTGGACTGGAGTGTCCCGTGCTTGGCGACGGCCTTCTGCAAGGCGATCTGAATATTCGCCGCAGTCAGATCAGCCACGTCGGCGCGATCCTTCTGTTTGTTGTAAGCGTCTTTCCAGCTTCGCTGAACCGACACTATCCTTAGGAAGGCGCCGCTGGCGGCGACTGACACTACCAGCACCAACACTACGCATATTTTAGTCAAGATACTCAACTGCTGTCTCCTTCGAGTTTACAGTTCCTGCGGAAAATCCGCTGGTTACAGACCAGCCCGGCTGCGGGCGTCCTTGTCCGCACGGCTTGTCTTTGAAAGCTTTCCGTGCTGATCCTAGTGCGATTATCATTTCTCGCCAATGCAAGTCAAGAAAAAATCTAAACTCACGACGATTTACATTTTCATGCGGCGCCATTCGGCCCCGGCGTGACAGTTCAGTCCTTGCCTCCGGCGGTATGCAGCTTCGGACGTTTCGTCACAGGTTTGCTCGGAATATCCGTCACAGGTTGGGCTTTCTTTATGATATTAATCGGCTCAGCGTCACGCAATTGCGGAACGGATTTAAGCACCGCGGCCGCCGCGGCGATGCGAACGAGAACATTATCGCTTTTCAAGAGCTTTCCCACAACGTCGATCGCCTGGGGATGTTTGAAGTTTCCCATCGCCGTAGCAGCCAGACTCTGGAGAAACGCAACCTGTTTCTCAGAAGGCTTTTGCGTACTGCCCAGGGCTTCCTGCATCACTTGCCGAGGCTCCAGAGCCGCACGTGAGCAATAGGCGAACAACTCCGGGGTCTCGTGTTGCAGCTCGGCCAATCCGCCTGCGGCGACAGTCCTTACGCGGGGAGATCTGTCGTTGTTGGCAAGTGAAGTGAAGATCGTTCGGCACATCGGCGACTGCAGTTCAAGCATAGCGTTGACTGCGATGATCTGTTCGTCGACAAAGCGCCCTATCGTATGGCCTTCGAGCCTCCTGAGGCTTCTCTTGTCGCCGCAACGCGCAAGGGCGCGGGTTAATTCGAATCTCAAATTGTCGTCAGTTTCATCCGCCAGCGCCGACTTCAGAGGTGAAATCGCGGCTTTGAGTCCCATCTTGCCCATGACCATGATCGCAACTGCCCGCACTTCTTTCTCGCGATCGAAGAGCATCGATCCCAGATTCGTGGTATGGGATTCGTCACCGAGCCGATGAAGCGCGTATATCACGGCGCAGTACGCCCTGGCGTCCCGCTCGGCGCCCTGGACCTTGAACTGGGCCATTCGCTGGAGTTTCTCCATTGCCGGCTTATAGCGAAGATCCCCTATCCCCATCGCCGCGGCTACTCGCACCTCAGGGCTGGGATCCTCAAGGGCCTGCTTGCAGATCGGTCCGCCCTTGGGACCCAATGCTGCGGGAATCGCCTCCATTGCGACGAATCTGTTGCTGGCAAGATCGTCCCCGGCGGCGTGCTGGAGGACCACTATCGCGTCCTGCCTGATCCTGGCGATATCCACCGTCGGCACTTTGAGAACGATCTCGTCGGACTCCCACGGAGGCCGGCATCCGACCAGGGCGCCGGTCGCGGCGATCAGCAACAAGCATACTGCGACTTTCCGAAATCCCAACAACACCATTCGACTACCCTTTCGTGTCCAGTTTTCGTCGCACTGCGCCAGTTACAACAAGTGCGGCCGCGGCGAAGACTAATATCCAGGCGAATGCGTCGCCGACGATACTGTACAGACTCTTGCGGCTGTCCACAAGCACCCTTGGTCCGATCTTGTATTTCAGTTCCCCCGGCGCCGTCGAACCATCGTCGCCCTTGGCGCCCAGAAGCATTGCTCCGGCGACCATAGTGTTGTCATCCTTGACTATCCTGATCGTTTCGCGGCCGCAGGAGTCGATCGAGGCGCTTATTCCGGTATTGGCGCATCGCACCACGGGGACGCGATTCTCCACAGCCCGGAAGTAGTACTGCACCAGATGCTGCGCGTGCTCGCTGCTGCTGCGGTACGGGCGCGTACCGTACTTCCAGACGAACCAGCCGTCGTTGGAGAGGTTTATCAGAACGTCCGCCACTTTGCGTCCGTCGTCGACGACCATGTTGCGGCAAACGTCCGGGAACGTCCCTTCAAAACAGATCGGCGTAGCCAGAGTCCACTTCTTGTCGCCCCGCGCAAGTTTGAATCGGGTCCACTCGTCGCCGGGGTCAAGTTGCGGCATTGACGCCGGAACCGCGCCGCGGAGAACGCCGTGCAGCCAGGGCCAACCGTCCTTAAAAGGAACGTACTCGCTGAAAGGCACCAACTGCCTCTTGGCGTACTGATCGACCACCACGCCCGATTCGTTGAACCACAGGGCCGAGTTCCTGAGCAGGAACTGCCGCTCCAGCGGGCTGTACCTGACGGCCAGCGAACCGGTGATAAGCGGACAGTTCAGCTTATCCAGCAGCATCTGTATCTCGGAGTGAAACAGTTTCAACTGCTCATATTTCTTCTTATACGCCGGATCGTTCGCCATTGGCCGCATGTTCTCAGCCATTCGCCGCATGTTCTCGGGGTTCATTCCCGCCGGCGCCATTGACTCAGACCAGGCCAGCAGGTCGCATCCGGAGCCCGCAAACTTCCCGCTGGCCGCCAGGTGATCCTTGAATATCTTGGCCTCGGGAGTTTGCTCGCCGTCGAGTGAAATCGGATACGCCTGTTGAACGACGGCGATCGAAGGTCCCGGCGACAAATGTCCGCTCTGTTTCTCCGTTCGATACCAGCCGTAGGCGCACATCAGCGACAGGAGCACCGCGAATACGATCGCCCCGATCGGGCCTCGCCGAAGAATCCCGGTCTTCCGTTGTCGCCGCCGTCCGAACAACGGCAGCGCCAACAGATCCATCACCACCCCGTTGGCCATCGCCACGATAACCGTAACTCCGTATTGTCCTGTCACGTCGCTGATCTGGATCAGCCACGGCCTGCAATATTGCGTGTGGGCCAGAAGGAACCATGGGAATCCCAGCACGGGAGCCTGTGCTCGGATGAACTCCAACGCTCCCCAGACTATCGGAAAACATATCCACATCGGCCACGACCTCGCCGACGCGCCCCTGAGTATGACCGCGGCTATCCACCAGTAAAACGAAAGATAGAACAGTCCGGCGACGTATCCGGGAAGCGTTATCCACCACAGCCAGTAGAGGTTGATCGCCCAGAACGCCACTCCGCCCAGCCAGGCCCAGAGAATTGCGCCGCGTTTTCGGACCGCCCCGACCAGTGCGAGCCCCCAGGGGACCATGGCGAAGTAGGCTAGGTGCGGCAGATGAATCCACCAGCCGACAAACGACACCGTCAGCAGTACGCAACTCAACAGAACCAGAAGGGGCACGAGCATTCCGCGCAACTGCAGGCGCCTGTCGAAGACCTCGGGCGGCGGCGCGACCTCAAACGGGTCGCCGGCGCAGTTTTCATTACCTACGGATTTATCAACAGGTTTCAAATGCAACTCCGCTGCTATGGAAAATCTTCATGCAACACTCATGCGCCGTTCTGCGGGACGTATTGTTGCCCAATCCCCCGCCGTTAGTCAACCCTTCAGACAATCTCATACTTTACATCGGATCGTTTGGCGAAGTACCATAAGCCTTATGCACTCAACAGGAAACGAGTCTCCCCAGGCAAGGCTGAACCTCGCGGCGATAGTAATGCTCGGCGTCCTGGCGGCCTCTGTCGCCGCGGCGTGGTTGACGACCCGAACACAGAAGGCCAATGCTTACCTGGGAGCGGACATCATAACAAGACTCTCCGACGATTCGATCAGCAGGTACTGGACGGCGTCCCCGGATCAGCGATGGATGATAGGACTGGTCCGAAGCGTCAGACCGATCAGTTGGGAGATGTCGCGGACAGAATCCGCATCCCCGGGCGTGTTTTCCGGGCGACAGGTTATGGGGGCCATGACCGTGTCTTACAAGAGCAACTGGACGTTGAGTTCCGACCTTTCCCATGGCCGATACGTCTCGCGGAGCCTGAACGCCAACGGACAAGAAGAGTCGCAAACGATCATTACGCTGACCGACGACGACGTGACAGTAATCCGCCGTACTCGCCGCGGTGAGCTGAAGGCGTCCGCTCGACGTCCGGATAACTACGTGCCCGAAGGCGCCTTTCCCCTGGCGCTGAAGCTGGTGTCGGACGGGCGAAGCCGCGTGACGGTCAAGATGATCTTCGACAGCCAGGCTGTCTCCGGCGGGAAGGTCAACTTTGTGAATGTATCGCTGACCCCGCGCGGCGGGAATGTCGTCAGGGTCGAAGGCGTTGAGTCGGGACTTCCGCCCGCCGCAGACTACACTGTGGATTCTGACAATCAGATATCCAGCTACGCATACGTCCGGGAGAAGCTGCTCTACAGGCGGTGTGAGAAAGAGACTGTGGCCGACCTGTTCGGATTGTCGGACGACGGCCCGGCCTCGCGGGCGGCCCCGGAAGCCGACGGAGACTAGTTTTCAGCCCGCGAATTACGCTCGCTCATCTGCTCGGCACGCTTGATCAGCGTCTCATCATTAACAGGCTGAAGCTTGCTCAGTTCGTAGTGCAGATATCGCTTGTCGCTGACTTTCCAGGGCATGATGCTGGCGAAGAAATCTATCGGGGGGTATCCCCACCACCTCGGCGATATCTTCTCATGGGTGGCGATCGTCTCGTAGCCCTTCTCGGGATAGCGAAGGATGATCTCGTAGTCGCCGTACCACGTAAAATCCGTGGTCAGCGGAGTTCGCCCCACTTCCTTGTCGGAAATAATAACCAGCGCGCCTTGCGGTTCGGAGGTCACCGTGAGTTTTTGCTCGAGGCAGCCGCCGAGAAGACAGGCTCCGCACACCAATAACAATGCCAACTTCTTCATGATGCAGATTATCCCCAGACACTGCTTCTCTGACAAGTAGAAAATCCTTTCACATGCGCCTGTAACGTCAACTGCAACGAAACCGGCGCCAAAATGATGTAGATTAAAACAAACGTGTTTGAGACTGACTTATGCAGTGATACAATGCCTTACTGAGCTCGTTGCGGCAATCGCCGTATGTCGTATAGCGGTAAAGCATAACGTAATGGATGTCGCCATGCGGTCTGAAATGAACCTTGACCGACTCAAAATACCCGAGCCCGCACAGCGTGTTTCCGGCCGACCCTGGAAAACGTGTCTCCTGTGCATCGCGTGCATTGTGATCGGGTTCGGGGCTTCGGAGGGATGGCGGCGGTTCAGGAGCCCCGAAGCTGTCAAGGTCGAAACCGTAACGGTTCGAACGCTCGGAGGGACCCAGGCCAAACAGTTCACCGCCGGAGGCTGGATCGAGGTGGCGACCCCCGCCTGGCCGCTTGTGGTGTCGGCCAGGATATCCGAACGCCTCGAGACGCTCTCGGTCAAACAGGGCCAGACCCTCGAGCCTGAGCAGGTCATCGCCACGCTCTACGACAAGGACGTTCGAACGCGCCTGACGCTGGCGCAAGCCGAAGTGCGGGGAGCCCAACTCGCCCTGCAGAAACTGGAGGCCGGATATCGCAAAGAGGACATCCAGGCCGCCCAGGCCAGCCTGGACGAAGCTCGGGAAATTCAGCGCATCGCCAAGGCCAACTACGAACGGAGCAAAGCCCTTCCAGACGGCGCCATATCCGCCGAATCGCTCGACAACGACTTCTCGACCTTCAAGAAGGCCGGCGCCGTAAGCGCCCGGTTGGACGCCGAACTGGCGAAGATGAAGGCCGGCTATCGGACCGAAGACATCGCGGTGGCCAAAGCCGGTCTCGCGGCCGCCCAGAGCCGAGTCGAACTTATCCAGCGTGAGTTGAGCTACTGCACGATCAAGGCTCCGCAATCCGCCAGGCCTCTTCGCGTCCTCAAGGTTCTCCATCGCATCGGAGAATGGATCAACGCCGTCAAGGACCCGGAGATTGTCTCCCTGTACGATCCGACCCAAATGCAGGCTCGCGTTGACGTAACTCAGGCGAGCATCAAGTCCATTTCCGCAGGCATGCCCGCTATTGTCGTCACTGAAGCCAATCCGGATCGCCGATACTCCGGCACGGTGCTCCGCGTTGAGCCTCTGGCGGAACTCGCCAAGAACACTGTTACGGTTCGCGTCAAGATAGACGAACCCGACAAGTTGCTCTTTCCGGAGATGGTGGCCAGGATATCGTTCCTGAACGAAAAACCCAATCCCGCATCGTCTGACAAGACGCTGATGATCCCCACCGCCGCCCTGTTGACCGATGGCGAAAAGAACTACGTGTTCATCATGGACGCCGCGCGTGTCCGCAGGCAGGATGTGACGACCAACGGAACCGCGGGAGCCCAAACGAGGATAATCGGCGGGCTCCAACCCGGACATCGCGTCATCACCAGCCGTCTGGCCTCGTTGCGGCCGGGGATGGTTGTGCAGGAGAAGTCAACCACCACCGGCTGAAGCCGGTGGCTTGATTGAACCGCTAAAGCGGGCGATGTCGGCTACGCCGACGGTTCGTCGCCCGAGACCTTGAACTGATCTTCAACATCATGATTCTGA
>Ga0180436_10000234_pt1 | contig 59295 bp, 48 predicted proteins | sample SS_ome_2_FD_132434 | JGI IMG/M metagenome (GOLD analysis project Ga0180436, IMG submission 132434) | Hypersaline lake sediment archaeal communities from the Salton Sea, California, USA - SS_3_S_2 metaG | ecosystem: Environmental > Aquatic > Non-marine Saline and Alkaline > Hypersaline >...
AAAAAAGATTATGTTAATTTTGCAGGTAGAGGGGTGGAGTATGCCTGCCGAATTTCCATAGAAACATGAATAAAAACTGGGTCATAAAAGCACCGGGCGATGAAGAAGAAATTACTTCATTGGCCAGTGAACTGGGCGTTGACCGGCCCCTTGCCCAGTTGCTGATTCAGCGGAACATAAAAAGCTATAAAGAGGCTAAAGCATTTTTTCGTCCCGATCTGGCAAATCTTCATGATCCTTTCCTGATGAAGAATATGGATGTGGCCATCCAGCGAATTCAGGAAGCCATCCATTCAGGAGAGAAGGTGATGATTTATGGAGACTATGATGTGGATGGAACCACGGCAGTGGCCCTGGTTTATTCATACTTCAAGGGTCATTTCAAGGATATTGATTACTATATCCCGGACAGATATGATGAGGGTTACGGGATTTCTCTAAAAGGGATCGATTATGCTGCCCAGCATGGATTCAGCCTGATCATTGCGCTTGATTGTGGAATTAAGGCGGTTGACAAGGTAGAATATGCCAGTGAAAAAGGGATAGAATTCATCATATGCGATCACCACAATCCGGGCGATGAGATTCCGGATGCGGTGGCTGTACTGGACCCGAAACAGGAGGGCTGTTCTTACCCCTATAAGGAACTATCGGGCTGTGGCGTGGGTCTGAAACTTGTTCAGGCCTTCGGGATTGAGACCGGACTGGATGCAAACAAGGCTTATGATTACCTGGATCTGGTGGTGGTCAGCATTGCGTCTGATATTGTTCCCATCACCGGTGAAAACCGCATCATGGCTCATTTTGGGCTGAAGAAGCTGAATGATGATCCATCCATTGGTCTGAAGGCCATCAAGGAGGTGGCCGGTATCGATAGAAAAGGCATTACCATAGAAGATATTGTTTTTAAAATTGGCCCGCGTATTAATGCTGCCGGAAGAATGGAATCCGGTAAAAAATCGGTTGATCTGCTGGTTTGTGATAAGGGCACAGATGCTCATATCATCAGTAAAAAAATCAATAATTTCAACCTGGATCGCAGGAACATTGATACGGAAATCACCCGTCAGGCCATTGACATGATACAGAATGACGCATCGCTAAAAGAGCTTAGCTCTACGGTGCTCTATAATCCGGAATGGCATAAGGGTGTGATCGGAATTGTGGCCTCCAGGCTGCTGGACCATTTTTACAAACCTACGGTAATCCTGACCAAATCCAACGGACTGATAACAGGATCAGCGCGGTCGGTTACCGGTTTCGATCTCTATCAGGCCATTGAGTCTTGTAGTGACCTGCTTGAAAATTTTGGAGGACATAAATATGCAGCTGGTCTGACCATGCAGGTTAAAAACCTTCCCAGATTCAGGGAACGGTTTGAAAATATCGTCTGTGAAACCATAGACCCGGAGCAATTGATCCCGGTGGTGGAAATCGATACAGAATTGCAACTTACAGATATCACGGATAAATTCTTCAGGATATTAAAACAATTCGAACCTTTTGGCCCTGAGAACATAAGTCCCGTGTTTCTTTCAGAGAACGTGGTTGATAATGGCTATGGTCGTACCGTGGGAACCAATGGTGAACATCTAAAGCTAACCCTGATCCAGGAAGAAAATCCTTTTAAAGTTTTTCCTGCCATTGGATTTCACCAGGGAGGTAGCTTCGGGAAGATTAGCAAGGGTGCTCCCTTTGATATTTGTTATCAGCTGATGGAAAATGAATTCAGGGGCAGAGTAAATCTTCAGATCAATCTCCTGGATTTAAAATTTGACTAAAGGTTTAAGCGAAGCTGGAGCCCAGTATCCCATTTTTTGTTTCCTGTATTAAAAGTCCCGGAAAATTTTGCGGAGATTGAAATTCCTGATCCTGGTTTAATCGTGATAAGGAGGCTGGCTTTCTGTCCGCATCCATAATAAGCAGGAAAGTTGAAACTGTAATAAAAACCTGGCTCATGGAGGTAGATCCTGTTTTCCCAGTCACTTACATGGAAGAGCACAAATTGAGTGCTCGCTTTCAGGAGCTGCGAGATATTCAGTGACAATTGTTGTACCGCAGCATAGCCGGGGATTGTTTTTCCATTCTGAGTGTAATACCCGACGACCAGTCTGTTTTGCCATTTGAAACGGGCCAGATGATTGTAAATCAGCTGCACGTCAAATCTGTTCACCCTGTGTTCCTGGAGGGGGCGAATCCTGTAGGAATTGGCAGCCGGGGTAGTTTGCCAGGTTTTACAGACCCACCGGGCTCTCCATTCCATCACCCGGCGGCCCGGATTTTGAAGGGAAAGATCCATTCTGTACCCTGCCGAGGGAACCTGGGTGAGGTAGCGGGGCATGGGGTAACGGAACAGCTCTCCTGTTATTTTTGCTGTGATTAGTTTTCCGGTTTCCACCTGAAGATGGAAAGCCAGGCCCTGTTCATTGTTGAGCTTGCTGCCTGATGAATAGGAGGAAGGCAGGGAGCCCTGGTAATTGACTCCATAGTGATGAATCAGGAGGCTGCACTTTATAAAATCGTTGACGTGATATTGACTTCCAATAAGGAATGCGATGGACTGGTATTGACTGCAGGAAAACTCTCCAAATACCTGAAATCGTTTTTTGCTCCAGTTTCCGTGCATGCTTATCCGCTGAGAAAGGTAAGGTTCCGGATCCTCAATAAGCAGGTCCAGGGCTTTTTTACCTGGGCCAAGCCACTGACAGTTATGCAGGACTCCCAATGCCAGGTTCTTTTGCATGTACAGCACTTGAATCCCGGCATTCATTCTGTATGCCAGTTCTCGTCCTTCCAGTTCACTCAGGGTGCGGTAGAGGCCTGAAGTCCGTTGATTATCCTGCCATTTATCTATGCCCTGATTCTCTGTGATAACCGATGGAGAGAGACTGATTTTTTTGTAGGATGCCCACCCCAGGATGCGGATGTGCTTTGTTCCCATCCTGCATGCCATGCCCTGCTCATACATGCTTTCCGTTTTCGAAGCGTAGGGTTTGATGCGGGAGAGAGATAGCTGGTTTACCGGGAAGTTGGCTGCTCCATGTATAAACCCGGAACCATTCACCAGACCCAAGCCCTGGTTCAATTGAAAATTCCCTGCTACCACCTGTTTAAAAAAGCCCTTTCCCTGATAATTCAGGTAAGCAGATAGAAATTGAGGTCTGTTCCTGTAAAGGAATAGTTCTCCCGCATCTTTTTCATAGGTACAGGCCATGGAGAGTCTGCGCCATGGTTGGGATCGAATCCTGATGCATGTGGCCAGTGGCGATCCGGCATATCTGGGCTCCACCTCCGACCCGGGATCCGTGTGGTAATCATTTTCCGTCGGGAAGGATCTTACCATATCGAGAAGGACCATATGTTTGCCCCGGAATTTCTCTTCAGTAACCGGGCCGAAACCAAGTACTAAATGGGCCTGGATTTTCTGGATTCCGGAAGGATGAAATCCAGGAAGCGGGATCAGTTCATGGATGGAATACAGGGGGCCGAAAGTGTCACGGTACTTCAGCAGATTATGGATCTGGTAGGCACTGAATAATTCAGAAGCTTCAAGTTCTTCCTGTGAGGCACGGTTCAGGTCAATGAATATCGTATCGGATTCCGGGATAAGGGCGGATTCATTCCTGTACAAGAGATCTTCAATTTCAAATGAGTTCCGGGATGGCTGCTGGGCTTGTTGCTGCAAATGGATGCCTGCCATAAGCAATAGGACAAACAAATGTGTTTTACCAGGCATGTGTCAGCGATGTTAATGGAGAAAGGCCGGTATCGGTTCTGTACCGGAAGGAGAATTCGGCTATCCACCTGGTGAATTTCAGTGAAATGCCCCAGGAATAGGTGAATGGCCTGTTGCAAATTCCTGTTCTCAAGTGGATCTGTTTTTTTAAGATCCACTCCATCCCACTGCATACAATGATACCATTTCCGGGTTTAACATGGAGCTCAAGGTATAGTTGTGCGCTTCTGAACAGAGAATAGGAGAACCCGGTTTCGATGGACATGAATTCCTGGATGGGAGGAGGACTCTGAGCGCTCCATTTTGCAGGATGAATCAGACGAGCTCCAAGTTTCCATTGTTCATTAATCCTGATCTGAAGGCCCAGGGCAAAGCTGATACCAGGAGCATGAAAAAGCCGCTCTGTAAGACTCGCGTTCCAGAAATGAATACCCAGGCCCGCACTGATATCTGGATGAAGTCTCAGTCCGTAAGAGAGCCAGAGGGTGTTTTGCCGGTATCCCCTTAGTCCCATGGTGCTTAGTAAGGCACCAAGGGCTCCCCGATCGAAGGTGAACTGTCCTGCCAGGGATGAGATCCCCAGTTCTTTAAGCAGGTAAGGCATGCTGTGCTGTAAGGTAAGTGAAGACTGCTCGATGAATCCCAGCCCGGCCTGGTTCTGACCGGTACACCAGTATCCCTGCAAACATACACGGGAGCCTCCCAGTGAAGCAGAAGCAGTCCCCGGGACGGGTGCCTGGCAGCTTACCGTCCCCTGAAACAGGTACAAAAAAAAGACCGGGAGTAAAATTCCCGGTCTTTTTCTTATCAACCCTGGTGGTGCTTTTATCCCATCATCAGTTGGTTTTAAACTTATATTTAACCTCCTTCAGTTCCTCGTTAGCCTTCACAATCTTTGAAGCCAGGCTATCTTTGAACTTCAGCATTTTATCCATAATTTCCTGATCCCCAGTGCCAAGAATCTGAGCTGCAAGGATTCCTGCATTTCTTGCTCCGTCCAGTCCTACCGTTGCTACCGGGATCCCGGGAGGCATCTGCAGGATACTCAGGATGGAATCCCATCCATCAATGGAAATAGATGCTTTCACGGGAACTCCAATTACAGGCAGAGGTGTAAGCGCTGCAACAACACCGGGAAGGTGTGCCGCTCCGCCGGCACCGGCTATGATTACCCTGATTCCCCTTCCTGCTGCATTTTTTGCGAAGTCCATGGCCTGATCCGGGGTTCTGTGTGCCGACAGGGCATTGATCTCGAAAGGGATCTCAAATTCATCCAGCAGCTTTGCTGCCTGCTCCATGATAGGAAGGTCCGAAGTGCTTCCCATGATAATACTAACTTTAGGATTCATCTGTTAATGTGGTTTTGCGGTGATTATCAGTTAACGAAAATACAATTATTTTTATTCCTGCATTTTGATGTGTACTTTAATATAAAATATGACCTATGGAGAGCAAAATTGTTCAGGTTCACGATCGAAGTTTTGAACCATTTATTAATGAGGAGACAATTCAAAAAGAGGTAAGTCGTCTGGCGATAGAAATGAATCGTGATCTGGCCGCGAAGGATCCGATTTTTCTGGGGATTCTGAACGGAGCGTTTATGTTTGCAAGCGATCTCTATAAGCAACTTACTTTTCCCTGTCAGATCACTTTTCTGAAGCTGGCTTCCTATAGTGGAACGGAATCGACAGGGAGTGTCAAACAGCTCATTGGAATAAATCGTGACCTGAAGGACAGGGTGGTGGTGGTGCTGGAGGATATCGTTGATACCGGAGTAACCCTGGAGACGATTATCAGGCAGCTGTCGGGATACGAACCGAAGGAAATACGTGTGGCCACTTTTCTACATAAACCGGAGGCTACTTTAAGAGAGGTGAAACTGGACTATGTTGGGATGGAGATTCCCAACAATTTCATCCTGGGATACGGACTGGACTATGATGGTTATGGCAGAAACTTCAGGGAAATTTACCAATTGGTAGATTAATGCTGCAAATGTTTGCTATTTTTGGTGGCGTTAAAAAAAACTGAAAAAACATGCTGAATATTGTATTATTTGGTCCTCCGGGATCGGGAAAAGGAACGCAGTCGGAAAAGATAATTGAGAAATATGGCTTGGTCCATATTTCAACCGGCGACCTGTTAAGGGAAGAGGTGGCTGCTCAGACAGAACTGGGAAAGCAGGCCAAGGTGATTATGGATAAGGGAGAACTGGTTTCGGACAAGATTGTTATTGGAATGATCAGGAATAAAATCGAGGAACATCAGAATGGCGCCGGATTTATTTTTGATGGCTTTCCAAGGACCGTGGAACAGGCAAGGGAACTTCGCAAGGCCCTGACCGATTATGATGAGCGCGTAGGGGTCATGATCTCCCTGGAAGTAGAACGTGAAGAATTGGTGAAGAGACTTCTGAAAAGGGGAAAAGATACGGGACGTTCGGATGACAATCTGGAGACCATCAATAACCGTATTGATGTATATAACAGGCAGACTATTCCTGTGACCTATTACTACGATAAGATGCACAAACATGCTGCCGTTGAAGGAACAGGTTCTGTGGATAAGATCTTTGAGCGCATCGTTGATGTGATTTCCAAGGTGGAAGAGTAAATCTTTTTTATGCCTTTAACACATGTCAAATGCCAACTTCGTCGACTATGTAAAAGTCTTTTGCCGCTCGGGCAAGGGAGGGGCTGGTTCTGCACATCTGCGCCGCGACAAGCTCACCAGTAAGGGTGGTCCTGACGGTGGAGATGGAGGAAGGGGAGGACATGTGATTATCAGAGGGAATGATCAACTCTGGACCCTCCTGCATCTGAAATACAAGAGACATGTGTTTGCAACGCATGGTGAGAGCGGTGGGTCGTCTCTTAAAACCGGAGCAAGCGGGGCAGATGCGTATATTGAGGTTCCGCTTGGAACAGTGGCCCGGGATGCGGAAACCCAGGAAGTCCTTTTCGAAATTACTTCACATATGGAAGAGAAGGTAATGATCCAGGGTGGCCGGGGCGGACAGGGCAATGAGCATTTCAAATCATCAACCCATCAGACTCCCCGCTTTGCTCAACCCGGTGAGCCAGGGGACGAGGGGTGGTTTATTCTGGAGTTAAAACTTTTGGCCGATGTGGGACTGGTGGGCTTTCCGAATGCCGGCAAATCAACCCTTCTGTCCGCCATTTCAGCAGCAAAGCCCAAAATAGCAGACTACCCCTTCACCACCCTGGTTCCTAATCTGGGTATTATTAAGTACAGGGATGATCGCTCTTTTGTTATGGCAGATATCCCCGGGATCATCGAGGGTGCCAGCGAAGGGAAGGGACTTGGACACAGGTTTCTGAGGCATATTGAACGCAACTCCATGCTGATGTTTATGGTGCCGGCCGACAGCAATGATATTGCAGCGGAGTACCGGATCCTGCTGAAGGAACTGGAGGAGTATAATCCGGAGTTGCTTGATAAGCAACGTTTGCTGGTGATCACTAAATCGGACCTGCTTGACGATGAGCTCACCGAAGAAATCGAAAAGGAATTACCCGATGTGAGCTACCACTTTATTTCGGCGGTAGCAAACCTGGGACTGGTGGCTCTGAACGATACCATCTGGAAGATGCTGAATCCCTGATGACTTATGGATTGGATCCTGAAGCTTGATACACAGATATTCCTGGCTATTAATGGATGGCACAGTGAGTTGTGGGATGGGATCATGTGGTGGATCAGCGGGAAAACCACCTGGTGGCCCTTCTATCTGCTTCTGCTTTCCTATATGGTCTGGAAGCTGAGGTGGAAATTTGTTCCCGTCTTGATTTTTATCATCCTGGTGATTACTCTGGCCGACCAAAGCTCGGTTCATCTTTTTAAGAATGTGTTCGAGCGGCTCAGACCCTGCCATGAGCCCTCACTGGCTGGCCTGGTTCATCAGGTCAACAACAAATGTGGAGGTCAGTATGGGTTTATTTCTTCCCATGCAACCAACGCATTTGCAGTGGCATTTCTGGTCCTCCTGTGGATCAGAGAACGATGGTTCACTGTCCTGATGGTAAGCTGGGCCGTTCTGGTGGCCTACAGCAGGGTATACCTGGGTGTGCATTATCCTGGTGATGTTCTGGCCGGGGGAATCTGGGGAGCGGGATGCGGTACCATGCTCTTTCTCTTATCCAGGTGGACCCTCACAAAATTGCCGAAGACCTGGTGGATCGTCAAGGGTTCACGTCTGGCTAAAACCTGATTTTTTCCATCATGCTTTGCATTATCAGCCCATATACCAATCCTTACTTTAATCTGGCTTCGGAAGAGTACTTGCTAAAATCCTTCCAGGAGGATGTCTTGTTGCTGTACAGGAATACTCCTTCCATAGTAGTAGGGAAGCATCAGAATACCCTGGCTGAGATTAACCTGTCCTTTGTCCAGGAGAATGACATTCTGGTTGCAAGGAGAATTTCAGGCGGAGGCACTGTTTTTCATGATCTGGGGAACCTTAATTTTGCTTTTTTCACCAGTGGAAAGGAAGGAGAACTGGTAGATTATAAACGGGCCACCAGGCCCATAATTGAGGCATTAAAAGAGATGGGACTTGAAGTCAGGCTGGGCAAGCGCAATGAGTTATTGCTTAAGAGGCTGAAGATATCTGGTACTGCAAGTCACGTATTCAAACAAAGAGTTTTGCACCATGGCACCCTGCTGTTTTCTTCAGAGATGAAAAATCTAAGTGCCGCCCTGAAGACTGCAAAAGACAGGTTTACCGACAGGGCTGTAAAGTCGGTTCGATCCCGGGTCACGAACATCAGGGATCATCTCACGGAGCCTGTGGATGTGGAAGTATTTCAGCAGAAAATCCTGGATCACATGCTCCAGAGCTCTGAGGATACAGAAGATTATAAGTACAGGGATGCTGATATAAAGGAAATTACAGCTCTGCGAGATGCAAAGTTTTCTACGTGGGAGTGGAATTTCGGATACTCCCCCAAATACCAGTTTTGTAAGAGTATCACTTTTGCCTCCGGGCAGTTGGATCTTCATATGAATGTTGAAAAAGGGATCATACGGGAGCTTAAGATGGTGGGTGATTTCAGCTCACAAAAAGATATTGCCTTGTTGGAACAGATCCTGATTGGATGCATTCATGATCCTGAAACCCTGAGGAATAAACTTTCTGAAACCAATGTATCCGAGTACATCAGCGGCTTGGAAAACGAAAAGTTTTTAATGGGTTTGTTTTAAGAGAAGAATTGTCAGGTGTGCCCAATAAGCAGTCTATAAACATTCCAAAGGAAGGATTTTTCTTGCTTTTGGGCATACCTGACAAAATGCAGATTTAGTTTTCCAGGGCTGCTTTCAGCCTGTTGATTTCATCTGCTGTATAAGATCCGCTGATAGAGCATTTTCCCCCTTTTATCTCTTCCGTAACTCTGGGTGCGGCAATCACCTTACCCTCAAAAAGGATTGCAAGATCCCTTCCCTTGTTCTTGAGCGTCAGAGAGGCCCATTTTTTTGCACCTGACTCCGAAAAGGATATCAATAGAGTGTAATTGGCTTCCTTATTTCCGCTGACGCTTACTTCAACCAGATCCTCCTGTGAAGGAAATGCGTCGATCGATGCAGGTTTCCGTATTGCATAGAGCGAAAACAACTGGCCCGAGGCCTCAGCTCCCGCAGCTATGATCAGGTCCTTGGGAACCTGGTTTTGAAAGGATTCACCCTGGACAAGGGCCCAAAGAGCTTTCATATCACTCTCATGACAGGTGCCGATCCTTGAACTTTCCGGATTCGTACCGTCCAGGTGAAGCAGTGAGAAGAAACTTGCTTCCGAATCGAGCTTTGAAAAAAGTTCCTGCTGTGTATAGGTTTCACAAAATGTTACCTTTTCATCCTGGCTGAAACTTCTTCTGGAAGGTGAGAATGAGAAACTGCTGACCACAAGGGATGAGAGTATGACTCCCAGAATAATATATTTTATTGTTTTCATATGATTGTATATAAGTCCTTATTAATGAAATAATCAAGGCTCCGGCTTTATATATTAAAACCAGATCCTTATCGATAAATATTAATGAAAATGCGAACTCAGGAGAGGGGTGGGTCGTCGGACCTGGGCACCTGGTGAAGATCCTGACCGGACTGCACTACCAGCACCGGCAAAAGTTCCAGACGAATTTTCATCTGTGTTTTGCTTCGGACCTTATGTGCCGCACTATTCAGGTATTCAAGTTGTTTGAGATCGTGTGCCCTGGACTCACCGGATACTTCCGGCTTATATCTGTTTGAATGGACAGTGGATGCAATCTGGGTGGTACATATTTCAGCCAGAAGCTCGGAATCGGGATGGTCTGCTAAATGGGTAACAGGCTCACTTCTCTGATGATTGAAAAGAATGAGGGATCCCAGTAATACTGCTCCAACAAACAAAAAATGAAAATAATGCTTCACATGCTAAAGATAGGGATTCTAGCCAGGAAATTCCAATAGCCTGGCAAGATCCTCGGGCTGAAGGCTTATCCCATCCACAATATGGGTTGCCTGCCTGTAAAAGAATTCTCGTTCTTCAAGAAGAGTTTTAATGAATTCGAGCAACTCGGTTTCGGATTTTCCCTTGATCAGGGGGCGTTCGGTTTTGGATCGGATTAGCCTGTCTTTCAGTGCGTCCGGACTTAATTGAATGTAGATGCTTGTCCCCTTTTTATTCATCAGATCGATCATCTGCGAATGACAGGGTGCGCCGCCACCGGTGGAGATCACAAGCTTTTCCCGCCGGCATAATTCGGCCAGGATATCGCGTTCCCACTTTCGGAAAACCTCTTCTCCATGTTCACTGAAGATGGCCGGGATGGACATTTCAGCTGTATCCTCGATAAGCTGGTCCATGTCTGCATATTCATATCCGATAAGGCGTGCCAGTTTAGCCCCCAGGGTAGATTTCCCTGAGCCCATGAAACCGATAAGAAATATCCGGGTATTCATGTTACCACTCTAAGGTGAATTGTCCGGCCGAACCCTTTTGATCATCCTTGTCCGGGTCCTCTTTGTCTTCTTTTGGCTTGATCACCTCCAGCGGGACCTCGTTGGGATCCTGTACGGCTTTTGGGGGTTTCTTAGGGGATGCTGCTTTTTTTGCCTTGGGTTTTTTTACTTCGGGCTTCTCCGCTTTCTCTTTCTTCGGCTCAGGGTTTTTTACTTTGGTTTTTTTTACTTTGGGTTTTTTTACTTCGGGCTTTTTCACCTCTGGTGCGGATACTTGCACCTGCTGATCTTCGCTCCCCTCAGGGCTCAGCTCCTGGATCACTTTCACTTCGTAATTGGAAAGCCTTTTGCCCCTGGCTTTGTAACTTTTGATCCCGATAAACTCTGCTACCTCGATGATCTCCGGATTACGATCCTTGTTTTTACCGCCAAACTTCAGTTCAAGCCTTGGATATTCCACTTCGGTAATCCTGATCAGCCTGGATTCGGGATGCTCACCGATAAAGCGGGTTTGTTTTGCACCTGGTTCAATCAGAAAGCGTTTCAGGTAGTAATAGTTCTGTTCAGCATCATAATAGGCTGCAGACCAGATCTTTTCGCCCCTGAATTTTTCGATGATCTGCACATCGTCCTCAAAATGGTTGCTGAGGTCGAAATTGGTGGTCCTGAAGTTTCCCGATCCGGTGATTACCAGGATCTGGTCCTCCCCGGAGAACTCACCGAGGAATTTGCCCCTGGCATCCACATTCAGCCGCATCACATCCTCGTCGAACCAGATCTTCCTCCCACCCAGGGTGGATACCCCTTTTTCTTTGATAACGATTTTCTGGACAGAGAACTTGGTCAGGATATTACCAAGAGCACCCCTTCCCTTGATGGCCAGATCTGCAAAATCATACTCAAAAACCGGATTTTTCAGCCGGGGCCGGGGCCTGAGGTATACCTTGATTACTTCAGCTTCGCCATTGGGATTTGCGCTGAAATAGAGAATCTTTGAATATTTGTGCTCCTTACCAATGTTGTATTGCTTGTCGCGGGTGATCCCGGTTACCGGGGCTCGCTTCATCATTACATTTCCCGAGTTTCCATCGAAATAGACCACGTTGTAGATGGTACGGCTGTCGTTTTTCTTAAAGACCGCAGCGTGGATGATATCTTTGCCAACAAATTGCTTATCTGCTACTTTGGAGATGGTATAGGTCCCGTTTTTCAGGAAGACAATGATGTCATCGATATCTGAACAATCGCAAACATAGGTATCTTTTCGCAGGGAGGTGCCAATAAAGCCATCCTTTGCATTCATATAGAGCTTTTGATTGGCCACCACCACTTTTGCAGCTTCAATGCTGGCAAAGTTCCTGAGTTCGGTCCTCCGCTCCTTTCCCTTACCGTACTTCTTTTTAATCTGCTTGAAGTATTCAATGGTGTAGGCCACCAGGTTTGCCAGGTGGTTTTTCACCTCCTCCATTTCCTCTTCCAGGCTCTTGATGTGCTCATCGGCCCTTTTCACATCGTATTTTGAGATGCGTTTGATTTTGATTTCGGTCAGTTTGATAATGTCTTCCCGGGTGACTTCCCGCATCAATAACTTCTTGTAAGGATCCAGGCCCTGATCGATGGCTTCGATAACCGCTTCCCAGGTCTCACACTCCTCGATATCCCGGTAGATTCGTTTTTCAATAAAGATCTTTTCCAGCGAGGAGAGGTGCCAGTCTTCCTGTAATTCCCGGAGCCTGATTTCCAGTTCCTGCTTCAGGAGCTCCTTGGTGTGATCAGCATTGACCTTCAGGATTTCACTGACTCCCACAAAACGAGGTTTGTCATCATCGATCACGCAGCAGTTGGGAGAAATGGAAATCTCACAGTCGGTGAATGCATAGAGGGCATCAATGGTTTTATCGGAACTTACGTTGGAGCCCAGGTGGACCAGGATTTCTACATTTTCAGCCGTATTATCATCGATCCGCTTGATCTTGATCTTCCCTTTCTCATTGGCTTTTATGATGGTATCAATCAAGGAACCGGTATTCTTCCCATAGGGAAGGTCCTTGATTACCAGGGTTTTGTTATCGTGTTTCTCGATCTTGGCCCTGACCCTGATGGCTCCGCCACGCAAGCCATCGTTGTAACGCGACACCTCTGCCAGTCCGCCCGTAGGGAAATCGGGATAAAGCTCAAATTCTTTTCCCTGCAGGTATTTGATGGAAGCATCAATGAGTTCATTGAAGTTATGGGGAAGGATTTTTGAGGAAAGCCCCACGGCAATCCCCTCTGCACCAAGAGCCAGCAGGAGAGGAAATTTCACGGGCAGGGTAACAGGTTCCTTATTCCTGCCATCGTAGGAAAGTTTCCATTCGGTGGTTTTGGAATTAAAAAGTACCTCGTTGGCAAAGGGAGACAGCCTGGATTCAATGTACCTGGAAGCGGCAGCTCCATCTCCGGTATAGATGTTTCCCCAGTTTCCCTGGGTATCCACCAGCAACTCCTTCTGCCCGATGGACACCAGCGCATCACCTATGGAAGCGTCCCCATGGGGGTGGTACTGCATGGTGTTACCGATGATATTGGCAACCTTGTTGAAGCGACCATCGTCCATCTTTTTCATGGAGTGCATGATCCGCCTTTGAACCGGTTTCAGTCCGTCAATGATATGTGGTACGGCACGTTCAAGAATTACATAGGACGCATAATCAATAAAATAATCCTCATACATCCCGGTGAGGCGCGTGATTTTTACATCCTCTCCTGAGTTCTGTTCTTCAGCTTGTGCGTCCAATGATGTATCGTCGATGTCTTTCATCTCTTTCTACACTGATTCTTCTTGACCTGGGTATTTAAATAGCGATCAGGCTACCTCCACCGGATCCTCTTCCACCCTGAGCCTGTCAATGATAAAATTTTGTCGTTCGGGTGTGTTCTTACCCATGTAGAATCCAAGAATCTCTTTTAAGTCGTCTTCTTTCTTCAGGCGTACCGGCTCCAGCCTGATATCGGGACCAATGAAATGCTTGAATTCGTCCGGGGAGATCTCCCCTAATCCTTTAAAGCGGGTGATCTCCGGATTCCTTCCCAGCTTCTCCATAGCACTGTTTTTCTCCTCGTCGGAGTAGCAGTAGAAGGTCTCTTTCTTGTTCCTGACCCTGAACAGGGGAGTTTGCAGGATGAAGAGATGGCCATTTCGAACCAGGTTGGGGAAGAACTGCAGGAAGAAGGTGAGCAGGAGCAAACGGATATGCATGCCGTCCACATCTGCATCTGTGGCGATCACCACGTTCTTATACCTTAATCCGTCCAGACCGTCTTCAATATTCAGAGCCGCCTGGAGCAGGTTAAACTCTTCATTTTCATAGACCACCTTTTTGGTAAGTCCAAAGGAATTCAGGGGTTTTCCCCGGAGGCTGAATACCGCCTGGCTATTTACATTTCTGGATTTAGTGATGGAGCCGGAGGCGGAATCTCCCTCAGTGATAAAGAGGGTGGATTCGTTTTTTCGCTCGTCCTTCCCATTGTAATGGATCCGGCAGTCGCGCAACTTCTTATTATGCAGATTCGCCTTTTTGGCTCGCTCCCTGGCCAGTTTCTTTATCCCGGATATGGCCTTTCGTTCCTTCTCCGACTCCTGGATCTTCTTTAACATGGCATGGGCTGTTTCGCCATGTTTGTGAAGGTAATCATCCAATTTGGATGTGAGGAAATTCATTATGAAGTTCCTGACCGAAGGACCGTTGGGCCCGATATCTTTTGAGCCAAGCTTGGTTTTGGTCTGGGATTCAAAAACCGGTTCCTCCACCTTTATGCTGATGGCAGCGATGATGGAGGTGCGGATATCGGAGGCATCAAAATCTTTTTAAAGAAATCCCGCACGGTTTTGACAAGCGCCTCTTTAAAGGCCACCTGGTGGGTGCCGCCCTGGGTGGTATGCTGTCCGTTTACAAAGCTGTAATACTCTTCACCATACTGGTTGCCGTGGGTAAGGGCCACTTCGATATCCCCGTTCTTCAGATGAATGATGGGGTAGAGACCTTCCCCGCTCATATTTTCCTGCAGCAGGTCAAGGAGTCCGTTCTTTGACTGGAATTTTTGCCCGTTATAGGAGATGGTGAGCCCGGTATTCAGGTAGGTGTAATTGCGGAGCATTGTCTCGATGTACTCATCGATGAAATTGAATTTTCCGAACATTGTGTGGTCGGGCTCAAAGGTGATCAGCGTCCCGTTCTTTTCCGATGAGTTCCGTTGGGGATGATTCTTCACAAGTTCCCCTTCGCTGAAATCCACCGATTTTTCCTTCCCTTCTCTTATGGATTGGATGGTGAAGCTGGACGAGAGCGCATTCACGGCCTTGATCCCAACACCGTTCAGCCCTACAGATTTCTTAAAAACCTTGGAATCGTATTTGGCACCGGTGTTCATTTTTGAGGCCACATCTACAACTTTCCCAAGGGGAACACCACGACCGTAATCACGGATGGCAACCCGGTGCTGGTCGATGTTGACTTCAATGGTCTTGCCAAATCCCATCATGTATTCATCGATACAGTTATCAAGGACCTCCTTCAATAAAATATATATACCATCATCGGGGGAAGAGCCATCTCCCAGCTTCCCGATATACATGCCCGGGCGCTTTCGGATATGCTCCTTCCAGTCAAGCGTACGTATGGTATCTTCTGAATAATTCGCCGTCATATTCTTCTCCTCTTTGGCAGCACAAATATATGCAAAAGTATGGCCTGAGCATCATTTCTTTTTCAACACAAAACTCTTAAAAAGCGGTTAAAAAAAGACCGGGATCAATGCCATTCAATGGCCTGAACCTCCATGCGGGTGCGGCTTCCAGGGTGGTAGGTGCCCTGGGAATCAAAATCCCACCACCAGCTGTCGCTTCGAATCCCCGGGGGTAAGTTGGTGTAAAGCAAAGCTTTGGAACTTTTTGCCCCGTTTTTATCCACCACCTCCTCCATGGTATCTGTTATCAGGCAGCCCGGTCTTTTTGTCATCCAATCCACGTGAAATGCCTGGATGGCAGTGCGAAAGGGGGTAAGATCCTCCTGTTGAAAATGCTTTTTTTTCAGGATGTGGTCGCAAACGATAATATCAAGCTGGTTCAGCAAATTGACCGATATAAGGACATCCGGCCGGATATGGGGCAGGGGTGGAAAGAGCGAGAATTCTTCCTTTAGGAATCCCTCCAGGTGGGAGGCAGATTTTTCAAGGTAGCTCCAGACCTGGTTAATTGCTCCTCCTGTAAGATCCTCTTCAATGAGTTCTACCTGAGGCATGGCAGCTGTACGTTTGCGAATCTGTACCGGATGGTGTATATCAACCAGGTAGATATGATCGAACCTGCTGCGGAGCTGCTCGAGTGGAACATCCAGTAACCAGCCACTGCCCAGGACGGCCACGCTTTCTGCTTCAGTTTCCTGAAATGAAGCACTTATAAAGCTGCGGGTTCTTTCCAGGTGGCTTTTCCAGTGGGACGATTCACGAAGGTAGCGGTTCATGATCCCCTCCTGGTCCTTAACAAAACCCATACGCCGGATGGACGGGTTTCTCTTTTTCATTTCCTTGCGATTTCCTGTTCCAGCCTGGTGATTCCCTCCTCCATCTTCTCCCTGGTCAGTTGCATAAGTTCTTTCACATCAAGTCGTTCTACCTCGCTGGCCGGGATCTCATCCAGAACCCGGATGTGGATGGGAGCCTTGCCTTTTAATACCCAGGAGCCACGATCGAAGGTCTTTTCTGAGCCTGTGTGGACGATGGGGATCACCCCGCAAGCGGTCTTTTTTGCAAGCAGGAAAGCTCCTTCTTTAAAGGGTCTCATCTCCAGGGTCTTTGAGCGGGTTCCCTCCGGGAAGAGAAGAATGGAAGAGCCCCTGGCAATTTCCTTTTCGGCCTGGGAGAAAAACTGCGCCCCCGAACGCAGCGACTCACGTTTAATCCGGATGGAATTTGTAAGGGAGAGCACCATCCCGATAAAGGGCAGCCTGAAGTTTTCATCCTTGGAGGTCCATTTGAAAGGTCTCCTGATCTTGTAGAGCGCCAGGATATCTATGAGCGAGCGATGGTTGGCCACCATAACGACCGGGCGCTTCCATGGAATTTTTTTTCTGCCCTCCAGGCGGAGCTTCCAGAAGGGGATCAGCGACTGGTAATGCCAGGCCCAGAAGGTACCCATCATGTGGGCCGCCACCCTGCGCCTGTCCCACCAGAAGGTCAGAACCCACACCAGCAAAAAAAAGGGGGTAATGATGATGGAAGTTATGGCCATGGTGATCCAGGCAACAAGAGAGTAAATTTTAAGTAGAGACTTCCGCATTTTTATCCTGATGGCTAAAAATACAAATATAGCCCCAAACTTAATTAATCAGGTAAAATCGGCTACATTTACATTTACCGGATGTAGAGCCTTAGGAGGTGAAAAAGAATGAAGTGTTTTTCCTGTTCCTGCTGGCAGTGATATGCTGCCTTTGTGGCTGCGTGGAACGCTATTATCCCGATGAGAATGAACTGAACACCGGTACCCTGGTGATCAACGCGCATCTGACAGATCAGCCCGGAAACCAGGTGATTGAAATTTCCAGGTCCGTAACCCTGCTTCATCCTTCTGCCGACCCGGTTTCGGGCAGTTTTGCTGAACTGATACGTGAGGATGGGAAGTTCAGGGAGTTCCTGGAGGAAAGGCCCGGGTATTATGCCTGTGACCTGGACGATTCTTTCCTGCAAACCGGAATGTCTTATATGCTTCATGTGATCACTCCCGATGGCAGGGAGTATGAGTCCGCGTTTGATAAGCTGAGACCCGTCCCGGTGATTGACTCCATCTACTACGAAGTTGAGACTGCCAGTTATGAGACCGTAGCAGATTCCACGGATGGAATTCGTTTCTATATTGATTTCACTTACAACGATGAGGCCTATGAGTACATGCGCTGGGAGCTAATAGAAACTTACGAATTTCACAATCCGGAAATGGAAGCATTTATCTGGGATGTGGACTTTAACTATTACGAGTTGCCCGATACCAGTAATTACCGCGTTTGCTATATTAGCAACCATCTCTCTGAAATATACAGTATGTCTCTGAGCTATCTTGATTTCGGGATCTATATCAAGAAGCCCTTTGCCTTTGTGCCCAATATTCAACAGGAGCAGAAACTAAAGCATAAGTACAGTGTCCTTGTAAAACAGTACTCCATGGGCGAAGAGGCGTTCCATTACTGGAATGAACTGAAAAAAACCTCCCAGGAACAGGGTTTCCTTTTTGACAGACAGCCGGCCCTGCTTAAATCAAATCTACGAAATGTGAATGATGAGGAAGAGCTTGTCCTGGGATTTTTCAGCATGTCCGGAGTGGTGGAAGGTCGCGCCTTTGCTGAAAAACCAGAAGGACTTGACCTCAGCCTTTATGAATGGTATTGCTTCCCGACGAATCGGGGACCGGCCGGATGGGTTACCAGGGAGGATCTTCCCCTCTATTATGCAAGAGCCTGGAGGGATGGTAAGTCTTCTTATGCAGAGGTAAATAAACAATGTGTGGACTGTCGGGAATATAAGAACAGTACCCATATTCCTCCCGATTTCTGGTAACTTTACCTGAAACGTGGAGAAGGTATTTTCATACATGGGATGGATGGCCCTGGGGATCATGATCGCAGGGTGCGTGGAACGCTACTATCCTGAAGAGGATGATCTGAAGACAGGTACCCTGGTGATCAATGCCCACCTGACCGATCAGCCGGGGGAACAACTCATCGAGATCTCAAGGTCAACGGGGATTACTCTGCCCTCTTTTGATCCGGTTTCTGGAAGTTATGCTGAACTTATCCGGGAGGACGGGGAGTTCAGGCAGTTCTCTGAAGAATCAAATGAGTCAGGTTATTATGCATGTGATCTGGAGGAAGGCTTCCTTCAAACCGGGATGTCCTATATGATCCATGTGATCACACCGGACGGGAACGAGTATGAATCAGATATGGATAAGTTGAGGCCCGTACCTGCCATTGATTCCATCTACTACCTGGTGGAGACAAACTCTTATGCTTCCGAAGCCGATTCAATAGGTGGCATACGGTTCTATATTGATTTTACCTACGATGATGAAGCCTATGAATACATTCGCTGGGAGGTCATTGAAACCTATGAATTCCACAATCCCTCCATGGAGGCCTTTGTTTCGATTCCAGGAATAGGGCTGCAGCAGTTGCCCGACACGAGCAATTACCGTATTTGCTATATCACCAATGCACTCCATACCATTCACAGCATGTCAATGGGCTACCTCGACTTTGGGATTTATATTAAGAAACCCTTCAGTTTTGTCCCGAATAATCAACTGGAACAAAAACTGAAACACAAATACAGTCTGCTCGTCAAACAGTATTCCGTGGGGGAAGCGGCATTCCACTACTGGAACGAATTAAAGAAGACCTCTCAGGAACAGGGATGGCTCTTTGACCGTCAGCCAGCTTTGCTAGGTTCGAATATTTGTAACATTAATGATGATGAAGAAGATGTGCTCGGATTTTTCAGTATGTCCGGAGTGGCTGAGATCAGGGGATTTGCGGTAAAACCGGAAGGACTTGATATGAGTTTGTACCCCTGGTATTGTTTCCCTGTGCCCAGTGGCCCCGGAGGGGCCGGGGGTGATGAGAGTGTTCCAAGCTATTATGCCCGGGCATGGAGAGATGGAGTGTCTTCCTTTGCCTGGGTCAATAAACATTGCGTAGATTGCCGGGCATATAAAAACAGTACGCATATTATGCCGGATTTCTGGTAGAGAAAACGAATTTTTAAGTAATTTGGCCGATTGATGCGCATGAGAAGAACCTTAACAATTACAGTGCTGATAGCCCTCCTGGGGCTCTCCGGACTCTACGCCCAACAACAATCCATTACCGACTACCTGGCCGAATGCCTGAGGAAGTATGGGAATGATGCCGACCTGGTGAACGGGGAAAAGTATTATTATCCTTACAGGCAGTCCGAGGGGACTCCCTTCTTCTTTGACGAAGCCCGAAGTGCAGTGATCAGAATCAAGGAGAAAGAATTTGCCGGTCAGCAGCTCAGGTATGATGTTTTCAACCAGAAACTGATCCTGGATTTCATGGACATCTACGGGGCTAATTCCAGCCTGGTCCTGAGGGACGATTGGGTGGAAGGCTTTGCATTCGGAGAGAAGGTCTTTGTCAGAATGGAGGGCCCCGGGGGAGTGGCCGGTTTTTACCAGCTTGTTACGGATGGTGCCATTAAGTGTGTGTACAAATGGAGCAAGGGGCAGCAACTCAATCTCAATTCAGGTGTGCAGAGTTTTTATTTTACCGATGCCTCCAAGGACGCATACCTGGTGATTGGAGAGACCTTTCATGCCTACCGGAGCAACAAGTCCTTTCTGAAGGCATTTGATCCTGAACTTCAGAAAACGGTAAAACAATTTATGAAACAAGCAAAGATGAAGGTGAACAAAGCTTCTGATTCGCAGATTCGCCACCTGGTCCAATACTGTAACTCCCTTTCCAATGAAGATTCCTAGGCTCTTATCGATTCCCTTCCTTTTTGTTTCAGTGGCCCTTCTGGCCCAGGAAGGGGGGGAGCGTGTGAATATCGATCTTGCCGGGGAGGCATTTGTGCGCTTTGTTGAACAGGTGGAAGCACAGACCAACTTGCAAATCTACTATAACAATGAATGGTTTGAAGGACGAACTATTTCTTACCGTGCCGATTCGGTGGATGTTGATGATGCCATTTATGAAGTGCTGAAAGGTAGCGGACTCTACTACAACCGGCTGGGACCGGATCGTTTTATTATCCTGCCCGAAAAGCCTCTGAGTATGCGGCTTCCAATAAGTTACTCAGCCATCGGAAATTATGGGGATATCACTGAGAGCGAGGACTATATGGGTGTCAAAGATGACCTGTACCTGACCGGGACCAGGCCCGAACAGATGGTCCGGACCATTGAAGTGGGTGAAAAGGATGCTTCTGTAGCCCGCGGGGTGGCCAGGATCAGAGGAAAACTGATAAACGTGGCCAATGGAGAACCTGTCATGGGTGCTACCATGGTCGATCTGGGCACGGGAAAAGGAGCTGCCTCTGACCGCAATGGGAATGTCAGCATGGCCATTGAACCGGGGAGCCATGCCATGCGATTCAGTTTTATCGGGATGGAGAGTGTGGATGTAACCATGGTGGTTCATTCAGACGGGGAATTCCGTATTGATATGCAGCCGGCAGTCATAGCCCTGGACGAGGTGCAGATCATGGGGGAGCAGTATCGGGAAATTAACACCACCGACATCGGAGTTGAACATTTTAGCATGAACTCACTGAAACAGGTGCCGGTATTTATGGGTGAGCGCGATGTGATCAAGATCTCCAAGTTGCTTCCTGGAATAACCAGTGCAGGCGAAGCCTCGGTGGGGGTGAATGTCAGGGGCGGAAATGTGGATCAGAATATTTTTTACATCAACCGGCTTCCTGTATACAATACTTCCCATCTTTTTGGCTTTTTTTCAGCTTTTAACTCCGATATGATCCGGGACTTCTCCATCTATAAGGGAAGTGTCCCGGTAAACTATGGCGGGAGACTTTCGTCGGTTTTCAATATTGGAACCCGCAAGGGGAACAATAAAGCGTTTACGGCACATGCGGGGATCAGTCCGGTTTCATTCCATGCAACTGTGGAAGGCCCCATAAAAAAAGATAAATCCTCTTACCTGCTCAGTGGACGTAGCTCCTATTCGGACTGGATCCTGAAAAGAATGGAGGACCCCCTGATACGTGAGAGTGATGCCTTTTTTTATGATTTTGCCGGACAGCTGAATTTCCAGCCCAGTGAAAAAAACACATTCAATCTTTTCTACTACCAGAGTTTTGACAGATTCAAGTATAGCACGCTGAGCGACTATGAGTATTCCAACAGGGGCGGTTCGGCCAGCTGGGAACGGCACATCTCTCCCGCACTCACATCCAAGCTTACCGGGACCACCTCCTTTTACAATTTTGCAAACACCGATCAAAGTGAGATATCCAGGGCCTATACCCACGAGTACATGCTGAATCACAATGAACTGCTAAGCGAATTTGAGTGGATCCCGTCATTGAAGCACAGGATTGATTTTGGTGCCAGCCTGATTTATTACAGGCTCGATCGGGGGAATGTTGAACCATACGGGGATGCCTCGATCCGGAACGAGGTGGATCTGGGATTTGAGCATGCCATGGAGGGCGGAATTTTTGTGAGTGATAATTTTGACATCAACGATTGGCTTACACTCTATGCAGGAGTCCGGTACAGTCTCTATTCTTATCTCGGACCCCAGACGGTCATGTTATATGAGGACGGAAAACCCATGTCGGAGAATACCATTGTGGACTCCCTGATTTTCGATGACTTCGAATCGATCAAATTTCATTCAGGACCTGAATTCCGCTTTGCCGTTAATATGAAGGCCGGACCCAATACCTCCTTTAAACTCTCTTTTAACCAGATGAGGCAATACCTCTTTATGTTGAGTAATACGGTAACCATCTCTCCCACGGATCAGTGGAAGCTTTCTGATTACCATATTGATCCGCAGACCGGTTATCAGCTTACAGGAGGAGTGTATCATATTTTCCCAAAGCTGGGACTTTCCTCTTCGGTGGAGCTCTACTACAAATATTCCACCGATATTGTTGAGTATAAGGACGGAGCAGATTTTATAACCTCTCCCTTAACCGAGACGGTGGTTTTGCAAGGATTGCAGAACGCATATGGGGTGGAGTTCATGCTCCAGAAAACCACTGGCAGACTGGATGGCTGGATCAGCTATACTTACTCAAGTTCGGAGATGCTGGTTCAGGGCGATGAAGATTACGAATCCATCAATAACGGAGATCCCTATCCTTCCAATTTCGACCGGCCCCATGTGTTGAATGTAGTTGCCAATTACAGTATAAACCGAAGATTTTCAGTGGGTTCAAACCTGGTCTATATGTCGGGCCGACCCATTACCTATCCCACTTCACTTTACTATATCAACAACATTGCCTACATCGATTATTATGCCAGGAACCAGTTCAGGATCCCGGACTATTTCAGGATCGACCTCTCCTTTAACGTTGAAGGAAATCTGAAAGCCGATAAGTTTATGCACTCCACCTGGAGCTTCAATGTATACAACCTGTTGGGAAGGAACAATCCGCAAAGCATTTATTTTGTGCCGGAAGAATACTTTATAAAGGGCTATTCTTTCTCGGTAATCGGAGTGCCCATATTTACCATTTCCTGGAATGTCAAACTGGGCAACTATGAGAGTCATTAAGGAGGGGTGCTCCATACTGGTACTACTCATGCTTTCTGCCTGTGTTGAACGCTACTATCCGGAGGAGGATAAAAGTCTTACCGGAACACTGGTAATTAATGCTGCTTTGACAAATATTGCGGGGAACCAGAGCATTCAGATTTCCAGGTCGGATGGACTGCTTTCCCCGAAGTTTATTGCCGAATCGAGCTGTGTGGTTGAGCTGGAGAACCTGGATGGGGACATAATCTCATTTTCGGAAACCACACCAGGTAATTACAATGGGGACATTCCGGAAGGGTATATGCATTATGGTGATCAATATATGCTCAGGGTGCTTACATCGGATGGGAGCATCTATATCTCCGACTATTCACAGTTAAAGGTTCCGAGCCCCATTGACAGGATATATTATGAACTGGAAACACGTCCAGGCGATGATCCTGAGCTTTCCACTGAGGGCATCCGCTTTTACATCGATTTCCAGGTGGATGCTGATTCATCCGAATACATGCGATGGGAGCTGGTGGAGACCTATGAATTCCACAATCCCGATTACGAAGGATTTATATACAGCTTTGACCGGGTCCTCAGACCCATGCCCGATAGTCTGGTCGACCGGCAGTGCTGGATTAGCGGGTATGTGAATGCCATTTTCACCCTGGATGCTTCAAATATAAGCGATCCCTCTTACACCCATATGCCCCTCCATTTTGTCTCCAACGAGACCCAGCGGCTGAGCCATGGCTACAGCCTGCTGGTGAGGCAACATTCCATGGATCAGGCTTCATTCTGGTACTGGGATGCGCTTAAGAAGAATTCCTACGAACAGAGTGGCCTGTATGACCGCTTGCCCTCCTTGACTCCAAGTAATATCTCCAATGCAGATGATCCGGATGAGAGAATCCTGGGTTTTTTCGGAGTCTCTGGTGTCACTGAAAAGCGCTTATATGTGAGTGATGTGGAGGGATTAGAGAAATATGATGTCAGATTCTGCTATCCCTCACCCGAAATGCCCCGTTTTCGTTTTCTTTCGCCAGCGGACCTGCCAGTTTATACTTCCACTGCCTATGATCCCGAATCAGGAAACGCTCACTCTGGTCAGACTGTTCTGGAGTGTTTGGACTGCAGGGTGCGAAAAGGGAGCGAGGGCGAAGCTCCGGATTTTTGGCCATTAGATTGAAACATATGAAACGCCCATCTATTTTTTTAATCAAAACTTGACAAATATTATTGATAAAAAATTGATGGTAAGTTACGTACGACAAATGAAAATCAATTTTTAAACGGATGAAAAACAGATTCCTAATTACCGCAGTATTGCTTGGACTTGGACTCCTGGCAGGAGCACAGGTCCGGCACGAGGGACTCCTCTTGCTTACCGACAGAGGCTACTACATCAGTGGTGAAACCATCCAATACAGAGCATTCTACAGGAAACCTGCTGAAAGTATGGATACAGAATGGAGCCGGATTCTGTATGTGGAGTTGATCCAGCCCAACGGGACTCCCCTTGTTCAAAGCAAGCTGGAGATCGATGCCAGCGGAGTCATGGGGACCATGCATATTCCTGAAGGGCTCTCTTCGGGAACCTATTATCTGAAAGCCTACACCAGGTGGATGCGAAATTGCGGCCCCGAAAATTATGCCTATACCTCCCTGCAGATATACGATCCATTTAATGAGGAAGTCCTTCCCGAGGATTCTCTTGGTTGGGAACCCAGTCCGGCAGGGCTTATGCTCCAACAGTCCGAGGAGCACTCTTCCGATATGCTGGATTGCCTGCTGAAGAAAGATAGTTACACCACCCGTGAAGAGGTAGTGGCAGAGTTGAATTGGAATTTATCATACGCACCTGCCGATCTGACAGTTAGTGTGAGCAAATCAGGTTTACATGGAGACCAGGTTTATTTTCGTCCCGGGTGTCCACCGAAGATGCAGGATGCTTCTGAAGTCCTTCCAGAAACCCAGGGTCTCTCTATCACAGGCCAGGCCGTTAGTGTATCAGACAGAGCACCGGCTCCCTATGCAACAATTTATATTTCGGTGCTTGGAGAGGATAAAGACTTCTTTTGCAATTACTCTGATTCAGCTGGCAGGTTCTACTTTTCTTTCCCCGGCTATGCAGGTGAAAGGGACCTGTTTGTTTCTACCTATCACCCGGAAATCACCGATCTTGAATTATTAATCGACAGGGATTTTAGTCAGAATGCCCTTCAACTTCCATCCTATCCGGTTCAGTTGAATGATACGCTTACCAGGATGATCACCGAAATGTCGGTGAATGCCCAGGTAAATCAGCAATATTATCCTTACCGGGCACCCGCACCGGAACCTTTAGCTACAGAAGAATTGTTGTTTTATGGCCAACCTTCTTCTATTATCAGGTTTGATGATTTTATCAGCCTCCCAAATCTTGAAGAATACTTCATCGAGGTGGTACCCCAGGTATCTGTCAGGAGGAGTGGAGGCAAACGGCGTCTCATTATTCAGGGAGCTCACCCCGATCTGTCCATCTATCAACCGCTTCTGATGATCGATGGTGTGGCTATTTTCGATGTGGAAGCTGTACTGGCAGTCTCCCCGAGATTAATAGACCGGGTGGAGATCGTAAATTCACCCTACATCAGGGGAAATGTAACCTTTGGGGGTATTATCAGCCTCATATCCAAGAATAATGATCTGGGTTATATTGATCTACCCTCGTCTGGATTGCTGGTGAATTACCAGATGCTCGACCTGCCGGTTTCGGAACCCATTCAGAAGGGGATCCTGGACCCCAGGATGCCAGATATGCGTAATACCCTGTACTGGAACCCGGAACTGAAAATAAATGAGGAGCAGGGGCAGCAAATATCCTTTTTTACTTCCGATCTGAAAGGAAGCTATGAAATACTGATCCGGGGATTCGATTCCAATGGTAAATACCTGGAGAAGCGTGTGCCCTTCACAGTGGAATAGCTGCCTTAAAAGTGCTTTAAACAAAAGCCTGATTAACAACTATTGAAAAATTTGCTTAAACCATAGAGGGTAAAACTCTATCTTATGAGCAAATGACCATCAAGAGAATGGATAGCGGCGGCCGGATGGACAAGCATGCTTTCGAAGAACTTTTCAAGAAGTATTTCCCGTCTTTGATGGCATTTTCCAGGCGGATCCTTGTGAACGAGGATGATGCCAGGGAGGTGGTCCACCAGGTCTTTATCAATCTCTGGGAGAAAGGGGGCGAGATAGATCTCTCCACTTCCATGAAATCCTATCTTTTTACTTCGGTTAATAACAGGAGCCTGAATGTGATCAGGGACCGCAAGAAGTTCTCTTCGGAGGAGGTGCCGGAGCTTGCCGGGGAGTGGGATGCGAGTGCGCTGATAGAATCCATGGAACTGGAAGAGAAAATTCGGAGCGCCATTGATTCTCTGCCTGAAAAATGCAGAGAAATTTTTGAACTGAACCGCTTTGAGGGACTGAAATATGCTGAGATTGCCGGGCATCTTGATATTTCAGTGAAAACAGTTGAAAACCAGATGTCTAAGGCATTGAAAATACTGAGAGAACAGCTGGCAGGGTACCTGAAGTTCATTTTGTGGCTGATTTTGTTTGCAATGAATTAAAGAAAGTGATATGTTACCATGGGGGTTAAAGCGCTCTGGTGTGTGTAATAAGTGAATATGTCGGAGGAAAACGTACATAAGGATTTTGATCAACTGCTGAGCGGCTATCTTTCGGGCGAGTTGAGTCCGGATGAGCTTTCCTTCTTTGAAGAGGAACTCAGGAAAGATCCCGCCAGGCAGGAGGTGTTGGATGAATACCGGCTCATCTGGGATTCTGCAAGCCCGGAGCATGGGTATGACCTGGATGCTGAATGGATCCTGCTGCAGAAAAAACTTCCGGAAATTGAACGCAGGTCCGGGCGCTCACTTCTGTTTTATACCTACCGGATTGCGGCCGTGCTTGTGGTGGGCCTGTTCCTTGCATTTTCTTCGGTTTATCTGGGTCGTCACTTGGGTATGGACCGTGTCATTGCCACCAGCGAAGCAGTTGAGGCGGTCCTTGAAGACGGAAGCAGGGTGCTTGTGAACAGGAATTCCGAATTGAGATACAGAAAATCATTTGGCAGCGAGGAGCGAAAGGTATACCTCTCCGGGGAGGCCTGGTTCGATGTGACCAGGGACAGCACCATGCCCTTTGTTATCGATGCCGGGGCAGCCCTGGTGCAGGTACTGGGAACAAGCTTCAATGTAAATGCCTACAAGGAGAATCCCACCGTTGAAATTACTGTGGAGAGCGGACTGGTGGCCCTGAGTTCCAAGGAAGAGAATAAGGATTTGATTGTGATGAAGGCAGGTTCAGGAGGCAGCTATAATAAATCGCAGAAAGAGTTGAAATTGATCCCTTCTGCCGATCCGAACAGTATTTCCTGGAAGACCAGGGAATTGTTTTTCGAGGAAAAATCCCTTCAGGAGGTTGCCGAGCTGGTGAGCAGGGTATATGATGTCCATATTGTAATCATGAATCAGGATCTGGCAGACTGTCCCATTACTGTGACTTTCAATGATCAGAGCCTGACTGCCATATTGAATGTGCTTGAGCTTACCCTTGATCTAAAAATTACCCAGGCGGGGGATGAGATCAGACTGGACGGGGAAGGATGCCTTGATTAGCCATAAGGGAATGTCAGGAACCGGATTAAAAATATCCCTGCTTATTTGCTGGCTGGCAGCGGTTCTGTCCTTATCCGGACAGGGGCCGCAGAAGTCTGTTACCCTGCATATGGACCAGCAGCCCATGCGGGAGGTACTGGACCGGATTGAGGAGCAGTCGGGACTAAGTTTCTCCTATCATTCCAGGATCATTGATGGAGATGAGCTTCTTAGCATTCATCTGGACCATGTGCCCCTGGAAGAGGCGCTGACCGAGCTGTTTCGGGGACGGAGGATTTCCTTCGAAGTGCTTGAACAGCAGGTGGTACTCAAGCGCGACAGGCGTAATAAATCCGGGAAGGAAGCTGTGGAGCCCGGACCAGCTGTAAACCCGGACGCGGTGAAATTTACCCTGAGTGGATTTGTGAAGGATTCGCGCTCGGGCGAGGTGCTTATCGGGGCAACAATCAGCACTCCGGGACGACTGCTTGGGACCATCACCAATAGTTACGGATTCTACTCCCTGACCCTGAGGGAAAAAGTAAGTGAGCTGCACTGCAGCTATGTGGGTTACCGGATGGAAAGTCTGGTGCTTCAGAAGCTGGAGGATCAGACTGCAGATTTCATACTGGAGAAGGAAGTCAGGCATATCAAAGAGGTAAGTGTCTATTCCGATGAGCTGGAGAGCATTGTGAGAACCACCCGAAGCTCGGAGGAACGGATCAATCCGGAATCTGTTAGAAAGATGCCGGCACTTCTCGGGGAGAAGGATGTGATCAAATCACTTGCGGCTGTTCCGGGGGTGAAGTTCTTCGGGGACGGATCCACGATTTTCTTTGTAAGGGGCGGGGGGCGTGATCAGAACATGATTACCATCGATGAGGCGCCCATTTACAATCCCACCCATCTCCTGGGCTATTTCAGCACGGTTATCCCGGATGCCATCAAGGACGTGAAGATCTACAAGGGTGATTTTCCCGCCAATTACGGGGGAAGGCTTTCATCTCTGATCGATATCCGAACCAAGGATGGAAACATGCACCAGTTTGCAATGGATGGGAGTGTGGGATTGCTTTCTTCGCGACTGAGCCTGGAAGGCCCCATCTGGAAGGAGCACATTTCTTTCTTTTTATCGGGACGACGATCCTACATCACCAAAGCTGTTCAAAACTGGAACCCCAACATCCAGGACCTTCATTTCTCGGATCTTCATTTGAAACTGAATTACCGGATCGGGCCCAAAAACCGGATCTATTTCTCCATGTACCGGGGAGAAGATAATTTTGAGGTTCAGAACCAGGCTGACTTCAGCACCGGCATTAACTGGAAGAACCAGACCACCACCCTGCGTTGGAACCATGTATTTTCAGACAGGTTATTCTCCAATCTCACCCTCCTGGGTTCCCGCTATGATTACCGGTTGTATATGAACATTCAGGACAATGACTACTGGAATTCAAGTATAAATAACCTGACTCTGAAGTATGATTTTACCCATTATCTGAACCCGGGAAACACCCTGCGCTATGGCTTACTGCTGGCGGGGCATTTTCATGATCCCGGGAATGTGTACCACGATGGTGTGGAATGGGATCCCGGTTATGATCTTTCGGTAAGGAATACCAGGGAGCTGGTCCTGTATGTTTCCAACCAGTTTATTATCAGCGATAATGTGTCCATAAGGGCCGGACTGAGATTCACCGGCTGGCAGAACATGGGACCCTCCACAGAGTATAAAATCATTAAAACTTCGGAAGGGGGCATTGAAAGAGACAGCATAGCCGTGAGCAGCTATCCCGATGGAGAAGTCTATCACCAGACCTTTTCGGCAGATCCCAGGATCAGTGTGGTCTGGCAACCGGGACCTAAGAACATATTTACACTGAGCTACAGCCGTACTAGCCAGAATCAATACCTGATTACTAACTCCATCAGCCCCTTTACTTCCCTGGAGGTCTGGCTGCCGGCCGGGCCCAATGTACCTCCCCAGTCGGCAAACCAGTTTACCATGGGATATACCAGGCGCTTTGCAATAAGCGGTCTGAGCCTGAACCTGGAAGCCTATTACAAAAGAATGAACGAATTGATCGATTACAGGGACCATGCCCATATGCTAATGAATCCGCTGGTGGAAGAAGAGCTTCTCTTTGGCCAGGGGCAGGCCTACGGACTGGAGACCATTTTAAATAAGGAGCGTGGCAGGCTCACCGGCTGGATATCCTATACCCTGTCCAGGGCCCTCAACCAGGTGGACGAGATTAACGGAGGCGATGCCTATCCTGCCTATTCCGACCGGCCCCACGACTTCTCGCTCTATCTTTCATGGGCATTTCATCCCCGGCTCAGCCTGACCGGTAATTTTATCTACATGACCGGGGCTCCCTTTACAACGCCCACAGCTTTCTATTATTACGATAAGCACCAGGTTCCCATCTATGAAGCCCGTAATAACGACCGTCTGCCCGATTATCATCGTCTCGACCTGGCCCTGAACTGGCGGCTTAGTAAAGCCGAACGGAAATATCAGCACGAACTGATCTTTTCGGTATACAACCTCTATAATCGTACAAATCCGGTGGCCCTTCATTTTAATAAGATCACGGACGAGAACGGAAACTTTGTGGTGCCTGTGGATTTTTACAGCAAACCGGGTCTTTTGTCCAGTCAGTACTACCTCTATGGGGTGGTCCCTTCACTGAGTTACCATTTTAATTTCTGAGATGAGAAAGCGCCGTACATACCTGAGCCTAGTGCTGGCATCCATCCTGCTGATGTTTTCCTGTGACGAACAGGTGGACTGGGAGCTGCATTACCAGGAAGAGGACCTCCTGGTGGTGGAGGCCAGGATCACCAGCGAAGTAAAGCAGCACGAGGTGAAACTTACCAAACCGCTTTACGAGATGAATGGCAGCCCTGAAGGCGTACGAGGAGCCCGGGTGGAGATCTTTGACGGGACGTCGGTGTTTTCCTTTTCCGAGGATCCGGAGCAGGCGGGAAGATATAATAGCGATTCCCTGTTTGCAGCGAAGCTGAGTCAGTATTATCTTTTGCGGATCCTGCACGAAGGTAAGACCATCAGCGCGGTGACCTTTATGCGTGAGGTCGGCCCCTTCCAGGACATGGTTGCCTACCCGGTCCAGTCGGATCCCCCTCTGCTGGAAGCCTATATCAGCGACAGCGAGGATCCATCCATTGTCAGACTGGAGCTGGACTGGAGTCATGTGCAGGGCTACGAAGGGCTGCCTGACTCGTCCACCCATGCGGTGATCTACCATTACTCCCTGAACGGTGTGGATGTGAACGAGATATTCAAACCTTCCCAGGAGCATATAAGATTTCCACCGGGGACCAAAGTATTTCGTGAAAAGGAGTCGGTGAATCCCTGGTATGCTGAATTTCTCCGGGGCATTCTCTCTGAAACCAACTGGCGGGGAGGGATGTTTGATGTACTTCCCGGGAATGCCCGGACCAATATGGAAGGAGATGCCATCGGTTACTTTACCGCGGCCGATGTAATCCGGGATACCATTCCTGAGGTATAATCCGAATCAGAGTCTTACAAATTCAAAGGTCGGATAGCCTTTTACACCCTGGTCACTGTAAAAATCAATGAAGCGAAGCTTGTAAAAAAAGCCGTCCCTGTCCCTGATTACATAATTCATGTCGGGGACGATGGTATAGACTCCGTTGTCAAAGTCGTAATACTTCCAGTCATAACCAATCACATCGGCCTGGGTGGTGTATTCCAGGGCCAGGATATTTTCAGCACTTATGTCCGTGAAATCATGGATGGTATCGCGGGCTGCAACTACCTCGTTTGGATTAAGAAGGACGCCCACAACAAGGTAGGGGTAATCTTCCCCTTCATCGGTAACCAGCATGGTGGTGTAGCGTGTAAAAAGCAGGCTCCACTGCCCGGGCAAGGGAGCAATATCCACCATACCGTCTTCAAAGGAATAATAGACCCGGTCCATGTCCGGATCCCTCAGGATCAATACCGTTGTGTCTCTGCTGTTATCCGGATTGGCATAGCGCAACTGGAAAGCTTCCCCTTGAATATCAAACTGTACTTTCTTCTCTCCCAGCAGATTACCCTCCGGATCAGTGCCCCTGTCAACAAGGAAGACATAAGAGTGCGACCAGGTGGAATCGTCTGTTATCTCATACCATTCTCCAATGGCTGTGCTATCCGGGTTGCCATCCGATGTATCAAATCTCATCTCCAGGTCGTCCATGTTCAGCTCAGCACTAAACAAGGTGTCCATGGAGTTGCCGGCCAGCATGAACTGAGCCGAGTTCAGACGAATGATCCACCCCCCCGTATTGCTTTCAAAGCTCAGGTCCCATTCAGTGACAGGAGAGCTGGAGACCACCTGGTTGTCAGAAAGGTCAAAGTATACCTGGCTCTCATACTGGGGTCCCAGGGCAGCCTGACCTTCTTCCAGGTCGCCCTGCTCGTGAGGTGGAATCAGCTCCTCTTCCTTAAAGCAGGCTTGCAGGGAGAGAAGCAATAGTATTATGAGGGAGAGACAGCGCATCCGGGTAAGAATCAATTTTTTGTAAAATTATAGTTAATGCCCAGGAAGAAGGTTCTTCCCCATCCCACCAGGGAGGAAGCTCCATCTCCGCCTCCGTGTCCCGAGCCGCCACTGGTTCCCTGCAATTGGGTGTTGTTCAAAATATTTTTTATCCCGGTACTCAGTCGTATCTGTTGCCTGAAGAGCCTGACAGCGAGATTCAGGTCCAGCTGGTGATAAGCCTCCAGGTAATTGAGGGCTATTTCATCATCGGAAATATAGGTATGAACCGGATACTCCCCGTTGTATTTGTAAAACAGATTTGCCGTCGCCTTGCTCTTGAAGAATTTCAGGCTGAGATTGGCAATGACCGATGGGGAAAAAACGAATTCGTCGGATTGATAATAGGAATCTTTTCTTCCGATGTAAGAGAAGCCGGCATCCACCGACAGGTACTTAAAGGGATAGGATGCAAGTGAGATATCTCCTCCCACAGATTCGAAATGGTCCGTATTTTCATTTCTGTAATGGAGTGGATTATCCGGATCCACCTGGACCAGGGATATGCGGTCCTGGATGATGTTGTAAAAAGCTTTGGCCTTAATTTTCAGGGGTGCCGAAGAAATGGATGTGTTGTTATTGAAGGCCAGATTGAAATTATGAGATGTTTCGGCCAGCAAGTCTTCATTTCCTTCAATCTGATGATTGGAGTCGTAGAACTGCAGGTAGAGTTCCTTCAGGGAGGGCGCCCTGAAGCCCCTGGCATAAGAAGCCCTGAGTATGGTTTTTTTATGCTCCCATTTAATGTTCAGGGAAGGCGTTAAAGGAGATTCATACTCGGTATTGTAAGAGCCCCTCAGGGCCGGTTGAAAGGTGAATTGTTCTGTGATGTGCCATTGCAGACTGGCGAACAGGGCATAATCACCAATCATCTCTTCACCTCCCTGCATGCGTTTCCCTTTTCCGAATTCTGTATTTATATCGAATCCAAGCTGGTAATCCAGCCTGCCGTCTTCAAGTGCGTGATTAAATCCGCCCCGTGCGGTGATGGAGTGGAATATGGAGGTGTCATGTTCCTCGGGATTAGGAATCAACACGGTATCCAGGGTAGTCAGATCCTTCAGGTATTTTGTTTTTGCCCGGTCATAATAGGAATAAGCCATCAATACATGGATGTTATTGCCGGGTTTCAGCTTCTGGTCAAAATGAAGGCTGTTGTTAAAGCGGGTGGTGGTAAACCAGGTATCAGTTCCTTTCTCATAGTAGGGAGCGAAGAGGTTGCTGCGGTCCAGCAGGTTTTCCCTGAAAAAGTCGACTTTGTATTTGAAGGAAGTTTTTTCTTTGCGGAAGCTGTAACTGGCACCTCCGTTCCATTGTTCCTTGGGCTTCCATTGCTGGTAACGGCTGGTGTCCACAAGCGAGTATCCTCCAAAAAAGTTGCGTCCGCCCACAAAGGAAAGGGCATGGTCCCCAAAACGGGTATCCAGGCTGCCATTGAGGTTGTATACACCTACGGATTCGTAATACCCGTGGATCCCGGTTTTAAAAGTCGAGTACTTGTTCTCCCTGGTGATAATATTCACTACTCCTGCCAGGGCATTGCTTCCATACATGACCGACATGGGGCCTTCCACAATCTCAATATGCTCCACGTTGTCCAGGTTGATCTGGCTCAGGTCAATGTTTCCGTCCAGCCTTCCAATGACGGGGACCCCATCCACCAGGATTTTTACATTTTCTCCCGAAATCCCCTGCAGGTCCAGGGATGCTCCGGTGGAGGGATCGTTGTTGATCCGGAAGTTCAGCTCCTTGGACAGCAGCTCGGCCATGGTATTGGCCGCCTGGTTTTCGATCTGGGGCTTCCCGATTAGTTTAATGTTGTAGATAGATTTATCCACACTTACAGGCTTGTACTGACCGGTAACCACTACCTCGTTAATTCCGAAATAGCTGGGCTTAAGGCGGATTTCCAACACATCCTCTTGTGAAGGAGCCGGCTGAAGGTAGTTTTCATAGCCCATGGCCGTAACGCTGAGTATGACATTATCAGCAAGAGGTACGCTGGCTTCTCCATTGATATCCCCAACGTGATAGGCCTGTTTTCCGGTCTCCTTATTCTCACAGCAAATGTGACAGAAAGGTACAGGCTGTCCGTCCGCGTCATCAATCACCCTGATACGGACATCCTGTGCCTCTGCCAGGCAGATCAGGAAGAACAGAAGGTATGTAAAAGCTGTAAATCTCCTCGCCACCTGTCAATCTGTATTACTCCTTAATGAACCTGAGTACATTTGATTCACCATCAGCACTTACCCTTATAAAAAATACCCCGGGGTTCAGGGAGGATACATCGAGCGCATAGTTTGTGAAACCACCTGAATTATACCTGGTGTTATGTACACGCCTTCCTGTCATATCAATAATTTCAATATTTGCCTGTCCCACAAGGTCGAAGAGGATATTGATCCGGTCGGATGCGGGATTGGGATAGACCTGGAGCACATTGGCCCTTTCATTTTCCACCGAGGTATACCAGGTGAGTCTTTCCTGCATAAATGTGTAGATCCCTCCACCCATTGATCCGGAGAATCCTGTAAAATACAGTTTATAATAGGTGGAGTCAGTTTCGCCCAGTGTCTTCAGGTAATAGACCACCGTGTCGATCAGATCATAAGTAAATGATTGGTTAATCTTTTTCCAGTCAGAGCCGATTTCGGTGATATTGGATGTGAATGCTGCTTCATCGTAAGTGTCATGTGCAGCCTGGTCCATTCCGGACTCCCTTACCTCCTGGGCCATCACATGGTCGTCATTGATCAGAACCCCGGTCACACTATAGGGAATGGTGAAATCATAATACTTTGTAAATAGCAGGTCCCACTCGTTCATTCCGGGTTCTCTGTCTACAAACTTCGTGCTGTCGATGGAATAATGAACGAAATAGTCACTGATGTAAGTGGCTGCTTCCAGTGTTTCCGTTTGTTCATCGCTTCCATCCAGATTGGCATATTTAAACTGCCAGGTATTGGACATGGGATTTTTCTCAATTATGGCAAGTTTTTTATAGGCTCCGGAAATCGTTTTAATCACAAAGAGGCTGTCTCCCGATATCATATGGGTGGTCATATTGTACCGGCCCCATCCATAGTCAAAGTCATCGCCCGGAATGGTATTGGCATTCAAAGCTCCCATATCAAAAGTTTCCAGCGAGTTGTACATGGGGGTCCAGTCCATGCCGGTCGTATCCAATGTGGCCCAGTCATCAATGTTTCCATCCGGATAGGTATAAACTTCAACACCTGAACCATTATTGGCCAGGACACTGACGCTCATCACCTGGGCAACAAAAGCAATATCCCAGTTGTCCCTGTCCACCGTGGTTATGGTGCCGTTCTCAAGACTGTAGTACACGTCGTTGGCATAACTTGCACCCGTGACTACTTCTTTCTGCTCCTGTGCAAGCAATCCAAGTGAAATCATTGTCATTGCTGTGAATAGTAAAGTTTTCTTCATATGCTCCTGCTTTAAGTTTTGGGTATATTCCGGATGCTAAACTAAGGACCAATATTGAAGGAATTCTGAAGTGGGATACCGGGTTCCTTTATGGCCGGGAAGTACCGTCTATCGCTGTACCCCGATTGTGTAGGTAAACTTCAGGGTAATATTTCGTTTTTCATAAACAGGCAGGGTGGGAACCTCCCTGTCTAGCATGGTATTGCGCCCTTCATTAAATACCACATACAGATCGGTCCCTTCCTTGGGATTATACCTGAAACGGATGTTGGAAAGGACCTTGTGTATGGCACTGTTGTACTGTACAAAGGCTGAAAGTGAAAGTTTGGTGGAGAACATATACAGCGCCCTCAGTCCGGCAATGTGATTATTCAGACGCTGGTTGCGATCCGGAAAACGAATGAGATCGAGACGGTACATGCCACCCAGCTCCACGGATGGTCCTATGTTCCATTTGGGCTGGATACTGGGGGATATGTTATATCCATCGAAATAGCCTCCTCCCTCAAACATGAGTATGGCATAGAATGAGCTGGTGCCAGGGGTTTGCAGCATCAGTTCCGCACTTGAATTCTGATATTTACCCTCCGGCACACTTATCGAGTCGCTTAGTTCAAATTCCTCCTCCAGCTGGTCGATTTTGAACACCGGTCCAATGGAGCCCATCCAGCTGTTTTTTGAGCTGAAGGACCAGGTGGGACTGAGGTTGTAAATCATCAGCGAGTAATCCGGCACCTGGTAAAAAACATAGTTAAACAGCCTGATGCTATGGGATTGCAGCCAGGAATCGTCAGGAGAGATCCAGGTATAGGTAAGACTTGGTGCACTTGCGATGAAGTCGTCAATCATTTCGAAACCTATGCCCGGATTGAAGCTTGTTCCGGAGTAAGTGAGCCCGGCTGAATAGGAGAAGCCCTCCAGTTTTCTGCGCTCCCAGTTCAGCGTGATACTGGTGGGTTCCATGGAGAGGGGATCGTTTTCCACGCTATCCTGGAGGGTCTGGGCCATGCGGATGGTCAGGTATTCATCCCCGATTACCCTGATCACCCCATCCAGGCCATAGCCGATGTTATACGTTCCATCCACCCCAAGCCTCGTGGTAAGCATGGCGCCCAGGTATGAGTATTCATTAAATACCCTCTTTTTTACGCGGAAGGCTCCAAAATTTTCAGAAGGAAGATCTTCAAAAGATGCCGTTTGAAGATTCAGCAAACCAATATCCCAGGTATTGATTCTGCTGTTCAGACGGGCACCTCCCCAGATTCTTACAGGATCTCCCTCGTATAAACCGATGCGGCGACTGTAAAAGAGGTTGTTCTGGCCACCCAGGGCAAAATCAAAAATACTGCTTCGCTCCAGGAAAAACTTCCGCTTTTCCGGAAAAAACAGGCTGAATCGACTTAGGTTAAATTGTTGGTCGTCTGCCTCCACCTGCGCAAAGTCGGTGTTTACAGTCAGATCCAGAACCGTGTTTGGATTGATCCCGTACTTCACATCGAGACCGGGTTCAAGTTTGTAAACCTGGTCGTAGTCATAGGCGGTTTCTGACTCATTCAATTCGTTTGTCTGTTCAAATCCCGTAAGCAGGTAGGGTGAAATGTATAAGGGTTTCTTCGGACTCAATTCCTCAAAAACCACCTCCTGGTAGAGGGAAGGTTTCATCTGGCTTGTGGGCCCATATTCGTTGGAGATGGCCGGGAAGATATCTGCTGCATCCTTTGCCGGGATCCAACGGAGAACACTGAGTCCCATCACTGTTGTCCCATCAATGTCCTGGAAGCGAAGACTGGAGATGGGTATTTGCATTTCAAAATACCATCCCAGATCATCATAGCTGGCTTTGACCTCCCAGAAGGTGTTCCAATCCATGTTCAGAGGCATCTCATCCATGTTGATGGTCCCATCGTTGCTTACCGCCGCATCCCACCGGAGCCCCAGTGGATTTGTTGCGAAGAGCAGGGAGTTTTCCTTGTCGTTATAGGAATCGAAACTGACCATTATAAAGTCGGATGACATGGTTTCCATATCTCTTTTCTTTCCAATGGCCTGAACGAAGGATGGATCGGAGACATAGAGCGATCCGCCCACATAAACATACTGATCGTCATAGCCCATCCTTATGAGCGAAAGCTCGGATGGCGGATTTCCGAATACCGGGAGGTGAGAGATCATGGGGAAGGGTTCCAGCTGATCCCATGCAGCTTCATCGGGCAAACCGTCAAAGACGATGGATGCATCTATTTTCCCGATGACCCAGGGATCCTGGTCCTGTGAAAGAAGGGGGGTCATGCCTGACAAAAGCAAGAAGAACAGGGATATGGCCGGTTTGAGCTTGATGGCTTTATTAAAAAATGTCTTCCAGGAGGCTATCGAGCTTTCTTTTCAGACAGCTCACCAGCTGAAGAATCCCCAAAAGGATTAAAAGGAACCCAAGCACAAGAATAAATGAAAGGAGGCCGTCGGCCGGACTTCCCGTACCTCCCCACACGGGCAGGAAAGCGTGGCATAAGAGTATGATGACAGCTATATTCCTTATTCGGGCCATTTCTTTTATTCAGTTAATCAGTCAATTACAAAATTAAACGAAAAAAAACGTAAAGTCAATAGGGGTAAAGTGAGCCCCGGGGTGTGTAAGGAATGTAAGCAAGACATGAAAACAGTTAAACCTAATAAAAATTCACTAAAAAACAGAAATCATGAAAAAGTTATCGTTTTATTCGTTTGCAGCTATCCTTTTGGGAGCACTTCTTTTTACGGCCTGTGAAAATACATTTAACAATGGTCCGGATCTGGATAATGAAAACAGCATTCTTCCCGATCAACTTACTGTGGATATTCCTGCGGCCCTGCTGGAGGATGTAAGTTCCCTGAAAGGCGCCCCGGTGGTTGATACCCTGAAAGGCAGAGAGATCTATGGTTTCCTGAGGTTTTTTATCCATACAGGAGATCATGGTGCCCAAATCGTAAAGCACATCATCTACGGGATTCGCAGGTATAACATCGACCAGGTAAAAACAGTAAGCTATGAGAGTGAGGATGATGGTCGCATAAAGAATCTTGTGGTTGTGGAAGGTCCCGATTTTGACGGTCGTACCTGGGAGTACGGACTTACAATTACCGATGCGCTATCGGAAGGTGAAGCTGATGGAGGCAAGGGTATGCAGATTTTCTGGAACCAGAATCCAAAGGAAGGCATCACTGTGATAAAGCCCTTTAACCTGGATCGTTCCAATGATGACGATTGGGCCCAGGCCATGTTCCGGATCGATTACAGCGGTGCCGGAGAGCTGGGTTATGACCATCATATGCTTGTTTCCATTGCCGACCTGCCGGCCATTGATCCACTTCTGGCACCCTTTGCCATGGATGGTATGAAGATGTTCGTAGGGAAGAAGGGCGATTATGTGGATGTATATGGTAATTCCAGTCACCCCAATGCCAAATTCCTTACCGAGAAGGTGGGTTACAACTGGGCCTTTGTGGCATCAGGAACGGATGAAACAGATGCTGCAGTTGCTGAGGTTGGATTGCCTTTGAGCACTTTGGATGCCGAAGGACGAGACATCCTGCTGATTGAGAATTCCATCTACAATGTGATGTACCAGGAGGTGAAAACCATATGGCCCCATGCCAGTGATGAGATCCTGGAAGCCTGGCTTAGCAATACTGAAGCACCGGGTTTTTTCAATAGCAAGGGATTTATTCAAGGGGGTGAAGCTCCTGGAGATGAGTATATTCCATTGCTTGAGCGTATCAGTACCCTGGCACCTTACAATCCCGTTCATATTGCAAACCTGGAAATAGATTTCAATTAGGGTTCAGCTTTTGTACTGACCTTATTATATAATAGGGTCCGACCCCGTTCGCTTTGCCGGACGGGGTTTTTTGTACCCCGGCGGTCAGCTTTTGCCTGTTCATTTCTTCTGTTAGAACATATTTAATTATTCCCTTATATTGTATGTTGTATGTGGACCCGCTTAGGTAAATTGTTGCAAATTGCCCAGGGCGATCGGCCCATGATTGTCGCATTGCTCCTGCAGGCCTTCTGTACAGGGATTTTTGTTGGCACCCTGGAACTGGAGGCCAATACTGTTTTTTTGGAGTCTTTTGGGGCAAACAGTGTGCCTTTTGCACTGATGGTTTCAGGGGTGGCAGGAATTTTAATTACCGCCATCTATGGGTATTTTAGCAAACAACTAAAGCTGCGCTCCTTTGGTATTCTGAACCTTGTTGTGGTTCTTGGAGTTGCTGTGTTATTTGCGGGCGGACTTCAATTCCTGGAGCGGGACTACCTGGATTTTGCCACCTTTGTATTTTCCGGCCCCTTGATCCTGATTACTCTGCTTGGATTCTGGACCACCGTAAGAGGCTTTCTTTCGCCCAGCAGGAGCAAGCAATTAAGTGGCCTGATCGAACTTGCGGTTGTTGGTGGAATGGCGCTGGCCCTGCTGGGGATTCCATTGCTGGTGAGTACAGGATTTGGCATTCGTGAAATTCTTTTAGCGGGAATGGGTAGTTTGATCCTTGCGGCTATTGCACAGATGTATATACTGTCAAAGCCAGGTAAACAGGGTGGCGGATACAGGAATAAAAGTGGAAGCGCAGGTCCGATCAGGTTGTTTTCTCATCGTTATACAGCTTCGATGGCAAGCTTTGTGGTGATTGGGGTTGCTGTATCAGTTTTGCTTCATTTCGAATTTCTTTCAGTGACACAGAACCGGTTTCCCGGAGGAAAAGAACTTGTTGAATTCCTGGGTTTCTTTCTCGGAATTGGTGTAATGCTGGCCTGGATTCTGAAACGGTTTTTATTTCACTGGATCAAAAGGAAGTTCGGGATCAGGATGACCCTCCTGTTCCTGCCGGTGGTCTTGCTGCTTCTGACCATTCCAGCTTCTATATTTGGCGAAGGGTCGGGCTATGGAGGAGGCTTACAGATGTTTGCCTACTTCTTTCTGCTGGTAGTTTTATCGAATCTGTTCAGCAGGTCCATGAAGGATTCCATGGAGCAACCTTCCATGCGAATCATTTATCAGTCTCTGAATAGCCGCGACCGGGATAATATCCAATCGGGTATTGAGGGGGTTTTCAGTCAGATTGGAGTATTTTCGGCCGGACTATTCCTGTCCCTGTTTATAATGCTGCAATTCATTGAATTGTACCATGTAAGCTATGTTTTATTCGTTTTGCTTCTGGTCTGGTTTGTGGTGGGCCTATCCCTTTACAAGAGTTATCACCGCTTGTTGAAAGTGACCCTTGAATCGGACCGTGTTTTTGACCCCTCGGATCTGCGCCTGGAGGAGATCGAGCAGTTTGATATTGAACAATCCTCATTCTCCCTGGAGCTTATAGAATTTAACCCCTATTTTTTCCACTATGTCTCCAGGGAACGGGAATTATCCTTACTGGCCCATACCGATCCCATGGTACGCAGAATTATCTGGGACCATATTTTGAAGTCTTCCCCCGGCTTATCAGATATTACCATTAGCCAGATGCTTGTGAACGAAAGGGTACCGGATATTAAGGAGCGAATCAGGCAATTGAAGAAACGCAAACTGAAATCAAAACTTGGTTTGCAGGAAGCCTTTATCAGAGAACGGCTCAACAAGTTTAACAAAGTGAAGAGCGAACCGGATAACTCCATTGGGGAGGTCTTTCATACAGGGGACAGCCATGAAATCCTGGCGGCACTCTACTATGTTGCTGAGGAGAAGGACCAGAATTATGTCCCTGAAGTAATTTCTCTTTTCAGGGACCGGGATCCCGACATTCAGGGAGTTGCCATCTCCACAGCCAGCTGGCTTGATCTGGGAGGCAATGCCCAGAAATTGATCGATCTTCTTACCGATCCTTTACTCTACCGGGCAGCCTGGTCGACTCTTGTGAATCAGGGTGAGAATGTGCTTGACGAACTGGAGATGGCCTTTTACAAGCCAGATGCGGATACCAGATTACAAACCCGGATTGTTTCTGTGATATCAGCCATTGGAGGGGCGAGGTCTGTTCAATTGTTGCTGCAGAAACTGGAATATCAACACCGCGATGTATTTCATTCGGTTGTCCAGGGATTATACACAAATAATTTTGAAGCGACTGCCATCCAGGAGGCCCAGATTCAGAATGCCGTTCTGAGAATGATACAGGCGGGTACCTGGAACATGGCTGCAAAAATATCTGTGCGTACTGATGATCCGGGAGGGAGCCTTGCCAGGGTCATTGAACATGAGATCTGGGAAGTCAATGAGATGATCCTGATGCTCCTGTCGATGATTTATGATCGAAAGTCGGTTCGAAGGATCAAAATCAGCCTGCTGGACCGTCAGGCGGATGATCGCCAGCTGGCACTTGAGTTACTTGAAATATTGCTGAGGGAACCTTTAAAGACTGTTGTGGTCTCCTACTTTCATGATGTGGCAGTCAGGGAGAAACTGGATAAGCTGAAGGAGCTGTATCCCATTGATGTTTTTCCCACCGATGTGCTGCTTAAGAGAATTTTGAACCGGAATGTTTCCCAGATGGGAGACTTCATCAAAATATGTGTGATGGAAAGAGTGGGTAATGAAAAGCGCTTTTTTGACGAGCAGCAAATCATTGCTCAGGGATTTCATCCCAACCCCAGGATCAGGGAGATTGCGGCTCAATTGCTGCGAAAAAACAATCCGGATTATTATGACCTGGTGACCGAGAGATTAGATTTCCCGGATAACAGTTTTCCCGGACATGAGGACATGGTCAGGTGGTATGTGGATTCCACTATGAGGCTGAGCAATTGGAAGTTATTTTTGAATGTAGGAATCAACTCTTTATTTAAACTGGTTTCAATTGCCAGGCCATTTACAGAAGAATGGACTGTGGATGGAGGTTCTGTAATTCTTGCCAGGTCAGTTTCCGCAGAAGATTTTACCACCCTTTCAAATGGGATTGCAATAATTGCTGCCAATCAACCTGAAATTTTGGAGCAGATTCGTTATCTTGCCACCATAGGAGCGTGTGAAGCTTTTTTGATCGATCGGAAGGAATTTGTTGAACTTTTGTTTGATGATAGAAGTTTATTGCATGTTTTTTGTAATTTCCTGAACCAGACTTCCCAGAAGCCGTTTTAGGTTTCAGGATATTATAAATGGGTTTTAATTTATGGGTGATCCCTCAATGATAAATACCGGGGTACTACAGAGAAATCCTTTTCCGGGCAGCAGGCCTTTTTTTTCAGCAGAAGATCAACTCTTCTTCGGCCGTGATAAAGCTGTTTCGGAATTGCTCGAAATCCTGATAGAGAGAAGATTTGTGGCTATGGTTGGTGCCTCTGCCAGTGGAAAAACCTCTCTGATTCAATCCGGTGTTATTCCTGCACTACTTGCGGATATGAAAAAGGAGTGGGTTCCCGTTTATATCAGGCCCGGCAGGCGTCCCATGGAGAGCCTGATCAGGGGGTTTCAGCGTGTATTCCCAAATAATATTCCTGACTCTGATGTATATGCCTTTTTAAAAAGTTCGCAGAGTATCGGGGATTTCATTGTTGAGAAAGGTCTGGGTAACTACCATTATTTTCTCGTGGTGGATCAGTTTGAGGAGCTGTTTACCTGGCCTCTGGCCCTGAAAAAAAGGAAAAGCGGGAAAAACCCCGATGCCATACATTTTATCAACCATCTGATGCGCCTGGTTGATGCTTCCGATCCGAAAATATTTCTGATGCTGTCGGTCCGTTCTGATTTTCTGGATTACTGTTCCACCTACCGGGAGCTTACGGAGCATCTCAATAGAAGTAAGTACCTGCTTCCACATATGAACAGGAATGATTTGACAGAGGCCATACTGGAACCTTTTCACGTGGCCGGATGTAGCGTGGAAGATGGTTTTGAGGAATACCTTTTGAACGGCCTGGAAGATGTGGAGCCTCAATTGCCGCATTTGCAGCATGCACTAAAACGGACCTGGGATCATTGGAAGAGCAAGGGGAGAACAGACCTGCCTGTGAGTGTTGATGATTACCAGGCCACCGAAGGCATTCGTACCGGTTTGAGCAAAGACCTTGAGAATTTATATCAATCGCTGGAGTTTTATCAAAAGGAAATCTGCGAACGTATATTTAAAACCATTGCATTTAAAACAGGCAGACAGGAGCCTTATAGCCGAAGGACCTCCCTGGGGAATATTGCCAGGGTTGCACAGTGCAAGGTAGACAGGGTTATTGAGGTGGTGGAAATTTTTGATAAAGCGGGACACCCCTTTCTGGGTTACCAGCATACGGCGCCACTTTCATCCGAAAGCAGGATTGAATTGTCGCACGAGTCACTTATAAATATCTGGGATCGTCTGAGGCAATGGGTTGATGAGGAAGATGAGGCCATCAGCATGTACCTGAAGCTTTCTAAAGCTTCAGCCATGTATCAGCAGGGCAAAGGAGTTCTTCTGGAAGCGGAGGAACTTCAAAAGGCTATCGATTGGAAAAAATTGCATAATCCTACCCCTGCCTGGGGGATTCAGTTCAATCCGGCTTTTGAGCGAGCAATGGTTTTTCTGAACACCAGTGAAGAAGAGTATATCTGGAACGAAAAGCGGAAAATATTACAGCAACGCAGGAAACAGATCCTGAACCGCTCTATGATTTTTGGGACAGTGGTCATCATTGCAGCGGTGGTCCTGATTATTGTTATCTCCAGGAACAGGCCTGTTGATCCAGATCAAGAGGTTCAGACCAATGTCCCGGAAAGCATGCCCCCGCAGCCTGAAATACGACCTTCTGAGGAGCCCCTTATTGTAGAGGAGAATCAGTATATGGAAGAGGTGGCTGAGCAAGTTCAGGATATTACAGAATCGGGACCCATCGGGCAAGAGTCTGAAGAACAGGGGTCCGACATACACCAGGAGACTATTTCAAATACGGAGGAAACTACACAGGATACTGAAGATCCTGTGCAAGATCCTGTGGAAACGACACCCGATCCTTCAATAAACAACAACACGCAGCCCGAACCGGTTAGCACCAGGAGCCGGGAGGCAGAGATTATTATATCCATTGTCAAGGATGTGGCGTATTTGAGTGCAGGGATATCAAGAGATACGGAACTACAGGGTTTGCTTGCCTACCAGTCTTACCTGATGAACAAGCAATATGAGGGGAATGCCTTTGAACCGGACATCTATAAAGCGCTGTATGAAGCCTTGAAAAAATTAATTTCACCGGCTTATAATATGTATAGCGGCCTGAGAGCTTCCATCAAGGATGTGGAGTGGCTCGAACGAACGGGAAGCTTACTGACTGCCAGCAGCGACGGCAGCATTAAAATTCTTTCGGGAACTTTCGCTAACCGTGCTTCGCAAACACCCCTGGCGGGAACCGGGTTGAACAACGAATGTCTTGGAATCAGTCCGGATGAACGTATTGCAGCAGTTGGGACCAGCGGTGGTGGAATGCTGTTTATTGAGCTTGAGAACAGAGGTGAGGTAATTCATCAGAACCGGGAACAGGGCGACAATGTGCTTTTTATTGAGAACCTGGGCAGTAGCGGATCTTTCCTTTCTGCGGGTAACGATAACAAGATACTGAAGTGGGACTATAGCAGCTTTGCACCCACTACGCTATTAACTCTGATGGCAAGGCCCCTGGCCCTGGCAAGCTCAGACAATGGTTCGCGAGCTGCCATTGGAACGAGCAGTGGCAGACTCTACACAGTGAATGTGAATGATCCGGCCAGCTTACAGGAAGTAAATAATTTTGGTGGCAGCCGGGTCAGGGCACTGGGTTATAGTCCGGGTCAACGCTATCTGGCTGCCGGAATGCTTGATGGCTCGGTAAAAGTCCTGTCCGGTGATGGCAGGAGAATCATTGCCAACCTTTTTGGCCCGGGAGCAAGGATTTCAGCAATAAAGTTCAGTCCGGATGGAAGGTTTCTTGTTGCTGCCTCAAATGATGGGAATGTATACCTGTGGAATGCCTTGAAATGGGATGATCCGGCCGTTGTATTTACCGAGAATGGGGGCTTTGTTCTTTCCCTCTGCTTTAGCAGGAACAGCAACTATTTTTACAGTGGTAGTGTAAGTTTTCCCAGAGTGGTTGGACGACCATTGGATTCTGACCGGATGGCATCGGATTTCTGTTCCCTGCTTACCAGGAACCTGACCCGGGAAGAGTGGAACCAGTATTACGGGGAAGATATTCCCTATCAGGAAACCTGCCCGAGATGATAAAAAAGTTTAAGTATATGCTTAAGAGGATTCTCATTATTCTTGTTCTGGGCCTGGGTGTTCAAGCCCTCTTGGCTCAGGATCTGATTGACTGTGCCAACTTGCTCGAAGACGCCAGGGAGGCATATGTTGCAGGAATGGTTGAACTGGTTCCGGAGTTAATGCTTGAATGCATCGAATCCAATAGTATCACCGGCGAAGCAAAAAAAGAAGCATATAAACTGGTTATAAACTCCTACCTGTTCGATTACAAGCCCGCAGAGGCTGACAGCCTGATGGATGGTTTCGTTAGAGATTTTCCAAACTACCGGGCACAGACTGCAGACCCCCAGGAGTTTGTTTATTTGCTTGACGCGCATTTAATTGCCCTTGGAATCAATCCGGATCAGATTCCGGAAGATACTACCAGCATAGTTGTAGATGCCAAAAGAGAAGGGTATTTCAGCCGCCGGGTCATTACCAAAGGAGCCGGCGAATATGGGAATACACTCGGATTCAATGTGGGAGCTACCTTAAGCTGGCCTAATACTCTCGAAGGCTATAGTGTTGGAGATCCTGCTCAGGATGATAGCCATTTTGGTCCTTTGCCCGGATTTATGATAGGTGCTGAGGCCAACCTGATCATCAACAGGAAATTTGAAGCCTCATTTGGACTTCTGTACAACCTGGCCCGCTTCAGTTATTCTGCAACTCCCCTGTCATTTACTTCCTACAGGTATGTTGAGTCGCAGAGCCAGTTCCAGGTACCCCTTTCCGTGTTGTATAAGCTAAATCCTGAAAACAGGATCCTTTGCTATTATTTGCGGGGTGGACTGATCCCCTCTTACCTGTTTTCAGCTTCAGGGAAGGGGACAAGAATAGTTGAGGGTTCGGGGGACGAAGTAGTGGTGGATCCACTGAGCATTACAGACTCAAGAGTGAGTTTCAATCTGGATGGCATGCTTGGTGGAGGAATCCGGATTCCGCTGAATAATGCTTTTATTTTTGGTGAACTCAGATTTTCCACCCGTATTCTAAAAGCCAACCAGGATGATTCTCACTACCACAACAACGACCTGAGCTGGACGCTATATCACGTGGATAGCGATTTTCGGGTTTACCAGTTAAGCATTTGCGGTGGTATTTGCTGGGATATTACAAAGGAATAGATGCAAACGATGATGAAATACGGCTATATATTGATCCTGTTGTCAGCCTTCTTTCTGTCCTGCGAGAAAGATATGTCAAGTGAACAGGCTGAGGGTTTTATCAAATTTTATGGCAGTTATCTCTTGGACGAGGCCGGTGAGGTGGAGGTGCTCGCCGGTGGTGGTTATGCCATATGTGGCACGGAGACCACTGCCTCACAGGGGAAAAGAATGGTATTGATTATCACGGATGAATTCGGGAATGTTCAAAGTGGCTTTCCCAGGTACTACGATGACCAGGGGATGGAAACAGGAGGCAGTTCAATGATCGCACTGCAGGATGGAGGAGGATTTGTTCTGTCGGGTTTCGTGGAAAAACCGGTGCCGGGTTCACAACAAGTACAGAAAGACATTTTTCTGGTAAGGACTTCCTCTTCAGGTGATACCATCTGGCAGCGAAGCTATGGTTCCCATGAGGATGAGCAGGTACTTCACTCCGTTGAAGGGCTTAGGTCGGGATACATGCTTGCGGGCTATCAGTTGAAGGATGGGAAATCGGACATCATGGTGATGGGTGTTAGCGATGAGGGTGATTCCATCAGGCTGAGTCTTAATTATAACAATCCCTATGCGGAGAATTCCACGGCCAGCTATCTTTTGAATGCAGGCGACATGTATCTGTGTGCATGTACCTATGATAAGCTCAACGGAGAAGGAACAGGCATCCAGGTGCTTACATTTGATGATGAATTGAGCCCGCTGGCAAAAAATCTTTCCGGAGAATATAACGAATATGGAATGTGTGTTCTTGAGCAGGGAGGAGGACGTTTCCTGGTTCTTGGTAACCGTGAGAACACATCGGGGAGAAGTGAGATCCTGCTCTATGAAATTGAGACAGATGGTTTATTAATTACATCTGCAAGTTTGAATGCAACTATTTCCGATGGAAATGCAGACTTAAGAGGGGAGAGAATGGTACAAACAGCCTCGGGCGGCCTGGCCATTACCGGGACCAGGAGGGCAGGCAACAGCGGTGAAATCCTCTTGCAGTTTGTCTCCTCTTCGTACCAGAATGAAGAGCCTGTCTCCTTTGGAGCCTCCGGGGACCAGGCCGGTAAGGATATTGAACTTGCCAGGGATGGTGGATTTGTGGTTCTGGGAACGAACGATTCCGGGGGGAACAGTATTATCTCTTTACTAAAGACCAATGCAAGCGGGGATCTATAGGGATATTTTAAATAACGAAAATTGTATCAGATGAGGAGCATAAAGTACCTGTATGTTGCCATGTTTTTGCTGGTAAGCGCTACTATATGGGGCCAGAGTGTTCACCTGGAAACCGGAGGAACCACGATTACCCTGATCTGTGAAAGCTCCAGTACCTACAATTTCGTTGGGACCAACAGTGATGGGGCCATCGGTACTTTTGCTCTGTTTGTGGCCGGCACTGGGACTCCGGTTAGCGGGCACATTACGGATCTGGGTAATAATTCAGCGATTCTTGATCCGATCGGACTGGATGGAAACTATACAGTAGTTTACTCTTACCTCCTGGGGCAGGCAACGGTTAGTGTTTCCAGTGACTTTACAGTAACGCTTCTGGACAACATTGAAATACAAGGGCTTCCCGATACCGTATGTAAAAATGACTCTCCTTATCCGCTGGTTCCCCTACCCAGTCTTTCCGATCCGGGTGCCACCTATACCTTTTCCGGTCCGGGAGTTTCAGGAAACCAGGCCGCAGGCTATTATTACAATCCAGCCAGCTCACAGGTTTCAGAGGGCCTGATTCAGATTAACCTCTTTTATACTTCCACGCTGGGCTGCCAGGAGCTCAATGCCATTGCTATTTACAACAGCTTTGTTCCCACAATCAGTTTTGCCACAAGCTCCTCCTGCATCCCTTCAACCGGGGGCCTGGTCCAGTTTAATAATGAGACCAGTGGCAAGTATGCCGTGGATACCTGGAGCTGGAATTTCGGGGATCCCGATAGCGGTCCGGATAATGTCAGCGATGAGGAGAACCCCTCTCATTTTTATCCGAACGCAGGAATCTGGAATGTAAGTCTAAGTGCAGAGACCATTGATGGCTGTGTAAGCAATCTGAGTCAGAATATGACATTTTCTGATCAGCCGCTGGTCGATTTTACCTGGATTACGGATTGCTTCATCAGGGGAGAGCTTACTTCCTTCCTGAGCCGATCCGAATCACCCTATGCCACCATTGATGATTTACTCTGGACTTTCAGAACCACCAGTGGTGGTGTACTGGGACAGATTTCAAGCAGCAATCCGGAAGATACCATTGATTTTCCTTTTGCCACCAGGAATGCCTATAATGTGACCCTGGATGTTGAAAATGACGTGGGTTGTAGCGGGAGCATTACCAAAACCATTGAGCTTAAACCTGTATATGCCCTTACGACTGATGGTTTCCTTGAAACCTTTGACGACCAGCCGGAAGATTGGCTGGTGGATTCGGAAAATGGTCTGGAGAGCTGGATTTTGGGGGAACCGGATTTTACAGGTTTTGAATCCCAAACAGGAGATCTGGCCTGGTATACGAGTTTGCCTACGGCAACAGGATATCTGGAAAATTCCTGGATCGAAAGCCCCTGCTTTGATATGTCAGCACTTACGACGCCGCTGGTAAGGCTGGATATAATGAAGAGTTTTGTCCCCGGGACCGATGGAGCTGTGATGCAATACCAGTACAGGGTAAGCGAAGGCTGGAATACCCTGGGTGTGGTTGATGGAGGGATTAACTGGTACAACAGTTATGGAATATTCAATAAACCCGGAGGAAGCAGCTTTGGCTGGGGGCTATCCCAGTTTGTTCCTGATGAAGAATGGGTCCAGGCAGGTTATGCCCTGGATGCCCTGGCAGATATTCCACACTTACAATTCCGTGTGGCCATCGGGACAGGAGGAGGACAGTCCATAGGTAACCAGGGTTTTGCCTTTGATAATTTTTACGTTGGCGAACGGGTAAAAAAATCCGTTCTGGAGTATTTTACAAATTCAGCCAGCCTTGATGCCGTGGAAGCGGATGAGGTAGTTGAGCAATATGTTTCAGACTATTCTGCCCTGGTTATAGATCTACAGTACCACATGGATTATCCGGGGGAGGATCCCATGAATCTGAACAATCCCGTACCTCCCTCTGTACGCGCTTTCAATTATGGTGTCCCGGCGGTCCCCTATGCTGTTTTAAATGGGGGATCCGGACCTGAATACCGCTATGATTTTTCTGATGCGTCGGAAGAGCCCGATGGAGAGGCATTGCTATCAGCCTCCCTGGAAATCCCTCCCTTTGATGTGAGTCTTAATACAAGTTTTCTTTCAGATAAACTTGAGGGCAGGGTACGGGTCACTTGTAAAAAGAATGGATTCGATTCCAACATCCAGCTCTATGTGGTGGTGCTGGAAAAGCTGGTTACAGCCTATGCCGGTGTGAACCAGACCACTGAATTCCGGAATGTTGTCCTGGATATGCTTCCAAGTCCAAGTGGTAAGTTGCTTGGAAATACCTGGGCCGCGGGTGTTTCAGAGGACCTTTACTTCAGCTGGGACTATGCTTCATATCTGGAAGATGAGGAAGACCTGATCGTCGTGGCCTTTATCATGGACAGGGATCAGGATCAGATACTTCAGTCGGCTGTGGAAGAATATAGTCCGGGAACAGGGGGTGAGAACGCATTGGATGCAGAAAACTCATTTGCGATTTATCCCAATCCGGCACGTGATTACCTTTATGTTAATTTCGGATCCGAAGTGGAGCAGGCGGGGCAGCTGCATATTGTTGATCTTAGCGGCAGGACCTTGCTTTCTTCTGAAATCGTGCCCGGATATAGCATTCAAAAGCTGGATATTTCGGGCCTTTCAAAGGGGACCTACCTGGTTTCATGGATGGATTCGGGAGTCATCAGGGGCCGGGCGAAACTGGTTCGGGGCCACTAACTAGTTATCCTCCTGAAAGGTTTTTACGAACTCTTCTCCAAGACGGATCAGGCGATCAGCTTCTTCACTGTTGGGAAAGAACCTGGCAGTCTGACCAGCACTTATAACTTTTAATTTGAGATTCTTCAGGTGGTCTTCAATAAGCCTTACTGCTTCTCCACTCCAGCCAAAGGACCCAAAAGACGCAGCAGGCTTCCCCTTATCCCGGATGGGATTGATCACAGAGAAAAGCTTGTATATGGGTAGAAGTGTATTCTGATTGATGGTGGGTGAGCCCACCAGGATGCCATCTGCTTTTACCACATGTTCCTCCAGATCACCCAGAAGGATGTTTTCAATGTCTACCAGCTCCACACTTACTCTTTCAGATTTTTTTAATCCCTCGGCTATCTGTAAGGCCATTTCTTTGGTATATCCATAGGCAGAGACATAGGCCACCAATACCCTGTTATTCTTGCGGGTCTCTTCCAGATAAGCAGTTGCATGCTTGAATGAGCGATCTATTTTATCCTTCCAGCCCGACCGGAGTATGGGGCCATGGCCCGGACAGATCATATCCAGCGGCAGGGTCTTTATCTTCTCAATGGCCTTTAACATGAATTTGCTGAAAGGCTTCAGGATCACATCAAAGTAGTAATCAAATGCATCGTTGTAATCCCCGATCAGATCATCAAACATCAGCTCATTGGCATAGTGGGCGCCGAAGGAATCGCAAGTGAAGAGCAAGCCTTCTTCTTCCAGATAGGTGTATATGGAGTCGGGCCAATGCAGGTTGGGTGCACCAATGACCCTTAAACTTTTATTACCCAGATCAATCACATCTCCATCTCTGACTTTCAGGGATTTAAAGGATTGGTCCATCATTTCACCCAGGTAGGCCAGTGCCTGTCCGCTTCCCACTACTGTGGCATTGGGAGCGATTTCAAGCAAATGTTTCAGGGATCCTGAATGATCAGGCTCGGTATGGTTACAAACAATATATTCAATTTCAGAGGGATCGGTAAGGGACAGTAGTTTTTCCTTAAACTCGGGCCAGTATTTTTCTTTTACTGTCTCCACAACTGCCTTTTTCTCCGCATCAATAAAGTAAGAGTTGTAAGTGGTTCCATATTTGGTTTCCATTACAATATCGAAGGTTATAATTTCGTGATCGAGCACTCCGATCCAGTTTACATCTTCGCTTACCTGAATTGTATTTGTTTGCTTCATTTAATGGTCCGTATTAGGCTGCAAATATAGATAAAAAAAGCTGTCCCACTTGCGCGGGACAGCTACTGAAAACTCACAATCTGAATGTAACGGACCTAATTCATTATTTTTCGCCTTCGCATTTACTGGAACAATCACTTGACTTTTCCTTGGCGCTGCAATCGCTGCTCTTGGTGGCTTCTTTTGATTTTTCAGCTTTCTTCTCTTTTTTCTCTTTTTTCTTCGGATCATCCTCATGAAGAGAGATAAGAGTAAGCGCATTGCTATTGGCTGCTATGGCGGGAACACTGATGCCTCCGATGAAGAGGGCAAGTGCTAGAATGGCTAATGTTTTTTTCATTTTCTTTTTTGTTAGGTTAAACAGGGAGCAATATAGCGGAACATGCAGGGAGAAGTTGTTAAGCGAATGTTAAAAAGAAGAGCTCCAGGTCTTTTATTTGAAGCTGGCAATGGGAGTGACTCCTCCGACGACCTTTTGACCGGGTTTTACCATAATGTGGGCATCCAGGGGAATAAAGAGATCCAGTCGTGATCCGAATTTAATAAATCCCATCTCCTTCCCCTGACTGGCCTCTGTGCCTTCCCGGGCATAGCAACAGATTCTTCTTGCAACATATCCAGCAATCTGCCTCACCAGGAGTCGTCCATGTGGAGTTTCGAATCCCACGGAACTCCTTTCATTCAGCTCTGAGGATTTGGGGTGCCTTGCAACCAGGTAGCGTCCGGGGTGGTATTTATAATAGGAGACCTTTCCACTGACCGGGTAGTAATTGATGTGAACATCATGAATGCTCATAAAGATGGAAACCTGCGTGCATGCCTGCTTAAGGTATTCATCCTGCTGCATTTGTTCGACGACCACCACCTTGCCATCTGACGGGGCAGTAATGCTACGATCATCCTGAAAGGGTCGCCTGGCGGGTACCCTGAAAAAACGCAGAACCAGAATAAGTACAAGCAGGGAGATGGCAGAGCTAAGGTAATTTAACTGGTAGGGGAGGAAAAGGGCAGTGAGGCTTACCAATGCCAGCAAGAGAGCGATTGTAATCAGAACAATCCATCTTCCTTCACGATGTATCTTTATCATCTCACAAGTTTCATAAGAATGATCAGGATCAAAACAGCGGGGGCCACAAATAAAAGAGAGTCGAAGCGATCCAGTATGCCTCCGTGGCCGGGCAGTAATTCTCCGGTATTCTTAACTTTTACGCTTCTTTTTAATCCCGATTCAAAAAGGTCGCCTGCCAGACCAAGCAGGCTTACCAGCATGGATATGCCAAACCAGGCCCAGAGAGAGGCAATCCCAGTAATATTCCAGGCAAGCCATCCCGCCAAAAGAGTAACAAGCAATCCCCCCGTATATCCCTCCCATGTTTTGCCGGGAGAGAGAACAGGTGTCATCTTATGCCTTCCCATCAGAGATCCTGAAAGGTAAGCAAAGGTATCATTGATCCACACCAGTGCAATTAAAGCAAGGGGCATGCGATAATGAAACCCAGGCTCATTTTCCACCCAGCCCAATGCAAGAAAGCTGGAAAGGGGGACGGCCAGCCAGAGAAAGGCCAGCGTACCCGACAGGGTTATTCCGACCCTTAGAGCGGTGATAAGCCAAAGGGCAGGAGGGAGCAGAAACCAGAGCAGGCTCAGTCCGTATTGAAAGACCGCATAGCTAAGGATAATAAGCAGGGCTCCAGGGATGGCGCGGATCCAGCGAATTGAAAGATCTCGTTTTTGTAGAAGCCCGAATAACTCTTTTACACCCAGCAGGTAAACTAATAAAACTATAGCTGAAAAGCTTATAGGGCCCAACAGAATGGAGCCTGCCATCAGAACAATAAGGCTAACACCGGTAAGGGTGCGTAAAAACAATTCTTTCAATTGTAATCAAATTCCTGGATCAGTTTTTTGGCCCTTATCACATCATCGCGATTTACATAGAGCTCAACCACTCCAAATTTATATGCAGAATCCTGCTTGTTTACCAAAAAGGATTGAATATTATGGTCGGCCAGCATCTGCCTGGCCATCTCAGTCTGATAGGCTTGACCCGAAGAGTAAATATGAACCAAATGGGGTTCCATTTATCCCTCCGCGGGCCCTTTGCTTTCGTCCTTTGCCGGCTCTTCAGCTTTTGCCTCAGCCTTTGTTTCTTTCTTTTCAGGAAGCTCTTCTTTCTTTCTTGGAAGTACTTCTTCCGTTTTCCAGGGGCGCTTCCCGAAAATAGCCTCCAGGTCATCACTGAAAATAACTTCTTTTTCAAGCAGAATCTCTGCCAGCTGTTTCAGGCCCTTCTTATTCTTCTTGAGAATTGACTTGGCTCTTTCATACTGCAAGTCGATCAGGTTTTTCACCTCTTCGTCAATGGCCTCGGCAGTTTTTTCACTGTAGGGCTTATTGAAGGAGTATTCCTGCTGACCGCTTGAATCATAGTAGCTGAGGTTTCCGATTTTGTCGCTCATGCCAAAATAGGATATCATGGCAAAGGCCTGTTTGGTGACCCTTTCCAGGTCATTCAGGGCCCCGGTGGATATCCGGCCGAAAGTCAGGTCCTCGGAGGCCCTGCCCCCCAGGGTGGCGCACATCTCATCCAGCATCTGTTCGGTGGTGGTAATCTGTCGCTCCTCGGGGAGGTACCAGGCAGCTCCCAGGGCTCTCCCCCTGGGGATAATGGTCACCTTAACAAGTGGATTTGCATGTTCAAGGAGCCAGCTGATGGTGGCATGACCGGCCTCATGGAAAGCAATAGTACGCTTCTCCTCCTCTTTAATGATCTTGTTTTTCTTTTCGAGCCCACCAATGATCCGGTCCACCGCATCCAGGAAATCCTGCTTATCGACTGTTTTCTTATCCTTTCGTGCAGCGATCAGAGCCGACTCATTACATACATTGGCAATATCTGCTCCGGAAAAGCCCGGAGTTTGTTTGGCCAGAAAATCCACATCCACCGATTTATCAATTTTGATGGGTTTGATGTGAACATCAAAAATGGCTCTGCGCTCATTCAGATCGGGGAGTTCGACATGGATCTGACGGTCGAAACGTCCTGCCCGGAGCAATGCCTTGTCCAGCACATCGGCCCTGTTGGTAGCAGCCAGGATAATGACCCCACTGTTGCTTCCGAAACCATCCATTTCCGTCAATAACTGGTTCAGGGTATTTTCCCTTTCGTCGTTGGAACCAAAATTCGGATTTCTCCCCCTGGCGCGACCCACTGCATCTATTTCATCAATGAAAACAATGCAGGGAGCTTTCTCCTTGGCCTGCTTAAACAGGTCCCTCACCCTGGAGGCCCCTACACCCACAAACATCTCCACAAAGTCGGAACCCGACATGGAAAAGAAGGGCACACTGGCCTCTCCGGCCACTGCCTTGGCCAGCAGGGTCTTACCGGTTCCCGGAGGCCCTACCAGCAGGGCGCCTTTGGGGATTTTCCCCCCGAGTTCTGTGAATTTTTTCGGATTCTTTAAAAACTCCACGATCTCCCTGATCTCCACCTTGGCCTCTTCCAGTCCGGCCACATCGTGGAAATCCACTTTCACACTGGTCTCCTTATCAAAGATCTGAGCCTTGGATTTTCCCACACTGAAAATATTGCCTCCACCGGCACCTCCACCGCCTCCCATGCGACGAAGCATGTAGATCCAGATTCCCATAATCAGCAGGAAGGGGATAACCCACAGCATGATTTCTCCCATGTAATTTCTCCGCGTAATAGTCGTATAGGTGGGACGATTATCTGCAGGCAGGTCATTCATGACCCGGTTCAGGTCGCCCATAAAAACATCCTGACTGATGATGGTGAAATAGTACTGGGGCACCGGCTGACCAAGCATGGAGCTTGGCTTACTGGAACTCACATCCTCATAGCGGGCGTCACTGAGGCGCTCAGGCTTGATATAGACCTCCACCTTTTCTTTATTGACAATAACGATTTTCTCTACGTCACCCTCTTTCAGAATCTGGAAAAAACGATTATTATCGATCTCTTTCAGATTATTTCCCGAACCCAGAAACTGAATCCCGATCATTGCCAGAAGAATGATTCCAATGATCCAGTATGAATTAAATTTTGGTTTGCCGGGAGGACCTGGCTTGTTTCCCGGTCTGTTTCCTGGATTCCCACCCGGGAAGTTGCCGGGATTATTCTTTTTATCTGCCATAGCTTGTTTTAACTTTTTTCTGCCACCCTTGTTACCTTTCCATCGGCCCATAACTCTTCAAGTCTGAAGAACGACCTATACTCCTCCTGGAACACATGCACCAGGATATCAAAATAATCCAGAAGAACCCACTGGCTGTTCTGAAGGCCCTCCACATGATGGGCCCTTACAAGCGCCTCTTCCTTCAGCTTCTTTTCAATGGATTCTGTTATAGCTCCCACCTGGGTTACCGATTCTCCGTGGCAAATGATGAAAAAGTCACAAATGGAGTTTTCAACTTCAGAAAGATCGATGGAAACGATTTGATGTCCCTTCTTCTCCCTGATCGCTTCGAGGATTAACTCCCTCTTTTGCCCCACATTAAATGACTCGTTTTCCTCCATCTGGCTTTTTGTTTGTAAAGGTAATCAATTTAGCCGTTAACATTTATGTGCTTGAATTGTTGATTACAGTAGCTACTTTGTCAAAAATTGTACCATGAGAGACAGATGGATCAAATATGACAGCCTTACCTCGACCAATAGCGTTTTAGCAGAACTTTTAAGGCAGCAAACCCTTGAGGAGGGGACTGTAGTTATCGCTGATTATCAAGAATCTGGACGGGGACAGGGCGATCATTCGTGGCATAGCAGGAGGGGAGAGAATCTATTAATGAGCCTGCTCCTTTTTCCTGCATTTTTGTCAGCATCCATGCAATTCCATCTTTCAAGAGTGGCTTCTCTGGCCCTTTGCGATGCCCTGGATACCCTTGGGATTACTTCAAGGATCAAGTGGCCCAATGATATTCTTACCCGGAAGGGCAAGATCGCCGGGATCCTGATTGAACACAGCATTACTGGCAGCCATATCTCCCGCACTGTGATCGGCCTGGGCCTGAATCTGAATCAAACAGCGTTTCCGGACTTTGAGCTTCCTGCAACTTCCGTACATCGGGAAACCGGCCGGCCTGTGGATGTAACAGAGCTGGGAGAACTTGTTGAATCCTGTCTGATGAGCAGGTACCAGGCATTAAGGGAAGGCCGGATGAAGCAACTGGAAATGGACTATTTAAGTCGTTTATTTAAGGCCGGAGAGCGCTCAGGGTTTGATACTCCCGAGGGGCATTTTGATGGCATTATCAGAGGGGTTAACGATTCCGGGGAGCTGATGGTGGAGTCTGATGGGGAGGTTCGTACCTACGGACACGGCTCCATCAACATGGAGCTGAATTTTCGGAAGCCCTAAGCAGTAAAATCGAAATTCTCCATTTTATCAATGATCCCGTCGGCAAGTTTTTTCAGGGGAACCCGGAGCATGGGCAACATCATTTTGTTGACCAGGGGTTCGATGGTGATTTTTATCCTGGTATCATCTTCAGCTACCTTTTTTAACTGGATCCAGATGGTAAACTGGTAACTTGAGAATTCCGGATCGGAGCTCATCTTCACCAGTGAATAAGGATTCTTCTCAACAATCATCAGGCCCGTGCGCCCAAGCGGGTCCACCTGGAAACTGCATTTCTCTTCCGAGGACTCCCAGCCGCTGACTTTATCAGCAGGAAGCAGGTCTTTGAAATTGTGAAAATTACTGATAAACGCATAGATCTGCTGATCGCTGCTGGCCGATTTCCCTATTTTGCTCTCTATCTTCATAATTCCTGTGCTGTTTTATCCTTTCCACCGGGTCGGATCTTTTCTCCACTGCTGCAACATCTCCACCTGGTCCTGCTGAATATAATCTGTACTCAAAGCTGTTTCAATCAGGGTATGATAGTTTGTAAGAGTATGCAGGTCCACATCCGCTTTCCGGAAATTTTCTGCAGCCAGTTCAAAGCCGTAGGAAAAAATGGCGACCATTCCCAGGACTTCAGCTCCGGCTTCCCTCAGTGCCTCCACTGCTTTCAGGGAGCTCCCCCCTGTACTGATCAGGTCCTCCACCACAAGCACCTTTTGTCCGGCTTCCAGCCGCCCTTCAATCAGATTTTGCCTGCCGTGCTCCTTGGCAGAAGGCCTCACATAAACAAAGGGCAGTCCCATGATATCTGCCACCAGGGCACCCTGGGCAATGGCTCCGGTGGCCACGCCGGCGATCAGATCCGGGCTTTCAAAATGCTTCAGAATGGTGGCCCGGAATGCCTCTTTAATATAGTCCCTGATCTCCGGGTAGGAGAGGGTAACCCGGTTGTCGCAATAAATGGGAGATTTCCAGCCTGAGGCCCAGGTAAAGGGATTTAATGGTTCCAGTATGATTGCCTTGCTTTGAAGCAGCAAAGCTGCAACATGTCGATCTGATTCTGCCATGTAGCAAATGTATAAAGTTTTATTTCTTTTTTTCGTGGAACCCTGTCAAATAAAATGAGGAAACATGGTCTGGATTAAGCTTTTCAGACTCTGCTTTCGAAACCTTTGCAGGAAATTTGGAGATTCTGTGAATAATAAACCAATCAGCGCCTTTAATAGTTTTGTACTTTTGTCTTTTGAGATTGCATCGGAACTATGTACAAGGTTTTTTTCAACGATAGAACGGTATATTTTGGAGATGATTTTTCCAGGGCATTTGTAAAGCATAAGGGTCTCTTTTACAAGTACAACAACATTCATGAACTAAGTGAGCTGGTTGGTGTGTTTGCTGCATTGACAGAGATTAGTAACCTCTATATTTTTCATGAAGATATGGTAAGGCTTTTTGAGGAGTTCAAGGCCTGTTTTAAAAATATCGAGGCGGGGGGTGGAGTGGTCATTAACGAGCAGGGAGAATTTCTGTCCATCTATCGAAACGGGGTCTGGGACCTTCCAAAAGGGAAACTGGAAAAGGGAGAGGATTTTGCAGGTGCAGCATTGAGGGAAGTGGAAGAAGAAACCGGACTTCAGGGGCTTCAAATCACAGATCCCCTTATGTCGACCTACCACACCTATAGCCTGAAAGGAAAGCATATTTTGAAAAAGACCAGATGGTTCGAAATGCTTTATACCGGGAGCGAGGAGCCGGTTTTGCAGGCAGAAGAAGGAATAAGTGATTACAAATGGGT
>Ga0180436_10000238_pt1 | contig 58535 bp, 39 predicted proteins | sample SS_ome_2_FD_132434 | JGI IMG/M metagenome (GOLD analysis project Ga0180436, IMG submission 132434) | Hypersaline lake sediment archaeal communities from the Salton Sea, California, USA - SS_3_S_2 metaG | ecosystem: Environmental > Aquatic > Non-marine Saline and Alkaline > Hypersaline >...
GAACACCCCGCCGGGACGCCGGTTGCCGTAGTAGACCATCTGACCGGCGCCGTCGGGATTTACGCTCCAGAGATGGTGGTAGTGCACCTGGCTGCGGTCGACGTACTCCCATCGCTGGAAGATCACTCTCCCGTCGGCCAGCACGCACGGGGTGTTGTCGTGTTCGATGTTGGCCGATATCTGGCGGATCGATCCGCCCTTGCGATCGCAGGAATACAACGTGGCGACCTGCGTGACCCAGCAGTTGACCCATCGCCGGGACCGGCCGCTTACGAACATGATCGAATCGTCCGGCAGCCAGCACGGCTCGATGTCGTCGTAGATCCCGAACGTCAGTTGCTTGAGCCCGGTCCCGTCGGACTGTATCTCGTAAAGGTTGAAAGCTCCCGTGCCGCCCTTGCGGTAGCTGAAGACAATCGTCTTTCCGTCGTAGTGCACCGCCGGGTCGCGGAAGGTCCCGGCTTTGTCTTCGACGAGGGCGACGGACTTGCCGGCAGCCAGATCGAGCTTTCGCAGCGAGCCGCCGGAGCTGTAGGCCTTCCTGGACGGGTAGCGGGAGTAGTAGCCGAAGTTGGCGTACCAGTGCCCGTCGCCGACCTTGCCCCGCCCGTTATGAGCCCGTTCGGCGAATACGAAATGACTGACCTTGTACTTGTCGATCAGCCGGCGGCGCATCGCTTCAGGCGAAGCGGCGGTCGGCGTCGCACAGGCGGCCAGCAGGAACACCAGAGAAGCCAAGATGTTAAGTTTCATAATCATACAGTCGTCCATTGTCGTCATGCCGGCGGGGCAATTCAAGCACACGTCGCCGGATACTACGTTACGGTTGGGAAACCGGCGTGCAGATCGCTTGCCTCGCGGCATCGGTATTATCCGCCGTTATCGATCGTTGCCGTTTGCCGTAGCTAGATCCGTGAAATCCGTGTCATCCGTGGCGGCGAACGCCATAGGCCGTAGCCCGTTAACGTCACCGGAATGCGTTGAAGAACCAGATGAAATAACGGACCTGGGGAGCTATAATGGAGCTCACCGTACTATTACACAGGTTTACACGACATGAACAAACGAATTACCAGACTTAGAACAGAGAGCGTAAATGCAGTCCCGTCAATCTCTTCCGAGCGTGCGGAACTGCTGACCAACTTCTACACCAGCGGAGCGGCGGACGCCTTGTCGCTCCCGGTCGCCCGGGCGATGGCGATGAAATACGTCATCACGCACAGGACGATTGGAATAAATGACGGCGAACTGATCGTCGGCCAGCGGGGTCCGAGCCCCAAAGCCACCCCGACGTACCCCGAGCTGTGCTGCCACAGCCTCAGCGACCTGGACGTCGTCACCAGCCGCGAGCGGACGCCGTTTACCGTAAGCGACGAGGTCCGAAAGGCCTACGAAGAGACGATCATCCCGTTCTGGTCGGGCAGGACGCTGCGAGAAAAACTGTTCGCCGCGATGGGCGCGCAGTGGCGCGATGCGTTCGACGCCGGCGTGTTCACCGAGTTCATGGAGCAGCGGGCTCCGGGCCACGCGATCCTCGACGACAAGATCTATCACCAGGGCCTCGGCGCAATCAAGGACCGGATCAACAGCCGCCTGGCCGAACTGGACCCGCTGAACGACCCGAGAGCCTTCGACAAGCAGGAGGAGCTAAAGGCGATGTCGATCTGCGTAGATGCGGTGATACTGCTGGCCAATCGCCACGCGGACCTCGCCGAGCAGATGTCGTCGCGGGAGCCGGACCCGGCCCGCAAAGCCGAACTCGAGAAAATCGCCGACATCTGCCGGCACGTGCCCGAAAACGCCCCCCGAACGTTCCAGGAGGCCCTGCAGAGCTACTGGTTCGTGCACCTTGGGGTGATAACCGAACTGAACACGTGGGATTCGTTAAATCCCGGGCGACTGGATCAGCACCTCAATCCGTTCTACCAGAAGGAGCTGGAGGCCGGAACAATCACGCGCGACGACGCCCAGGAACTGCTGGGCTGCTTCTGGGTGAAGTTCAACAACGAACCGGCCCCGCCGAAAGTCGGCGTGACCGAAGAGCAGAGCGGAACGTACCAGGATTTCGCGCTGATCAACGTAGGCGGACTGACTCCCGACGGCGCCGACGCGGTCAACGACGTGTCGCACATCATCCTCGACGTCGTCCAGGAAATGCAGTTGATCCAGCCGTCGGCTTGCATCCAGTTGAGCCGCGAGAATCCCGAAGACTTCCTCCTGCACGCATGCGAAGTTGTCCGCACGGGGCTGGGCCAGCCGTCGATATTCAACATGGACGTGATCGTCCAGGAGATGATCAACGCCGGCAAGAGCCTTCAAGACGCACGCGCCGGCGGGCCGAGCGGCTGCGTTACCGTCAGCGCGTTCGGCAAGGAAAGCTGCACCCTGACCGGCTACATGAACTGGCCGAAACTGCTTGAACTGGCCTGGAACAACGGAGTTGACCCCGCCAGCGGCAAACAGATCGGTCCGCGGACCGGCGACCCGGCTGACTTCGAATCGTTCGACGAACTGCTGGAGGCCTACAAGACTCAGTTGAACTACTTTGTGGACCTGAAGATCGCCGGCAACAACTACATCGAGCGGCTGTACGCCACGACCATGCCGGCGCCGTTCATGTCGGTTGTGATGAACGACTGCGTAGACCAGGCGACGGACTACCACAACGGCGGAGCCCGCTACAACCCCACGTACATTCAGGGAGTCGGGCTGGGAACGCTCACCGACGCGCTGGCGGCGGTGAAGTTCCACGTCTTCGACGAAAAGAACATCTCGATGACCGATCTTGTCGCCGCGATGGCCGACAACTTCGAAAACAGCGAGAATCTGCGGTTAATGCTGGCCAACCGATCCCCGACGTACGGCAACGACGACGACTACGCCGACAAACTGGCCGAGCTTGTGTTCGACGCGTATTACGACGCGGTCAACGGACGGCCCAACACGAAGGGCGGCTTCTACCGCGTGAACCTGCTGCCGACCACGGTCCACATATATTTCGGACAGGTCACCGGCGCGCTGCCCAACGGGCGCAAGGCCGGCGTCACTCTGTCGGAAGGGATTTCGCCGACCCAGGGCGCCGACACCCGCGGCCCGACGGCGGTGCTGAAGTCAGCGGGCAAGATAGACCACGCGCGGACCGGCGGCACGCTGCTGAACTTGAAATTCACCCCGCAGATACTAGCCGGCGACGGACTCCGTCGCGTGGGCGATCTGGCGCGGGCGTACTTCGAACTCGACGGGCATCACGTCCAGTTCAACGTCGTCGACGTCGAAACCCTGCGAAAGGCCCAGGCCAATCCGCGGGAGTACAAGGACCTGATCGTACGAGTGGCCGGATACAGCGACTACTTCGTGGACATCGGAAGCGAACTGCAGGAAGAGATCATCTCGCGAACCGAACACGAGAGTTTTTGAGAGCCAACGGCCTTTTCCGTACGGACTCCCGCCGTCGATATCGCGACGGGCGCCCCTGTAGTCGCGATCGCACAGCGCCTCGAGCGTACGGACAACGGTCCGCGCCGGCGAGCCTTGGGAACTGGCGCACTGATATCATCGGAGCCCATCGGAGGCGGGTGATCTGAGACCGAATCGCCCGCCCTTCAAGTCACCCGCCTCCGGCGGGCTCTACGGCGACGACCCACCAGGCAAATCTCAAAATGCGGGTGAAGATGATCGCCTCCGCCCCGGCTACTACCGTGCCGGCCCTTCGGGCCGACATTGGCGGTCAGGCGACAGCTTGTCCTACAGATCCTGCGGTGAGTTGGCGTTTCGCCAGGCGGGGGTCAGGTCTTCGGGGACCGGCGGGGTCGCGGCTTCGGGGTTGTTCGCCAGATCGTTGAGGCGGTGGTTTCCCGCGGCGGCCTGGGCTTCGAGCAGTCCGGCGAAACGGAAGTTGTAGTACGCCAGCAACGGCTCGACCCCTTTGGCGCCCGCGAGCCTGGGCATCGTCGCCCATTTGCCCGGGGTGCGGGTCGACGCCAGCCATTCGAACGCTTCGGGGGTGATGTCGGGCATGTCGCACGCGGCGGCTAACCATGACGCCTGCGGAGCCCATCGCATCATCGACAGCAGCCCGGACATCGGGCCGCGTGCGTCGGGAGCGTCGGGCAGGCGGACGTAATTCGACAGTTCGTCGGGAACTTCGCCGGCGCCGGAGATCACCACCTTCGATACGGTCCGCTCCATATGCTCGATCGTTCGGGCCAGCCACGTTTTCCCGTCAGTCTCGATCAGGTGCTTGGGGCGCCCCATCCGCGTCGACTTGCCCCCTATCAGCACGCATCCGTACAGCGGCTCGGCGGCCAGGCGATCGGTCAGAAATTCCTCGATGAGCGGCTTGACCGCCGCCGGTCGATCGGCGTCCCGCGAGAGAACCAGCAGCGGCGGACCGGCTTCTTCCAAAGGCGCCCTGCCGTCGTCGCCTTCGAGCCACACTTTCGGGATATCGCTGCGCTTGTGCCCTTCGACGAGGATCAGATCGTACCGCCCGACAAGCGGCGCCAGGAGTTCGGTAAGCTGCACGCCTTCGTGATGCCCGCGCGAGAATACCTGACTATCGCCGTGGACGAGCACGTCGGCTCCGAGCTTGAAAAACCTGTCGCTGTCCTTGCCCTCGCGGTCGACTTGCAAACCGTGAGCGTAGTGCTTGACGATCGCGACTTTCAGCCCGCCAGCCAGGAACTCGCCGGTGACCTGCTCGATCAGCGTGGTCTTGCCCGAACCGCTCCATCCGGAAATCCCGAGTATCGGCAGGCAGTCAGCCATCGGAGTTCTCCTCGGTCCGGGGCCGACCGCAATCGGACGGATCGCCGCGCAGTTTCTCCAGCCCGTGCCCCAGGGCCGGCAAGACCGCCTGCAGGTTCTCCGTCGCCGCCCGCTCGGAGCCGGGCAGCGTGATTATCAGCGTGGAGTTGGCGATTCCCGACACCGCGCGCGACAGCATCGCATGAGGGGTCTTGGCGGCCGACGCGGTTCGCATCGCTTCATCGAGTCCGGGCGTCAGGCGGTCGATCACCTCGCCGGCGACCTCGGGGGTCACGTCGCGCGGGGCGAAGCCCGTTCCGCCAACGGCCAGCACCAGGTCGATCGAGTGCCCGTCGCTGTAATGCTTCAGACGCGCGGCGATTGCAGCCTTGTCGTCGGGCAGGATCTCGGTGCGGTAGATGTTCGCCCCGAGCGAGTCGGTCAGCAGCTTCGCGGTCGCCGGTCCGGCGGTGTCTTCAGCCTCGCCGCGCGAGCAGCGGTCGCTGATCGTCAGCACGACCGCCTGGAGCGTTTGACGCGGGACCGCCTCGACGATCTCGGCTCGGTCGCCGGGCCGAACCGTCCCGCCCGATTCGACGCGAGCGAAGACACCCAGTCGCGGCATTATGCAGTCGCCGGCGAGATAGAAGATCCTACAGCGAGTGTGACAGACCTTGCCGATCTGCGAGATTGACAGGACGACATCGTCGCCGAGCCGCAGCTTCGTGCCCAGCCCGCAAGAGTTCAGATCCATACCCGACAGTATCACGTTCTCGGCGAAGGCTCCGTCGGCCAGATCGTCGAGCCCCTTTTCGCGGATCGTTTCAATATCGCTTTCGGCCAGCAGGCTCACCTGTCTGTGCCAGTCGCCGCCGTGCGCATCGCCTTCGATCCCGTGATCGACGCGGAATATCGCCGACTCGATCGGCGTCTTCTGCTCGCCGGTCTTCTCGCTGATGCAGATCGCCTTAACCGTTGCCATCGTTGTTCTCCGTGCGACTCCAGGAGCCCGACTTGCCGCCTGTCTTCTCGAGCAGCCTGACCGGGCCTATTTCCACGCCCTTCCCCGCCGACTTGACCATATCGTACACCGTCAGCGACGCGACGGAAACCGCCGTCATCGCCTCCATCTCGACGCCTGTCCTGCCGCGGCAGACCGCCTTGGCGACTATGCGTACGCGATCGCCTGCGAGCTCGGCGTCGATCTCGACAACGTCCAGCCCGAGCGGGTGGCACATCGGTATGAGTTCGGCTGTCCGCTTGGCGGCGAGTATTCCCGCAATGCGTGCGGTGTCCAAGACGTTTCCCTTGGCCACCGCGCCGGTCGTCCGCAGCAGTTCGGCGATCTCGTGACCCACGCAAACCCACGCCTCGGCCACCGCCGTTCGCTTCGTCGGCGTCTTGCCGCCGACATCGACCATAGAGGCCTTCCCGTCGTCGGTTACGTGGGACAGCTTCGCGTCGTTTTGCGAGTCTGGATCGTTCATTGTCATCTCCATCCGAACGCCTACCCGCCGACCGACGCCATTGCATGATCGGTGTCGAAGTCGCCGCGATGGGCCTTGGCGTCCAGTTCGTCGCTTATGATCTTCCTGAGTTTTTCCCTGTCGGCCGGGTCCTTGCTGCACAGCAGGTGCGCTATGTCAGGTCCCTGGCCGTGGGCCAGACAGGTGATCAGCCTGCCGGTGCTCGTCAGCCGCAGGCGCCTGCAGCTCGAGCAGAACGGCTTGCTCTGACCGGAGATCAAGCCGAGCGTCCCGTTGGGCCCTTCGGTCGAGGACACCTTGAAGCACCTCGTGCTCGCCCCGGGTCTGAACGGCTCGGGCTCGAGGTCGAAACCGGTCCGCAGGCGTTTGAGTATCTCGGCGTATGGAACGTACAGTTTCTCGAAATCGGGCTTTATGCACCCGATCGGCATCAACTCCAGGAACCGTATGATGCATCCGCGGTCCAGAGCCCAGCGGGCCATGTCGACAAGCTGCTGGTCGTTGTATCCGCGGAGCACTACGGTGTTGAATTTGATCGGTCCGAGCCCCTCGGCCATCGCCGCATCGACGCCGGCGACAACGCCGGCCAGATCGCCGCCGCGCGTCAGGGCGGCGAACGTCTCCGGATCGAGCGAGTCAAGGCTTACGTTAACGCGATCGAGTCCGGCGGCGCCGAGGGCCGGCGCCAGCGACGCCAGCTTGCACGCATTGGTGGTCAGCGCCAGATCCTCGACGCCGAGTTCGGACAGCATCCTGACCAGTTCGACTACGTTCTTGCGGACAAGCGGCTCGCCGCCGGTCAGGTGCACCTTTCGCAGGGCGAATTCGGATTTCGCCAGGCTGACGAAGTCGGCGATCTGCTCGAACGACAGGATGTCTTCGTGCCTCAGCCGCGGGACGCCTTCGGGCGGCATGCAGTAAAGGCAGCGGAATTCGCACTTGTCGATTATCGAAATTCGCAGCGACAGCGATTGTGATTGCGTGATCGGGATCTTCACAAACTCGCCCTCCAGGGCAGAAAATCAACCATCTCGCCGGCGGGCATTTCGGTCTTCGACGCGGGAACCGTCAGCACGCCGTCAGCAAAGGAGGCGGCGTATATGTCGGCCGAGCCCATCGAACCCACCGGCTGGACCGCCGGGCCGGAGCGCTTGTTGACGATCCGCCCGAGCGCCATGTAGACCCGCCCGGAACGGGACTTGACCTTGCCCGCCAGCGGCAGCCTGAGCATGGGTCGGGCGTCATCGGCGCTGACGCCAGAGAGCATTCGCAGCGCCGGAAGCACGAAAACGTGCATGCTCGTCAGCACGCTTACCGGGTTGCCCGGCAGCCCGATGATATGCGAGTTGCGCCCGCGCGTGGCGTAGAGCACGGGCTTGCCCGGCTTCATCCGGATCTTGTAGAAACGGGTTTTGGCTCCGATAGCTCTTACCGAATCGGGCACGTAGTCGTATTTGCCGACCGACACGCCGCCGGTGAGGATCGTCATGTCGGCGGCGTCGGTCGCCCGCCTGAGCGCGTCGATCGTCAGTTTCGGATCGTCGGGCACGATCTCGTGAGTTACGCTGTCGAAGCCTTCACGCGCGAGAATCGCCTCCATCAGCGGCCCGTTGGAGTTCCGCGTCTGGTGCGGCTTGACGGATTGCGACACGTCGCGGAGTTCCTCGCCGGTGCACAGCAGAGCGATCCTGGGGCGTCTGCGCACTTTGGGGCCAGCCAGCCCGACAGTGGCGCAAACACCGACGGCCGCCGGGTCCAGAACCATCCCCGCCGCCAGGAGCACGTCGCCCCTGCGGGCCTCCTCGCCGCGCTTGCGGACGTTCATGAAAGGCTTGACCGGCTCGCGGATCGTGACCGTCTCGCCGTCGAGACTCGTCAGTTCGATCTTGACCACTGTGTCTGCCCCGGCAGGCGTGTTGGCTCCGGTCAGGATGCTCGTGCAGCATCCGGGGGGAACTTCCGAGGTCGCCGAGCTTCCGGCCGCCACTTCGCCGACCAGGCGAAGGCTGCATGGGAATCCGGTAAGGTCCGCGGCGCCGACGGCGTATCCGTCCATCGCCGACCTGTCGGCCGGAGGCATGTCCCGGTCGGCGCGGACGTCTTGCGCCAGACAGTGTCCAAACGCATCGCTAAGGGGTTTTCGGACAGATCCCAGCGGCTTTACGCAACTGCGGATTATCCCCCATGCTTTCCGGGGGCTGATCGCCATCAAGCGTCTCCTTTTCAAACGCGGGAGGCATGGGCGTTTCCGTCCGTGCCCTATCGCCCGGACGCCGTAGCTACAAGCAGTAGGCCAAGACCGGGTCGGAGACCGTTAACTTCAGTAACCCTCCATTATAAGGCGTCCGCGAGCATGAGACACGCAAAAATACCGGTCGACATCCGCGGCGAGAGGCCAACACTCAACATTCAACAGGAAACGCACAAATTCCAGGTAACGGCGACGACAAGCGGCTGCGGCAAACCCCGAGAAAAACCTGGGCCGGAGCGAGTGTCTGCTCGCTCCGGCCCAGGTTGTGGTTTCGGCATTTTCGGCGGGAGTCTAGAACTTCCAGAGCAGGTCGAACTGCATGATGAAGTTGTTCTCGTCGGGATCGCCCACGATCGGCTTGACGAGGAAGACGTTTCCGCCTGCGATGAGGAAGTCGGTCAGGTTGTACTTGACCTTGAACACGTGTCCCTTGACGTTCGTCGTGGCGCCCAGTGCGGCGCTGTCGGTGGCGAACTCGGAGTCGTTCAGGATCGCCGGGGTGGAGTTCATCTCGATGTACTTGAACTGGTATCCGGCCGACCAGTCGCCCTTGGTCTTGTTCTTTCCGACCTTCACGCCCAGGGCGTATCCGTCGTCGGCGTTCTGGAAGTCGGGGGTGGTGTCTCCGTCGCGGCAGTTGTGGACCCAGTCGACGTAGACCTGCCAGGGCAGCCCGCAGGCCTTGAACTGGACCTTGGCCAGGATGTTGAAGATCTTCATGTCGCGATTCCAGCTATTGGCCGGATCGGCGGCGACAAGCCCGAGATCTTCGTAGTTCTCGAAGTCATACCAGGTCACGGCGACTGTCGACTTCATTCCGCCGGGCAGCGGAGCTCTGATTCCGCCCTGGTAGACGTGCAGCATGGTGTCGTGACCGTTGCGGCTTTCGTTGACCACGATGTGGGCGAAGTTGCCGAACACGTCGATACCGCACAGTTCGCGGTGATAGGCGACGGCGAAACCTTCGGGATTCAGATCCGAGTCGAACGTCAGGTCGGTGTGCTCGAGGATATTGGGAATCTTACCGCCGATAATCGTCAGGCCGGGAATCGCCTTGGGCGAGTAGATCGCGTAGGCCTGGTCGATCCAGACGTCCTTCTTATTGAAGCCGCCGGTGAAGGTCTGGTTCGCGCTCCGACCGAACACAGTGTTATTGTCGCCGGATGCCAGCCTGAAGCCGACTTTCATCTGATCGTCCAGCCAACTCTTGATGAATCCGAACCGCAGTCGGAAACGATATCGGCTTCGCTCTCTCTGCTGGATTCCGTCCGAGCCGCGGTGCTCGTAACGCAGGCGGAAATCGCCGGTGAACGTCAGGTCGTCGAGCCATTGGGGCATTGCGCTGCGCTGTCCGGCGTCGGCCCGCATGTCCGACATGATCTTGGCGATCTCTTCAGTGCGAGCGGCGTGCAGAGCTTCGTCGGTGAGCTTGCCTTCCAGGTTGGCGATCTTCTTGTCCTGGGCTTCCAGACGCTCGGTCAAAGCCTTGATCAGGGACGCTACGTCCTGCTCGGGCTTGTCCGCGGCGGAAACCGTCGCCGCCGACAGGACAAACGCTCCGAGCATCAGCACAATAGCGGGCACGACCATACGGTTCTTCATATCCATTTTCCTTTCATCGCCCGATCCGTCAGGCAGAGCCGTAAACGAACAAAGCACTTCGTTAAGACACGATTAAGACTCTTTAATCATGCACGTCCGAAACAACCAGGGCGCCCTTAGCCTCAGAAAAGCACCCGAACCGGGCGGGATAGTACTATCCCAAACCGATTAAGTCCAGACTTTTTCCATAGCTCAACTACGGATCGGGCCTGCATACTTGCATTTTCGGACGTTCCGAACCGTTTTCTTGACGATTTGTGTGTTTTCAGCAAAGGACTTTCAGCAATGCCGACCCGGCGGCTCAGTCCAGCCGAACGCATTTCGGAGCGTCCGACTGACCGACCAGCCACCGATAAACCCCCAGCATCTCACGGGCCAGTGAGTCCCAGGAGTAACGATCGGCAATCAACTCGGCCCCGGCGGCGCCCATCCGGCGGCGCCGATCGACCGAGGCGTCCATCATCTTCGCCATGCCCCCGGCCAGCGAAGCGGCGTCGGAGTCTACGACAAGCCCCGCACCGCACGCCTCGATTTGCGGAAAATTGCACGATTCGGTGATAACAACCGGCAGGCCGGACCCCATAGCCTCCAGCAATGCGACGCTCATCCCCTCGGTTCGGCTTGGAAGCACGAACATCTCCGCCCCCGCCAGCAGCGAAGCCTTGTCGGCCCCGTAAACACCGCCGGGAAAAAATGTGCGATCAGCCAGGTTCGCATCGCGAACCTGGTCTTCGAGAGCCGCCAGGTGTCCGCCTTCATCCGGGCCGGCAAGCACCAGCAGCCAGTGGGGAAACTCGTCGGCCAATCGCCGCCATGCCTCGATCAGGATGTCCAGGCCCTTTATCGGATGCAGCCTGCCCAGAGACACCAGCAGCTTTTTGTCGCCGAGTTCGGCTCGCCAGTTGCGCCCGGATTCGGCGTCCGCGGCGAGGATGTCGACTCCGTTGGGCACAACGGCAATCGGATTGGTCAGGCCGAACCGGCGGATACAGTCGGCCTCCCGCTCGGTCAGCGCGTGAATACAGGCCGCCTGGCGCAACGCGCGATTGACGTACAGCCGCTTGAAAATGCTCTTTTTCCACGCACTCCTGGCCAGCGCTTCGGGCGCCAGCGATCCGCGAGGCGAGATCACAAACCGCAGACCGGCTTTCCGGGCGGCGGAGGCTCCCACGGCGTTTGCCGGAGCCCACAGACCGTGAGAATGCAGAATGTCCGCCCCTTCCAACCGCATCTTGAGAACTGATTTCAGACCCCTGGGGATGTAGAGCCGCAGAGATTTCCACACCCTGCACGGAACCTCGGTAAGATTCACCAGCGACTGGTCGACGTCCACGCGCGGACCGAAATCCGGCCCCAGATCCACGCTGCACAGATCCAGTCGATCCACGAGCGGCGCCAGGTGTTCGCACAGGCCGACTATCGACCGGGGCGGGCCGCCCATGGCGCTGTTCAGCGAATCTGCAAGGTGAACTACTTTCATCAGTTCTCCGCGTCTTGGGCACGTTCGCCGCGCCGGGCGAAGACCCTGCCGGCGACTCGTCGAATCGGAACTACGCCCGTTATGTGATACGCGATAACAAGCAGAATCGCAAACACGGGAGTAAGCACGCTGAGCCTGACCACCGCCCCGCCGGGGATCGCCAGGCCGAGCGAATAGACGCACGCGCCGGGCAGACAGGCGACGAGTATTATCCCCCCCACGCGCCGAATGCGAACGATGTCGCCAAGTCCGCACTTCAGCAGCGAGCCGGTCGCGATAAAAGCGCACAAGGTCATCGAATAGACCGATATCACCGTCGCCCAGGCCGCCCCCGACGGTCCGATCCACCGGACAAACAGTATCGACAGCAACACGTTGACCGCCAGTCCGACGCTCGCGGCGATCGTGACGAAGCCGGACCGACCGGCGGCTATGAAGACGGTGGCCAGTTGCGTAGCCCGCAGAGGCAGCAGCAGGGAGTATATCCGCAAAGGATAGGCGCTTTGGGCGTAAGTCGACGAGAACAGAACCGTCATAAGCTCCGGCGCCATGACCAGCACGAACGCCATCGCCGGCGCGAGAACCGTCAGGCACTTCTCGACCGTCCGCCGCCAGAGGACCAGCAGGTCGCCGCGGCGCCCGTCGGTGAAGCATACGGTCAGTTCCGGCAGTATCACGCACATCGCCGAGGTCGTCACGACATCCACAAGAGGAAGCTCGATCGCTCCGTTCATGTAGACCGCGACCTGCCTCAGATCGCACATCGAAGAGACTATCACCTTGTCGATATGGGCCGAGAGCATCACGACCATGCCGCCCAGCGCCAGCGGAACGCTGAGCTTCAGTTGCGATCGGGCTCCGGACCACGAGATGTCGCCGCGCGTGCCCCTCGTGGCCGCCAGCATCAAGGCTATCGCCGGTCCGAGCGTAACCGCAGCGGAAACCGCCACGGCGATCACCGCCGCCAGGGACGTTCGCCATATCAGCGCCGCGGAGATCACTATCGCCAAGAGCACCACGCGGGCCAGCACGTTGAACGCCGCGGCGCGGGCGGCCCTGTCGCGGGCCAGCAGGCAGCCGTCCAACGCTCTTGCCGGCAGCATGAACAGGGAGTAGGGGGCGAAGAAAATAAGCGTTGTCGCCAGGGCCGGGTTGTTGAACCGCCAGGCCAGCAGGCGGTTGCCCCCGCAGAGCAGAAACAGCGAAAACACCGCGCCCATAACCGCAAGCAGCAGCAGATTCTCGATCAGCACGCCGCGGGCGCGATCCTTGTCGGCCGGCATGAAATGATACAGAACGTCCGGCAGACCGAGAATCAGCAGCGGCGAAACGAACACGAACGCCAGCATTGTCTGCCTGTAGGTCGCGTAGTGCTCGACGGTGAGGACGCGGGCGAGAATCGCAAGACTCACCAGTCCCACCGACGCGCGGAGAAAATGACCCGAGGCGATCACGCCGGCTTTGAATGTTCTAGATCTGGCCATGCACACCGCCAAACATATCCAGCAGTTCATCGAGGCGCCTGTGGTAATGAAGATGCTCGTCGGCCCATCGCTCAGTCGATCGTCTGAGTTCGGCGAACTGGGCGTCATTCATGTCCGCTATCTCCGACATGGCGTCACGACAGCTCGCCGCATCGCGGGCCCGGACTATCGGACAGTCGGCCCCGTAACAGCGGATAACCGTGTCGGAGTCGGCGGCGCTTATGACCGGGGTCCCGAGACTCATCGCCTCGCGCACGATCCCGCCGAAAATGTGGCCGCGGTCGGCGTCGATAACGTTTACGACCACGCCGTTGGGAATGGACATGCAGGTCAGCATCCGGTGAAACGGAACGTGTTCTATGTAGTCGATCCGATCGGCGAGTCCCTTGTCGCCGGCGAGCGCCTTGAAGGCGTCTACGTCGTATCCGTGCGAACCTACGATCGCCTTGAACCTGCATTGCCCGCCGTCGGCCAGCATCTCCAGGGCGTCGAGGAACCGATCTGCGCCCTTGTAGTCGACCGCCGCGGGATCGAGAAAATTCAGTCGCGTTGTCCATATGAAAACCCTGTCGCACTCGGCGTACTTCGCGGTCAAACGGGTCAGTTCTTCACCGTCGACTCGCCGGCGATTGCCTTCGGGGTCCTCCGGGAAGCCCCAAACGAACGCCTTGTCGGCGCAGTTGAGCTTGTCCAGGGCCTCAAGCTCCGGACGGAATCCCAAGGTCACGATCCTTGCCGCTCGCTTGAGATTCCTTCTCATCATGAAACTCGCCGCCCGCCACCTGAGCGGAGTTTTCCGCCGCCAGAGCCACAGCGGAAACTGGCTGACTTCACTGCCCAGGGCAAGGTGCACGACGGGAGCCGCGCTGAAGTGCCCCGCCGCCAGCAGGCCGGTGGCGCCGCTGGTTACGACAAGTCCGTAGTCATCATCTATCCCGCGTGCGACAGGACCCCGCTTCAAGGGCCAGAGACCCGAATCATCGTCGTAGCTGCGCACCCAGGAGGGATAACCGTCGGCCAGTTCCGGATCGACCTGCTCGGGCCTGGACCGGGTGGAGTTCTCGCGGGAGAAGATGTACAGATGAGCGTCTATCCCGCGGCTGCGAATCCATTTGCACAGGCGGTAGGCGTTGTTGTCCTGGTTGCCCACGAAGGCGATTCGCATCTCAGCGCCGTTCATTTCGTCGGGCGATGAATTCACTCCGGATCACCCTCCGGGTCCGAATCGTCCCGATCGCTCCGGGCCAACTCGCGCAGGCGAGAGATATCGCACTCGTCCAGAAGGCGCCCCAGCAGAGACAGAGTCACGCCGATCGACTCCAGCGCCTCGTCGACGGGAATGTCGACCTCGACGCATAGCGACTGACCGCCGGTGCGGCTGTCAAGCGGGAACACCGCCCGCATCATGGCGTCCGGAGGCGCTTGGCTTTCCTCGATTAGACTCCAGGTCAACTGTCGCGGCGGCCGATCGGGCTCCTCAAGCCGCAGCCGCATCGCGGCGAAACCCATTTCGACAGCCGCGGTGTGGAGTATGTCCGACCATTCGGCCGGAGTTTCGGCCTCAGCCAGACGCAGGCGGATCTCCTCAGAATCGCGCCGACGCTTACTTGCATCTCGGGCGAGCGACCTGTTTCGCTGGAAGATCGAAAACGCCTGGCGGAATCGGATCGCCCCCACGGCGCGGAACACCAGCAGGCTCGGCAGCAGCGCGCCGATCAGTATCAGCGCCAATCCGCCGGCGTTGCGGACGACTATCATCAGCATTCCGATACAGGCCGCCAGGGCCGTTATCGCGTACATCACGATCACCGCATGACGCTGGTTAAGCCCCCTGTCGATCAGGTGGTGATGAATGTGCTTGCGATCGGCGGCGAACATCGAACGGCGCTCCAGCGCCCTGCGGAGCATGCTGAACATGGTGTCGAATATCGGCAGTCCCAGCGCCGCGGCCGGCAGAGCCAGACCAACCAGCGCCGCGGATTTCATCGAACACATCACGCTGGCAACCGCCAGGAAGTATCCCAGGAACATGCTTCCGCAGTCTCCCAGGAATATTCTCGCGGGGTTGAAGTTGAAAAACAGGAACCCGGTCAGACCGCCCAGCAGCGAGCTCATCATCACCGTCATCGCGACATTCTGCGTGTAGACCGCCAGGACAAGCATCACGCCGCAGGCTATCAGCGATATGCCGGCGGCCAGTCCGTCCAGTCCGTCGATCAGGTTAACCGCATTGGTTATCGCCACGATCCACAGAATTGTGATCGGCCAGGCCCACCATCCGAACTCGATCATTCGCCCGCCGACGGCGATGAAATCAATCCGCACGCCCATGGCGCAGGCGATCGCCGCGGCTGCTACTTGAGCCAGCAATTTGGCCCCCGCTCCGATCGACGCCAGATCGTCGATCAGTCCGGCGGCGAACACCACAGAGCATGTCGCCAGCAGCGCCAGCATGTGTATCCGGCGAACGTTGGCGACGGGATCGGCGAGTCCGCGTGAAAACTCGGTGTCAAGGAGATACAGCACGGTGACGGGAATGACAACCGAAACGAACAGAGCGGCGCCTCCCAGTCTGGGCACGGCTCGCGAATGAACCCTCCGCACGCCGGGATGATCGAGCACACTGCGGCTTCGGGCGATGCGGACCGTAAGCGGCGTTGCGATAAGCGCCAACAGGACCGCCCCGACATAAGTGGCCGCATAGACTATCATCGATTCAGATCCAACCGACCCGTGACAAACTCTCCGGGAGCCGACAAACCGGCATCATACCAGCAACACGCGTCAAAAAGAAGCTCGCCGGACGCATATCGGCGGTCTGTTGACCGTGATGTCCGGTAATTTTGTCACTTTTTTTCGTGTTCTTCCTGACCCGCGCAGCTTTCGCGAAAGACATACCCGACACCCGATGCTATTACTTACTATATATACAATACTTACAGCCGCATCCAAATCCTGCAATTTAATAAGATTCCCGAATATGTGGCGAGCAAAAAAAAGTAAGGTATTTACCTTATTATGCTTGAATACAGGAGCCTACATATCATACTATGTTTTAGCTACACATGTTCCATACGATTAATTCCTAGAATTCACCTGAGGTAAGACAATGGCTTCACGAACGGACAAATTCGAAGAACTGGCGCGCGTTTTCCACTCTCTGGGCGACAAGACCAGACTCAGCATAATGATGCTTCTGAGCAACGGTGAGATGAATGTAACTTCCCTCTGCAACAAGCTCAAGCTGCCGCAGTCGAGCGTTTCGCATCATCTGAGTCTTCTTCGCATCGGCGGTCTCGTCCAGACCAGGCGTGACGGAAAGCAGATTTTCTACTCGCACGCCGACCTGCCGAAGCATCGTCTCGGCAAGAAGACTGAACAGGTCAAGGCAAGCGCCAACGCCGCGAAGTTCGGACCGGCTGAACTGGTCCTGCCGATCAAGAAGTAGACAGACTGCTTCAACGCCGCACCCGGACACGTCCAAGACGCTTCGGCTTACGGTGCGTCCGGGGTGCGCAGTCGATAAATTATTCGACTGGATTTGGCAAAAGCGCCGCAGGGCGCATAGACTTTAATAGACGCACTAAAAAACCCAACCACTTTCGGTCAGGGCTCTCCCAACCTGGCCGAGAGACCCGCGTAAGGCCCGGTCCCCCCACTACCGGGCCTTCTTTTTGCGCTCCGACGCCAGGAAGCCGGATGACGGATCGTTAGAAGCCAACACTCAACATTCAACAAGAAACACCCAATGATCAAGTGAACGTCAACACCGTACGGCAACGGCTTACGGCCAACAATCAACACCCCGACGAGCCCTCTTTTTGCGCTCTGCCGCCAAAGAAACCGACCAGATCTTCGAGTCTTTGCCGTTTCCATCGCCGTCAGCCGTTCACTTGATCATTGGGTGTTTCTTGTTGAATGTTGGGTGTTGGCCGCTAGCGGTCAGCCGTTGACGTGAGCCGTCCACTTGAGGCTTAGCCGTTTTACGATGCGTTTGAAACGCTAACGCTCCAGAATGCCTCGCAGGGCGCCTTCCAGTTTGGGATGCTTGAATTCATAGCCCGCGTCGGCGAGCACGTTCGGCTCAGCTCGCACGCCGCCCAGGAGCAGTTCGTCGGCCATCTGTCCGAACAGCAGCCTGGCGACGAATGCGGGCATGCGGGCGATCGTCGGCCTGCCGAGCACGCGCCCGAGCGTCTTGGTGAACTCGCGGTTGGTCACGGGATTCGGCGACACGGCGTTGACCGGCCCGGAAATCCCCGGATCGTCGATGATCCTCGCAACGATCCCCAGCACGTCGTCAAGCGTTATCCAACTGATATACTGCCGACCCGATCCGATAACCCCGCCGAGCCCCCAGCGAAACGGACCCAGCATCCGCCCCAGAGCGCCGCCGGCGGCGTTGAGCACCATGCCAAGTCGCAGGAATACCACTCGCACGCCGGCATCTGCAGCCCGAGACGCCGCGGCCTCCCAGTCGCCAGCGACATCCGCCAGGAAGCCCCGACCGCGCGGGTGAGTTTCGTCAACGATCTCATCGTCGAGGTGTCCGTAGTAGCCGACGGCGGAAGCTGAAATCAGCAGTTCCGGACGATGGGGCATCTCGACCAGGGCGCGGGCCAGCAGATTCGTGCCGTCGATGCGGCTGTCGGCGATCCTGGCCTTCCTGGCTTTTGTCCATCGGCCTGAGGCGATATTCTCACCGGCCAGATGCACAACGGCGTCGATTTCGCCGGCGTTGTCGAGTTCGATCCGCCCGCGGGCCGGGTCCCACAGGCAATCGGACCCCGTCGGTTCGGAGCGTACGAGCCTGCACACATCACAGCCTCGTCCGGCGAGGAACGCCGCCAACGCCGAGCCGACCATTCCCGAAGATCCGCTGATAAGAGTTTTCATGGGCATACTGACATTCTACGTTCGGGCCAATGCGATATCTCCGGTTATCCGGAATTTCGTCCAGGTCAAAATTCGCCCGCCAGCGCCTTGTTGCCCGGGGCGGCGGATCGGATACAATAATCCAAGACATCGGGCAAGTTCTCAGTCAGCTTGTGGAGATTTACATAATGCCGCTCATGAATCAAATCACCCCTCGCAGACGCATCGGTCCTTCGGCCCTACTTGTGCTGACGATTGCCCTGGGGACCTGGACACCGCCGGTTACGGCCACGGACAACCGCCGCGGCGCCAAGGCCCACACAAAGATCCGCCTCCAGTGCGAAGAGCGGATGAAGGCTGTCGGTAAGCTGCGGGAGAAACTCAAGGCTCTGCCCAAGGCGGAATCAGAAAAACTCTCCGATCCGCGATTCGCCGAGAGGCTGGCGGCCTGGGACAAGGCGTCGGCGGAGTTCGCAGCGAAACTGTCGGCCGGCTCGTCGGACAAAGAGGATCTCGAAAAGTATCTCAAGGCCTTCGATCGGGCGTATTCCATGGCGCGATGGATTCGACTTCGCATGCTCGGCGCAAGTCGCCTGCTGGCGGTGCTCAGGAGCCCGGTCCGCAGCGGACACGTCTACGAATACCACAACCCCCGATTCGAAAAAGGAGGCTCGACGGGCGGCGGGATATACGAATGCCTCGCGACGCCCGACGGATACAAGTTCAGGAGGATCGTCGACGCCGCCGACGGTCTGATCGTGCGTTGCGATCTGTCGTTTGACGCACGGGAAATCCTCCTGAACTGGAGGAGGCCGGGCAAGCGTTTTCAGGTCCACCGAGTCGGTGTTGACGGCAAGGGGCTCAAGCAGTTGACCAGCGGCGACTACGACAACTACGACTCATGCTGGCTGCCGGTCGGCGACATAGTCTTCATCAGCAATCGCGACATGCAGTGGGCGCTGTGTTTGTGGACGCCGATGGGCGTCATGCACCGCATGGACCGCAACGGCGGGGCGCAGAGACGCATATCGGCCAATTACCTGCAGGATTTCTCGCCAAGGGTGACCGGCGACGGGAGGATCATGTTCTCACGCTGGGAATACGTGGACCGCCCGGTCCAGCCGACCAAGGGGATCTGGACGATGGAGCCCGACGGGACCATGATGCGCGGGTATTACGGCAATCGCGTGCTTTCTCCCAAAGCGTTCGTGGACGCCCGGATCATTCCCGGGACCCAGCGGGTCGTCTGCACGCTGGCCGGTCATCTGGGCTGGCTCGACGGAGCCCTTGGCGTAATCGACCCGAGCCTCGGCGACAACACCCAGGCGGCGATTACGTCTCTTACCCCGGAGTGCGACACCGGGAAGGTGGACAGATATCGCGCTGACAGCGACTTCCTCGGTCGATACGAAACTCCGTATCCGATCGACGGGAAACACTATCTCTTTTCGCATAACGGCGTTGTGATGCTGCGCGATTTCGCCGGTGCCGAACAGTGGCTGATTCTGGACCGGAAGGACGGCAGAGGTTTCTACTCGGCCCGACCGCTCCGGGTCCGCACCGCCCCGCCGGTGCGGCGCTCGCTGCTGGACCCGCGAGCGGGAAAGTGGGCCGAGATAATCGTGCAGGACGTTTACCAGGGCCTGCTGCCGCACGTCAAACGAGGACAGGTCAAGCAGATATGCATCGTGCAGGAGCTTCCCAAGGCCGGACCCATGAAGCAATTGCGCCGGACCGCCCTGGACGGTCACCAGTTTTCCGTGATCTCCGGCCACGGTACTTTCGCAGCCAAGAAGATCTGCGGCTACGCGAACGTGGCGCCGGACGGATCGGCGTATTTCAAGGCCCCGACGGACGTGCCGATCTACTTTATGGCGATCGACGCCGAGGGCAAAGCGATCCAGCGAATGCGGACCTGGACGCAGTTTCGACCCGGTGAGAAGCATAGCTGCATCGGCTGCCACGAATCTCGTCTGGCCGCCCCGCGTCCCGGGCGCCGGCCGGCGGCGATGGCGGGCGGAGTGCGGGAGCTGACTCCCTCCGAGTGGGGCGGTCGGGGGTTCTCGTATCCGACGATCGTTCAACCGATATGGGACCGCTACTGCCTGCGATGTCACGACGGAGTCAAGGAGCCCAAGAGCGTCGACTTGAGCGGTATGCAGACCAGGTTCTTCTCCAAATCCTACGATCTGCTTGTGCCCTGGCGATGGGCCCGCAACTCGGACCAGTATCAAAAGAAGCACGGGCGAAAGCCCTTCGTCAACTGGATCCCGACTACAAGCTGGTCCGGAAGCGAAGGATTCGTACGGGACATAACGCCGAACAGATGGGGCTCTCCGGCCAGCAGCCTGACGAAGCTGATCGTCACGGGCCATCCGGACAAGGATGGGAAAAAGCGTTTCACGATGGACGACAAGAGCCGCCGCCGCATCTTCGCGTGGATCGATCTGAACGTTCCGTTCTACGGGTCCTACCGCGGCCCGACGCTCCGGCAAGCCGCGGCGATACGCCGCGGCAAGAAAATGCTGCCGAAGATCAACGGATGGAGCGAGACCCTTCGCTTTGGCGGCAGAGCCGAGTACGGATCTTTCATCGGCAGGATGACCAAGGACTACGCCCGCTGCTCGGCCGGCCAGAAGGAGGTGGCCTGGCTGACTCAGACCCTACCGGCGAATCTTCCCCCCAAGGGAACGTACGTCATCAGTTGGATCGCGGCCCTGGGGTGGATCAGCCAGCCGGCTACCGAGTTCCAGCTCTTCCTTGAGGATACGCCGTTGCTCAAGTTCACCGTCACGCACGCCGAGACCGTCTGGAAGAGCGCCGACGGGGCCGCGGCGCTTCGCTTCGTACCGATAAGCGAAGAAGGCGGCGGCCTGGATCGCGTCGGGTTCATGGAGCTTACCGTGCCGACAGGAATGCTCAAGGGCGGACGAAAAGCCGAACTTCGCGTAGTCGCCCCGCAAACCGGAAGCAATCGCTGGTTCGGCGTGTACCACTACCCCCCCGCCGTGAAGCGTTGAATCAGAATGTTCATGGGGTGTCGCCCGACAGTGAGGCGCCGGGCCGATTGAGATGTTTGCGACGACATTCGGCGCCGCTGAGATCTTCGCCCCCGACGCCTGTCAGGGTCACCGCCAGGCCTGTGGCACTCCCGCACCAGACCCAGAATCCGTCCTGTCCGGGCAGCGGCTCTACGCTTCCCGGCCGACGCGAAACAGTTCCGCCCGGCTTCGGTCCGAACTCCGCGGCCCAGATCGTGATCTTCAGATCATCATAGTAGGCGAATGCGCCGGGATACGGTTTGGTCTGCGCCCGGACGAAATCCCGCACCACCGACGCGGGGCGGGTCCAGTCGATCAGCCCGTCTTCGGGACCTCGCTGGGGCATTACTGTCCTGCGCGACTCGTCCTGGGGCGTATAGGTCGCCTGTCCCGAAGCGACCTTCGGCATCTGTTCGCAGAGCAGTTGCAGCCCCGCGTCTTCGATTCGCTCGTACAGAGTCGCGATAGTGTCGTCGGGGCGGATCTTGATTCGCCGCCGGGCGATTATCGGCCCGTCATCGACGCCGGCGCCGACTTCGAACAGCGTGATCCCGGTCTCCTTCTCGCCGTTGATCATCGCCCAGACCAGCGGAGCCCCGCCGCTGTAGTCCGGCAGCAGCGACGCGTGCAGCGCCAGGCAGGGTGCGATGCTGCGAATCTCCGACGGCAGCATGTGATACCAGCCTACCATGAGGAGCGTCTCAGGGCGCCACCGCTCGACCTGGTCGATCAGCTCAGGATCGGACATCGAAGAGTCCATGATCCGGACGGGGATGCCGCTGGAGTCGGCGAACCCCGCGACGTCGGCGTGCAGGACGTTCCTTACGCCCCGGGGCCTGTAGGAAATCGAGAAAGTCTCGCCGATGGTGACGACTCCCTCGACGCTGAATTGCGGCATAGCTGTCGCGGCCTTGAGACATCGCAGCCCAAATCCGCCGGAACCGATGAAGACCAGTCTCCTGGTCGGGGCCGAGCCGTCGGTTCGATGTCGCTGCGAATCATTCATATCGGGCCTTCAGTCTCACGCAGCTCTAAGCCGAATGGGCTGGGAGGAACTCGTCGAGCCAGTGGCCGAAACTCAGGAGCGACCAGATCAGCAGGCGGCGATTGCGCTTGCCCGACAGGTGCTCGCCGACAAGTTCGCCGACGGCCGACGGGTCCATGTAATCGTATATCCGGGCTCGGCGATCGTACAGTTGCGTTTTCACATACTCGATGCTCGGACCCCTGAACCAACTGGCGTCGGGAGCGGAGAATCCCTGCTTGGACGCCTTGACGACGCTGTCGGGAACCGCCGGCGACATCATCTCCCGCAGCAGCAGCTTGCCGTCGCGCGCAGGCCCGCTCGAACGGCCTTGCGAGCGCCGCCCCGAATCGCCCAGCTTCATCGCAACCGGTACGCGCATGGCGAAGTCGACGAAATCGTTATCGAGGAACGGGACCCTGGCCTCCAGCCCGTGGGCCATCGACAGCTTGTCGGACACCACCAGCAACCCGTGCAGGAAGGTCCGGGCCTCGAACTGCAGCGAATGGTTCACGTAGTCCTCGGGGCCGGTCAACTCCTCGGCCCCGGCCCGGAACACGCCGCGGAAGATATCTCGGGTCGACACTTCGCGGATCTCGCCGGCGATCGGCGCAAATACGCGGCGCATTTCGTCGCCGTCCATGAGTCGCCGCCAGTATCGGCAGCACCTGTCGATGTAGTCTTCGAAGCCGCCGCCGGCTTCGGCGCAGCGATATCGCCAGGGATATCCCGCCAGCAGTTCGTCGCCGCCGGTTCCGTCGAGCACCACCTTCACGTGCCCTGCGGCAAGCTCCGCGGCGCAGTAGTTCGGGTAGCTCTGCCCGACGCGGGGCTCTTCGATGTGCCGCGCCAGCCTGGCGAACACGCGCTCCATATCGCCGGCCTTGAGCACCGTCTCGTAATGCTCGGTATCGAAGGCTCTCGCCATCTCGCCGGCCGCCGCACGCTCGTCGAAAGCCAGCTCCATGCCCGAAGCCGAGCTGAGATCGAACCCGACGGTGAACGTTCTCATCCCGGGCAACTCTCGGGCCGCCACGGAGGTTATCGATCCGGAGTCCAGCCCGCCGCTGAGATACGCCCCGACGTCGACATCACTGACGAGCTGACGCCTGACCGCCTGGGCGAACAACCGGCGGCCCCGGCGAACGTACTGGCGCATGTCGGCCGGCCTGTCGGGCTCGCGGAAATCGAAATCCCAGTATCGCACCAGGTCCAACCGGCCCTGGTTGCGATCCGGAGAGACCTTCGCCCAGCAGCCGGCGGGAAACATCTTCACGCCTCTCATGAGCGTGCGATCGGTGAAGAAGTTCTGGAACGTGAAGTACTCGACCAGCGCCTCGGGATCTATTTGGCGCCGCACGTCCCCGTGAGCCAATACAGCCTTCTGTTCCGAACCGAACAGGAACCGTCTCGACGTGAAACTGTAGTAAAGCGGTTTGATCCCGTATCTGTCGCGGGCCAGGAAAAGCTCGCCGCCGAGCTTGTCCCAGATCGCAAATGCGAACATGCCGTTGAAGCGTTCGAGGCAGTCGACGCCCCACTGGGCGTAAGCCTGCAGCACTACCTCCGAGTCGGTCCGCGAACCGAATCGGCGCCCCAGCGACTCCAGTTCGGCGCGGAGTTCGCGGAAGTTGTAGACTTCGCCGTTGTATGCGATCGTGAATCGCCCGTTATCGGTCGACATCGGCTGGCGCGCCGCGTCGGTCAGGTCGATGACCGCCAGTCTGCGGTGTCCCAGACCGACCGGTCCGTCGACGAAGAATCCCTCCCCGTCAGGGCCGCGATGCGCGATCGCGCGGGTCATCCGGGTCAGGCGGTCGCCCGAAGGCTCCGACGCGTCGAAACTGATTATGCCCGCAAGCCCGCACATGATGCTACGACGCCTCGGCGGCGATCTCCCTGATCGCGTCGACCACGTACTGGTAGTCCTCGTCGGACATTCGATTGTGAAGCGGAATCGCCATCGAGTTCATGGCGCAGTCGCGTGAGACCGGCAGGTCGTCCGGCTCGAGGCCCAGCGTGCGTTTGTAGTGCCCCAGCATGTGAATCGCGTGCGTGCCCGGCCGCGTGCTCACGCCGCGTGCGTTCAGGCGGTCCATGATTTCATTCCGCGGCATCGGCGCGGCGTCCGGGTCGACGCGGCACACATACGCCTGCCAGGCGTGAACGGAATCGGCCGGGACCCGCGGCGTGCGCAGCCAGTCGATGCCGGCAAGCTGCTGGGAGTAAAACGCCGCCCGCCTGCTGCGATCGGCGATGAAGCCGTCAAGCTTGCCCAACTGCACCAGCCCCACCGCGCCCTGGAGATCCGTCATTCGGTAGTTGAAGCCGAGCATGTTGAACTCCGGCAGCAGATACGGCCGCTGACCGCCGTGGCGAACCTCTTCGGGAACGCTCGCGCCGTGGTTGCGGAGCATGTTGATCCGCTCGGCGAGTTGCGGATCGTTCGTGGTCACCATGCCGCCTTCGCCGGTTGTCATGACCTTTCGCGGATGGAACGAGAAGCCGGCCGCCGCGCCCAGCGACCCGGCGGGTCGGCCCTTGTACGCCGCACCTGCGCAACATGCGGCGTCCTCGACTATCGCAACGCCCCGAGCCGACTGCGAGATCGCGTCAATGTCGGCGCAGAGACCGAACAGCCCCACGGCGATAATCGCTCTGGTGCGATCGGTGACCTTGCGCGCCGCATCGGCGGGATCGATGTTGAAAGTCGCTCGGTCCACGTCCGCCGGCACCGGCGTCGCTCCGCAGTAGGCCGCAACGTTCGCCACCGACACCCATGCGAATGACGGAACGATCACCTCATCGCCCGGCCCGATTCCCATACCCGCAAGGATCAGGTGCAGTGCGGCGGTGCAGTTGGTCGTCGCCAGCGCGAAACTCACGTCGTGGCGCGCGGCGAACGCCTTTTCAAATTCGGCGACCTTCGGACCCTGGGTCAGCCAGCCGCTGGCGAAAGGTTCGCCGACGGCCCGCACCTCGCTGTCGCCGGTGTCGGGAAGCGCAATTGGAATGACCCGCTTTTCAGTCATCATCGCCCCCCGCAGCCTTCTTCCGCGACGCGACGGCCTCCTTGTGAGCTTTCCGCCATTCGATAAGCCGCTCGAGTCCGTCGCGCAGTTGGACGTTGGCTCTGAATCCGATCTGCTCGGACGCCTTCTCCGGGCAGCCTACGCGGTTTTTCACAAACGTCGTCCCGCCCGGAGCGTACTGTATCTCCAGGTCCGATCCGGTTATCTCCAGCAGGAGTTCGGCCAGTTCCCTGATCGTGGTCTTGACGCCCATTCCCACGTTGTAAAACTCGTCGGTCGCGTCGGCCTTCATCGCACAAACATTGGCCGCCGCGCAATCGCCGACGTACACGAAGTCGTAGGCCTGCGATCCGTCTCCGTAGACAATCGGCGGCAGGCCCCGATCGAGCCGGTCCAGGATCTTCATGACCACTGCAACGTACGCGCCGCGATAGTCCTGCCGGGGCCCGTAGACGTTCATGTACCGCAGGCCGACGTAGTCGAAATGCTCGCCGGCATCCTTGTGCCGGTGATAAAACGCGCGGGCCATCTGCTCGCCGGCGACTTTCGTCGCGCCGTAGAAATTCGTGTTGTTGTGAGGATGGTCCTCGGTCATCGGCTCGGCGACGGCGTCTCCGTATACCGAAGCGGACGACGAAAACACCAGCCGTCTTACTCCGTTGTTGACGCACGCTTCGAGCACGTTGAACGTTCCGCCGATATTGACCTCGAACGCCGAACGGGGAAACTCGCGGCAGTGCAGCAGCCACATCGCCGCGAAGTGGAACACCCCGTCGATGTCCCTCATCGCCTTGTCGAGGACATCGCGCTGCAGCAGTTCGCCGCCAGGCGGGAAAACATTCACCCGCGGATCGCGCAGGGCGCGGTCGATGTTATCCGTCGAACCGCGCGAGAAGTTGTCGTATATGCGTATCTCGGCGACATCCTCGTCGAGAAGCGCATCGACGGTGTGCGAGCCGATCAGCCCGGCCCCGCCGATCACCAGCAGATGTTTGCCCTTCAATTCCATCTGACTTCAATTCCGCAAGACGCCTGAGGGCGCCGATCAACCCTCGTCCTTGCGGACGATTACGATCAGGTTGTTTCCGCCCAGGATCACTTTCGAGTCCAGCGTCAGATCAGTGCGCAACTCCTTGCGTTTTCGCTCGGACCGCAGAGAGTCGACCAGTTTCATGCACCCCACGAGAGGCCACCAGAGCATCTGCTTGAGTTTCTGAGCGTTCCGCCTGAACTCGACGATCTGAAGGCCGTTTATCCTGAGCATGAACTCCAGGATGGTTATCGTGATCGGAGAATTGTGGAAATTGAACAGATTTCGCCCGCAATTCTCGTAAGCCTCGGTCGAAATGGGTTTTGTGAAGATGCCGCGCAACAGGAAGCGAATTCGCCGCTCGATGTTGGTGTAGTTTGGGACCGAAAACACGCCCATCCCGCCGGGTTTGAGGACGCGGGCGAACTCGGCGACGGCGGTGTACGGATCTGTCATGTGCTCGAGTCCGTCAACGCAGGCGACGTAATCGAAACTGTCGTCTGCGGCGTCTATTCGGCGGTTCAGATCGGTGTAGACCGCGTCCATTCCCGGCGCCTTGAATATCTCCGGGTCGATCTCTCCGCAGGTGACCCGGTAGCCCATATCGCGGAGATTCATGCTCAAGTGCCCGAATCCCGCCGGCGCGTCGAGCACTTTGCCCCGCTCCTGATCGGCAAACCAGCCCAGAATCGTAGTGTGAATGCTGGGCCTGGCCTTGGGTCTGACTTCTGCGGAAGCGTCAATATCGTTGTCCGGCGCCATAGAATACTCCATTGCTGCAGCCGACGACAATAATAGGGCAATTGGCTCTAAAATGAAAGACGTTACGTTTCAGCGTCTTGACGCGGGGGACGCAACGGGATAGACTTAAGTTGGTTGGGAACGAGTCCCGGCAAGAGTACGGCGACTGGAAAAACTGTGGCAGGAGAGTTTTCAAAGGATTTCAGACGTTTCTTCCTTCGCGGCCTGGCCGCTGTGTTGCCTACTGTTCTGACGATGGCGATCATCATCTGGGTGCTCAGTTTCATTAACACGTATATCGGTCAGTACACCAATCGCGGCGCACAGTGGATTGTCGTACAGTTTGTCGCCTGGCTGAACCACGAGAATATGTCCTGGTCCGGCCCGCGGGGCGCCTGGAGTTCGGTCGAAGCGTTCTGGGAGGATTACTGGCTGGTCTGGATCGGGTTCGCGCTGGCTTTTGTGGGAATCTACATTTTCGGGCGATTCATAGCCAGTTTTATTGGCAGAACGATCTGGCGGCGCGTCGAGCGGGGTATTTTCCGCCTGCCGATTGTCAAGCAGGTTTATCCCCCGGTCAAGCAGGTCACCGACCTGCTGTTTTCGGACAGGAAAATAGAGTTTTCACGTGTCGTAGCGGTCACTTATCCGCGTAAAGGCATGTGGTCCCTTGGGTTAGTGACCTCCATGGGCATGAAGGCCCTTCAGGGACCCGACAATGAGATGCTCACGGTGTTCATTCCGTCGAGCCCTATGCCCGTAACAGGCTATACTGTAACAGTGAGACGTGATGAAGTTGTGGATTTGCCAATTACTATTGATGAGGCTCTGCGTTTTACCGTAAGTGGCGGAGTTGTACTGCCGATGAATCAGATATTGGAAGATACCGCAGTCCAGGCCCCGGCCCAACGCCACGTCCTGGAAATTCCGCAAGAGTGCAAGGAGATACAAGAGTGAACACAGTTATTGAAGCAAGACACATGGAAGTAACAAATTCGCTTCGAGAATATATCGAGTCCAAGGCCGAGAAATTGCCCAAGTTCTTCGACAGTGTGCATTCGATAGAGATAACGCTGGATATTGAAGCCGATATGCCGTTGACGGAAATAATCGCACGCGCCGGACGCAAGAGCACTTTCGTCGCCAGTGTCAGAGATCAAGACATGTACGCATGCGTCGATCAATGCATGCACAAAATAGCCGAGCAACTCAGGCGCCATAAGGACCGCGTCCGCGATCATCACGCACCGGCTCGAAACACGCTGAGCGAATCGACCGACCTGCAGTAACACCAAATGGCTCGAAATGCGGGGGGGGCCGATAACGGCATCGTCTTGATATGGATGAGGTTGTCGGTCCGCCTGAAATCCCCGCATCGGGTTGTCTGGGCCGACGGACCTCCATATTTTGAGGTCTGAAAATTACCCGTCCATACTGGCAATAAGTATCAATAAGCTGTAAACTTACTTGTCAATTGAACCGTCATGACCGCGAGAACCCCAGCGGGCCGCCGGCATGTCGGACAACAGCGATACGATAATCTCGCAGGAGACAGACATGAAACTGTCAGACATCATCGTCACTGACGCGATCATACCGGAACTCAAGGCTTCGACTCGCGATGAAGCCATCGAGGAACTGGTCAACTCGCTTGCCGACTCCGGCGCGATGGCAAAGGAGAAGGTCGACACCGTGATAGAGGCCGTCAAAGCCCGCGAAGCCCAGGCGACTACGGGAATCGGCAAAGGCGTCGCACTCCCGCACGCGAAACTAAAAGGCGTTAAGAACCCGACCGGAACGATCGGAAGATCCAGCGGCGGAATCGATTTCTCTTCGCTGGACTCCAAGCCGGTGTACTCGGTGATACTTCTGCTTTCGTCGCCCGACAGTCCCGACGAACACCTTCAGGCGATGGAGGCGATATTCAAACACGTACAACGCGACATATTTAGAAAGTTCCTGCGACAGAGCGACACCCAGGAAGCGATAATTGATCTTATTCACGAGGCCGACGAACTGGGATGATCGAACCAGCAGGGTCCCGGTGTTAATGGAACGCAATAGTGCCAACTGCCGAACATGAAATCAGCATTGTCAACAAATACGGACTGCACGCCAGACCCGCTATGCAGTTGGTGGAGTTGGCTAACGGATTCGGCAGCAAGATTGAGTTATCCACGAACTCAATAACTGTCGATGGCAAGAGTATCATGTCCGTTATGCGACTGGGCGCCGCAAAGGGCACGATCTTGAAAGTGGTCGCCGACGGCGAGGACGCCGACGAAGCGATCAGCGCCATCATGGAGCTTATCAGCGGCGGATTCGGCGAAATGGAAGGCGCCTGATGAAAACGAAGGAAGGCATAGGTGTCTCACCCGGTGTGGCGATCGCTCCGGCAGCCGTCGTGGACGCTGAGGAGTTCGACATACCCGAACGCCATGTCTCGCCGGAGCATACCGATCAGGAGCTGACCCGGCTGCAGAAGGCCGTGGCCGTCTCGAAACAGGAGATTCTCGATCTCCAGGAGAGCACAGGGGCTCAGATAGGACGCGAAACAGCCTCGATCTTCGATTTCCACCTGGGGCTGCTGCAGGATGCGACTCTGCTCAAGAAGTTCACCGACACTGTCACCGAAGATAATGTCACCAGCGAATACGCCGTGGCGGCGGTTCTCAGGGCGTACGCCAAGGAGTTCCTGGACATGCCGCAGTACCTCGCCGATCGGGTCAAGGACGTATACGACATCGAGAAGCGCCTCCTGCGGAACCTCGTGGGCCAGAGCCGCCAGACCCTGCAGCATCTGGACAGCGATCGGATTCTGCTGGCCCACGACCTGACGCCCAGCCAGACCGCGGGCATGGACCGCCAGCACGTTCTGGGCCTTGCGATAGACGCCGGCGGACAGACCAGCCACACCGCCATTGTCGCAAAAGCGCTGGGGATACCCGCAGTCCTGGGCCTCAACAACGTAACCGGGGAGGCCACCGCAGGCGACATGGTCATCGTCGACGGCAATCGCGGGCTGGTCATCATCGATCCGGACGAAAAGACGATCGAACAGTATCGAAACTACGCGCGGCAGCAGGTCGAGTTCATACACTCCCTGGACTTGCTGAAAGACCTGCCGGCGGTCACCATGGACGGACACGAGATAAGCCTGCTGGGAAATATCGAGTTCCCGATGGAGGCGGCCTCCGTGATCGGCAAGGGCGGAGACGGAATCGGGCTCTACCGAACCGAGTTCCTGTTCCTGGGAGTCGAGACCGAACCGACGGAGGAAGATCACTACAACGCCTACAGGGAAGTCGTCGATCTGTGCAAGGGACGCCCGATCGTGGTCAGAACGCTCGATCTCGGCGCCGACAAGCACACTCAAAGCCGCGCCAGAACGCCGGAGAGAAACCCGTTCCTCGGCTGCAGATCCATCAGGTTCTGCCTCCAGGAGCTTCCGATGTTCAAGACGCAGATCAGAGCGATCCTGCGCGCCAGCGTCGATGCGGACATCAGGATGATGTTCCCCCTGATAACGAACCTGCGGGAGCTGCGGCAGGCCAAGTCGATCGTGCGGGACGTGGCCGAGGACCTCGAGGAGGAGGGAGTCGAGCATCGCCACGACATTCCGCTGGGAATGATGATCGAGACCCCGTCGGCGGCCCTGCAGTGCAACGCGTTCGCACAGGAAGTGGACTTCTTCTCGTTGGGCACCAACGACCTGATCCAGTACACCCTGGCCGTCGATCGGGGCAATGAGAAGGTCGCACAACTGTTCACCGCGGCCCATCCGGCTGTCCTGAGACTCATCAAGGAAGTCATCCGCGCCGGGCAGCGATATGAAGTGCCTGTGAGTCTCTGCGGAGAAATGGGCGGAGACGTCGTTTTCACCATGCTGCTGATGGGCCTGGGAGTCACCGCGTTTTCATGCACGCCCCCGGCGATTCCGGAGATCAAGAAATTGATCCGATCGGTCACCATGGAGCAGGCGGTAAAGGTCGCAAGGCGAGTGATGACGTTCGACGGCGACCAGGAAGTATTGAATTATCTCCGGGTGGCGACCAGAGAGGTCCTCCCGGAAGCTTATACGAGTATGTAGCGCGGTGATGCGGGTCCGCTGAGATCCGCTCCGAGCCGCGCCGAACAACAAGACACGGAAAGGACCAGTGGGCATTGCCGCAACGCTGGGCAGTGTGGATGGCGGTGTACGGAGACCTGCGATTCGCCTCGCATCATGACATGATGCGCGTAATCGAAAGGGCGCTTCTGCGCGGGAATCTGCCGCTCAAGTACAGCCAGGGATTCAGTCCCCGGGCGATTCTGTCGCTGGCGTTCCCGCGACCCGTGGGAGCCGCTGCCGAGCGTGATCTCCTGGTGCTGAACCTGGAGGCGCCTATGCTGCGCGACCAGCTTCTTGAAGCGGCCAACAGCTCCTGTCCAAAGGGACTCGAATTCACCGACGCGATACGCCTTGACTGCAAGTCGACTCCCCAGCCTTGCCGGTGCGCCTATCGAATAGGCGTCCCTGCCGGCGAATCCGAGCGAGTCGCCGGCCGCGTAGAGGAATTCTCCGCCGCCGAGACATTTCCGATCCGACGAACCAAGCCCCCCAAACGCCGCGGTCGGCGCGACGGCGGCGCCGAACCCGTCGCCCGAACGCTCGATCTGAAACTCCTGATCGACGACGTGAGATTCGACGGCGAGACGCTTTCCTGGCGACAGAGCCCCCGCCAGACCATCTGGGCCAAGCCGGCCGAAGCGATGAAAGCCTTCGGGCTTGACCCTGCAGGCGCCGCGGCGATGCTCACGCGAACATCTCTGGAGCTGCGGGGATTTAACGAATACAGCGGGCCGGCGGACGGCGAATCCGACGACGGACCCGAAACAAAACAAGAGACGTAAATAGAAAGCGAGTTGCACCATCATGGCCAGACAAATGCTCATCAACAGCCTGACCGGCCAGGAATGCCGGATTGTGATAATGGACGACAGCGTAATGGAGGAGCTCTACGTCGAGCGGGCCTCCAGCGCATCGAGGGTGGGAAACATATACAAGGGGCGAGTTACGAATATCGAGCCGTCGATCCAGGCGGCGTTCATCGATTTCGGGCTCTACAAGAACGGATTCCTGCACATTTCGGATCTGACCAGCGAGTATTTCCCGAAAGGCAAAGGCAGGAGCAAGATCAAGAGCAAGGGCTCCGAAGGGGTGGGACGCAAGACGGCCCACAGGGACCGGCCTCCGATTCAGGATTGCCTCAAACGCGGCCAGGAGGTCGTCGTCCAGATGACCAAAGAGGGCATCGGCACCAAAGGCCCGACAATGACGACCTACCTTTCGATACCCGGTCGCCTTCTGGTGATGATGCCGGGCATGAAACGCCTTGGAGTGTCGAGAAAGGTCGAAGACGAAGACTCTCGAACGAAAGCCAAAGAGGTGCTTTCGCAGCTTAATGTTCCGTCGGACATGGGTTTCATCGTGCGAACCGCCGGCGTCGACAGGCCGAAGCGCGAGATGAACCGCGACTTGAACTACCTGCTGCGGCTGTGGAAATCCACCAGCAAGCTGATAGAAACCGCCAAGGCTCCAGTGGAGATATACCGCGAATCGGACCTGGTCATCAGGACGCTGCGAGACGCGTACAGCACCGACATCTCGCGGATAGTATGCGACAATCCGGAAGTGGCGGTCAAGGTGCGGGACTTCCTGAAGGTCGCCACCCCCAGAGCGAAGACCAAGATCGAAGTCTACACCGGCTCGGCCGGCCTGTTTCACGATACGGGGCTTGACGAGGAGATCGAGAAGATCAATTCCCGGCGAGTGGAGCTGCCGTCGGGCGGTTCGCTCGTGATCGATCCGACTGAAGCACTGGTGGCCATCGACGTGAACTCCGGGCGATCCCGCGGGCACAGCGACGCCGAAGCGACGGCCCTGAACACGAACCTCGAGGCCGCCCGCGCTATCGGCAGACAACTGCGAATGCGGGACCTCGGCGGCGTTATCGTCATGGACTTCATCGACATGCGCAGCGAGAAGAACCGCCGCGCCGTCGAGAAGGAGCTCAAGGAGGTGATGAAGGGCGATCGGGCCAAGAACCGCATCTTGCGCATAAACAGCTTCGGGATACTCCAGATGACCAGGCAGCGGCTTGGGCCGTCCCTGAAGCACAGCTACTACAGCAACTGCCCCCACTGCGACGGCCTGGGCATGGTCAAGTCCGAAGAGTCGCAGGCGCTTGTGGTCATGAGGCTACTGTCGCGTGCGGCCGCCAACGCGGACATCACCGAAATAAACATCAAATGTCCGCCGCAGGTCGCCCACTACCTGACCAACTACCAGCGTAAAGACATAATCCTGATCGAAGAAGCCGCCAAGAAGACCATCATAATCACCGCCGACAGCGATATGACCGGAGACGACGTTCAGATCGAATGCCTGAACGCCAGAGGATCCAAAATATCGGGAGAGACCGGGAAACAGAAACGCAGCAAGCTGCAGACTGCGAAGCTCGACGCGTTCATCGCCGAACAGGCCGCCGGGGACAAATCCAAGGACGCGCAGACTGACGGCGACGATTCAGCCAAACCCGCCAAGGCCAAACGAACGCGAAAACGGAAGAAGACCGCCTCGGCCGCCAGGGAGCCGGACACCGGCGCAGAAACCGAAGAGCCGACGATGAAGGCGGCCAAGAAGACAGGCAAGACGTCAAAGAAGAAGAAATCGGCCAAGAAGAAGGCGACTGACGACAAGTCCGAAAGTCAGGAAGCCGACGCGCCCCAAGAGGCCGCGAAGACCAAATCTTCGCGAAGTCGGCGGGGCTCCAAATCCAAGACCAAAGAGACCAAAGAAACCAAAGAGACCGGGAAAGAAACCGAAACGCCGAGGAAGGCGGTCGGAAAGCAGGCGACCAAACGCGCCAAGAAGAGCAGGTCGTCCAAACAGAAAGCCGCGGACCCGGCGCCTGAAGTCATCGACGGGAACACCGGCGATGGGAACACCGGCGATGAGCTTCCGGCGGTGACCCCTCCCTCGAAACTCCGCGAGGAGTTCGAAGCCAGACAGCGTGAGGAGCGAAAGGGCAAACCGCCCCAGAAGACCCTGCTTGAGGCGATGGGCTTCGACGACGGCGAAGAGTGATCGGCTATCTGGCGCAGTAGTCGATAAGGCGAGCCAGTTCGCTGCGGAGTTCGCCTCTATTGACGATGCGGTCTATGAATCCGTGCTCCAGCAGGAATTCAGCCCGCTGGAAACCTTCGGGCAACTCGCTCTTGATCGTGTTGGCGATCACGCGCTGCCCGGCGAAACCGATCAGCGCCTTGGGCTCGGCTATTATCAGATCGCCCAGCATCGCGAAACTCGCGGTCGTGCCGCCGGTCGTAGGATCGCTGAGTACGGATATGAACAACCCTCCGGCGCTGTCGAATCTCGCCAGAGCCGCCGACGTCTTGGCCATCTGCATAAGGCTCAACGCGCCTTCGTGCATTCTCGCTCCGCCGGATACGCAGACGATCACCAGGGGCAGCTTCTCTTCGGTCGCCAACTCGATCAGGCGCGTGAGCTTCTCGCCGACGACTGAGCCAAGTGAGCCCATCAGCCAGTCGCCGTCCATGGCGCCCAGTGCGACCCGGCGACCCTTGATGTATGCGACCCCCGTCCGGACGGCCTCGGTTTGACCGGTCTTGACCTGTTCTGACGATATCCGATCGGCGAGCGTCTTGCCGGCCCAACTGAACTTCAGCGGATCGGCGGGAGCCAACTCGGCGAACATCTCTTCGAAGCTGTCCGGATCGGTCAACTGCTCAATTCGCCGCGAACCGCTCAAACGAAAATGATGCTGACACTCCGGACAAACCTCCTGGTTCTCCGAAACCGTCTTGCGGTACAGCATCTCCTCGCAATCGGGACAACGCAGCCACAGGCCGTCGGGAATATCACGCTTCTCCCGCATGGCCGGGCCGGCAAAGCCCGAGGAATCGTAAGGTCTCGCTGGTTCAGGATCTATCGGGGACATATCAACCTCACAGAGACATCGAGTCCATCTCGTAACTACCCCATGTGAACTCGTTGTCCACATGCTCCCATATCTGCTCGACCGAATCGTGCGTCACCATACATCGCAGCAGTCCGACGGCGACGGGTCGCAGAACAAGCACCGGCGCATTGCCCTTGTGACGCTTTAGAATACTCTTGATCGCCGACTTGAGTCTTTCCTGGGCCTCCTCGAGGGTCTCGCCGCCCGGCGGCCTGACGCTGGAGGGAGCTTCGGCCCACTGACGATACATCTTGGGCTGGCGGCGCTTGAGTTCCTGGCGCGTCAGCCCCTGCCACAAACCGTAGTCCAGCTCCCGCAACTCCGGCTCGGTGCGCAACTTCCCGCCCAGCGTCTGGGCCACCAGAGACGCCGTCTGGCGCTCGGACTCGCCGTCGCAGGCGTAGACGGCGCCCAGCGGCGAGCCGCACTGGGCCAGTTCGCCGGCGGCGTGTTCAACGCTGCTGGCGCCAACTTCAGTCAGCGGCGCGCCCGGGACAGACTCGATGCGGTCCTGGACCTCCCAGATGGTCTGACCGGTCTGAACAACAAAGAGCTTCGATATATGTTTGTTGCCGTTAACGCTCAATTGACTCCTCGATCGCCGCGCAAGGAACGTCTCATGTCGGCGATGGCCCGGCCCGCGTCGGGTGAGCCGAATATGCTGCTGCCGGCGACAAACACGTCGGCGCCGGCGTTTGAACACCTGACAGCAGTCTCCGCGTCGATCCCGCCGTCAACTTCGAGGCGCTGATCGGGCCGCAACATCCCGCGGACGGCGACTATCTTGTCCAGCATCTCCGCCATGAACTTCTGGCCCCCATAGCCGGGCTCGACGGTCATCACCAGCACCAGATCGACCGATTCGATGATTCCCGCCAGGACCTCAGCGGAAGTAGCCGGGCGAACCGACACCCCCACGCCGAGCCCCAGGCCCCGCAGCTTTGTCACAAGCCCGGGCGCATCGTCGGTCGCTTCAATATGAAACGTTATGCTGTCGGCCCCGACGTCGGCGAAACGATCGATGTAGTACGCCGGATCGGTGACCATTATGTGAACGTCCAGGAGGGCGTCGGTGCAGTTCCTGATCGACTTGACCACCGGCGGGCCGATCGACAGGTTCGTCACAAAATGCCCGTCCATCACGTCGGCGTGTATCACGTCGGCGCCGGCGTCGAGAACTCGATCTATCTCAACGCCGACGCGCGCGAAATCGCACGCCAGAAGCGACGGCGCAATAACCGCTCTTCCCGCAAAGCCCGCCCACGGATTGCCTGTGTGAGTGTCCATCGCCTCATACGTCGCCAAAGCCCACCAGCCGATCGATCAGCACCGGCCGCTGGGCTTTGGTATTCAGTTATATTATCGTTATGGCGCTACTTCTGGTCAAGCACTTCGATGGGACCCATCGGCTTGCCTTCCAGATATGTCAGCGACGCCCCGCCGCCTGTGGACACGTGCGTCATCCTGTCGGCCAGGCCCATCTGGTCAACCGCCGCGGCCGAATCGCCGCCGCCGATGACGCTTATCGCGCCTGCGTCTGTCGCTTCGGCCACAGCCCTGGCGATCGACTCGGTGCCGGTGGCGAACTCGGGCTTCTCGAACACGCCCATCGGACCGTTCCAGATCACGGTCTTCGAATCGGTGATGATCCCGCCGAACGCTTCGATCGATTTAGGACCGATGTCCAGCCCCATGAGCCCGTCGGGGATATTTACGTCCTCGTTGGGAATCGGGCCGCCGTTTTCAAAATCATCGGTGCAGATATGATCCATCGGCAGCACGATCTTGTCGCCGGCGCGGGCCAGGAGATCCTTCATCGGCTCGACCTGGTCCTCCTCGACCCGGCTGCTTCCGGTTTGAATGCCCTGGCTTCTCTGGAACGTATAGGCCATCGCCCCGCCGATGATGATCTTGTCGACCTTGTCCAGCAGGGTCGAGACCAGCTTGATCTTGTCGGAAACCTTGGCGCCGCCGAGGATCGCGGTGAAAGGTCTCACCGGCTCGGCCACGGCTTCGGCGAGGTACTTGATTTCCTTTTCGACGAGGAATCCGGCGACCGCCGGTCCGCCGGCGGCCTGAACGGCCTGCGGGACGCCCCACATCGAGGCGTGATTGCGATGACACGTGCCGAATGCGTCGTTTACGTAGACTTCGCCGAGTGAAGCCAGTTCGGAGCCGAACTCCTTGACCTGCTCGACATCCTTGCTGTTCTCGCGGGGGTCGAAACGCACGTTTTCCAGGAGCATGACCTCGCCGGCCTGGAGTCCGTCGGCCATAGCCTTGGCTTCGGGGCCCGCGATGTCGGTCGGACCCATCTTGACTTCCCGTCCGAGCAGTTCACCGAGGCGATCGGCCGCCGGCTTGAGCGAGAATTCCGGCTTGATCTCGCCTTCGGGGCGCCCCAGGTGGCTCATCAGCACAAGCATCCCGCCGGCGTCGAGCACCTTGTTGATCGACGGCAGAGCCGCGACAATTCGCTTATCATTCGTGACTTTCCCGTCAGCCAGCGGGACATTGAAGTCCACTCGCATCAACACTTTCCTGCCGGCTACGTCAATATCTGAAATCGTTTTCGTCGCCATTACGTTAGTCCTTCCGGTCGTTCGGTAAAAAGACCCGCCGGGGGTTCACCCGGCGGGCCTCATTATTGTGCGCATCGCATCCGGCTGCAAGCGTTTACTTACAGAGCCGCCATCTTCAGCACCAGGTCGCAAGTGCGGTTTGAGTAACCCCACTCGTTGTCGTACCACATGGTGACTTTGGCCATGTTTCCGCCGATGACCTTCGTGTTGAGGCTGTCGAAAATGCTGCTGGCGGGATGATGGACGATGTCGGACGATACGATGGGATCTTCGGTGTATTCGATGATTCCGGCCATGTCGCCTTCGGCGGCTTCCTTGATCACCGCGTTGATCTCTTCGGCTGTGGCTTCCTTGGCCAGTTCGACCGTCAGGTCGGTGATCGAGCCGGTGGGAATCGGAACGCGGAGGGCGTATCCGTCAAGCTTGCCTTTCAACTCGGGCAGGACCATGCCGACCGCGACGGCCGCGCCGGTCGTCGTCGGGATAATGTTGACCGCGCCGGCTCGTGCGCGACGCTTGTCGCTGTGGACGAAGTCCAGGATCGACTGGTCGTTGGTGTATCCGTGACAGGTCGTCATCAGGCCTTTGACCACGCCGAACTTCTCGTGGAGGATCTTGACGACCGGGGCCAGTGAGTTGGTCGTGCAGGAGGCGTTCGAAACGCAGGTGGTCTCGGAAGTCAGGATGTCGTCGTTGACGCCCAGGACCACGGTCGCCGCATCGCCCTTGACCGGCGCGGAGATGATGACCTTCTTGGCTCCGGCGTCGATATGGGTGTCGTAGCCGGCCTTCGTGTCGGACTTGTTGTCGCGGAAGATTCCGGTCGATTCGACGACGATGTCGGCTCCGAGGGCGGCCCACGGCAGAGCGGCCGGGTCGCGCTCGGTGATCATCGCAACGTCCTTGCCGTTGACGACGAGGGTCTTTTCGTCCTTGATCTCGACGGTTCCGGGGAAGCGCCCCTGGGTCGAGTCGTACTTAAGCAGGTGAGCCATCATGTCGGTGTCAGCCAGATCGTTGACGCCGACTACTTCAAACTCATCGCCTCGTTCGCACATAGCTCTGAAGACCAGGCGTCCGATGCGTCCGAATCCGTTAATTCCAACTTTGACACTCATTTTCTATGCTCCTGACGATTTACTCTGGTGAATCGTGGTGATTGTTTCCGGCTGGAGAGCTGTCAGGCTCCCCACCGGCTGAACAGGGGCAAATAGATTACAGACAATCGACCCTTATGTCAACTCTTTTCGCGGCATAACTACCAGGCCGGCGATTTGGTCCAGGTGAGGATCTCGATCGGTTCGGATTCCACGTGCTTGAACGCGTCGATCGGCTTGCTCGCCGCAAGCGTGAACCCGGCGTGCCGACAGAATCGCGTTATCGGTTCGTTTACGCTGAGTGTTTGTGCGTGAATGCCGGGAACTCCGAGTTGCATCATTCGCTGCAAGAACAGTTCGTACAAAGCGGCGCCGTATCCGCGCCCTCTGGCTTCGGGCAGAAGATCTATGTGCATTGTCGCCGGATGGTTGCCGACGAGTGCCGGCGGGATGTCCATTTCGCCTCGAATCATTGATTTCAGCATCGCCAGTGTCGCCGCTCGCGTATCGCTCCGGCTGATCAGGCGTTTGCGAATCGTCCGCAGGATTATCCCGGGCAAGAGGAACGGGGCGTATCTGTCGAACCGCCGAACGTCGTCTGTTCCCATCAGATATCCGGCGACGTGTCCGTCGTCGGCGTCGCAGACGACCCAACTGTGGCGCGGCGCCCGGTCGGTGAAGTATCGCGTCCAGAACTCCGCCCAGATCCACGGGTCGGGAATGTGTCCTCGCCCCGGCCCGCCCAGCCAGGCGGTTTCGACGCAGATGTCTCTGACTGCCTGACGGTCCGTCCGTCGCAGCGGGCGAATGAGGAATTTCGTGGTCCAGCGATCGGGCATTTCCTGGGTCCCTGTGCGGCTTGGTAGTATAATAACCGAATGCCAAACGCGAAAGACAAGCGAATAAACAGACGCCAGTTCATCAGCGCCGCGGGTCTGGGAGTCGCCGCGATCGCCGGCGGTTCGTGGGCCGGCAAGGCGCCGGGCGGCCGTAGGATCGGGCCGTATTTCTTCATCCAGATGGCCGATCCGCAGCTCTACTGGGGCTCGGTCGAGTCCTGGAAGAAGGCGATCTCCTTCGCCAACGCGCTGAAGCCGGCGTTTGTCGTCGTCACCGGCGATCTGCTGAACTGCCACGGAGCCCTGGGCAAACGCGACTGGAGGAAGGACGAGCAGCGCGCGAAAGATTATCTGTCGGCGGCGGGAGGGCTGGACAAGAGCATCCGGCTATACAATCTCGCCGGCAATCACGACGTATGCAATGTCCCAACGCCGAAAACTCTGGAATGGTACGTCAAGCGGTTCGGAAAGCTATGGTATTCGTTTTCGCACGGCCGGGATTTCCACATGGCGATCGAGAGCGATCTTATCAAGAATCCACAGGGCGCCCCGAAAGCCGCCGGACAGCAGATGGAGTGGATCAAGAAAACGCTGCGATCGGATAAAGTGAAGAAGGCCCGCCATCGCATCGTTTTCATGCACCACCCGATGTGTCTGAAGAAGCCCGATGAGCCGGACCAGTATTTCAATCTACCCCTCAAGCCGCGGACCGAACTTCTCAAACTGTTCGCCGAGGCCGGCGTTCGCGCCGTCTTCAGCGGGCACTACCACGGGAACCTCTACGCCAAATCCGGCGACATCGAATTGGTCACCACAAGCTCAACCGGCAAGGCTCTCCGCAAAGACCCGCTGGGCTTCCGTATAGTCAAGATCCACCCTGACCGCATAGAGCACCGTTACTACGGCTACGAATCTCTCCCGAAGAAGGTCGTGTTTTAGCCGTCGGGAGTCTCTGTGGATTCGCAAGCGGTTCATCGCTCATTGGCGATGTTTCCGTCCGCCCTCCCTCGCCAAGGATAGACGAAATGGTCTCCCACATCTCAAGTTGCCATTTTCTGGCCATTTACGCGCTCCGGTCTGGTTTCCGGCTTGAGGCTCATCGAACCTTCGGGGTCTCTATCTTAATAATCCGAAACGTTTGTTAAGCGAGCGTGTAAGGAATGTTAAGTTTTCATAAAGATAACCCCGCCCTGGCGGACGGGGTTATCTCCACGTTGATCCTGACGGGACTGTAAGACGTTTCAGTCTACGATCTTAAGTTTGATCTCGTCTGAGTTGGCCTTGAGTTCCGGTGCGTACATTGCGCTTGCCTTCGTCGGCAGGGCGCTGAACTTGCCGGGAATCTCGGCCCTCATGCGGTAACTCAGCGAATGCTTGCCTCTGGCCAGGCGGCGGACGAAGAACGTCACCCGCTCATCGCGAAGCTCCATGTATGCGCCCATTCCATTGTTCGAGTATCCGCTGCGGAGGTCCACCGGCTCGAAGCCCGAGGCCTTCATGTCCTCGAACATGATGTACTCGTAGTCGTTCTTGGACTCCATGGACAACTCGATCTCTACCAGGTCGCCGCTGGTGAGCGTGTCGAGGTTCTTCAACTCCTTGCGCTCGTACTTTTCGACCTTCTGATCGACAGCCTGGCCGCGTGAGCCTTCGACCTTGATCTTCTTGTCGACCTTGACCAGCTTGTAATACTTGCGGTTGACCTTGATCTCCAGGCCGGCCCGGGTGATGTGGTCCTCAAGCGTGAAGTTCGTCAGATACGCGTTGAAGTACAGCGGCCCGGTCCCTTCCTTCCTGAACTCGACGGTGTGCTTGCCGGTCGTCACCTTCTCGCCCAGCATCACCAGCTTATTGTCGAAGCTGAAGAGATTGTCGGCGTTGATCTTCACGGACTTTTGCTTCTTGCCGTCCACGAAGATGTTCACGGTCATGTTCGGCTTGTCTTCGCCGGCGGCCTTGATGAAGTCGGCGAACGCCTCGATCACGTAGGCGGTGTCGCGCGTCGAGTTCCAGTACGTCGCGTGGCGGCGGTTATTGATCATGTACTTGACCAGCCGCGAGGCCTTTTGGCTCTTGGGCTCGGTCAGGCACAGCAGCTTGAGGTAGTAGGCGTGAGCCTCGATCTCGCTGCCGTACCAGCACCACCACCAGCCGCTGTTGGGCAGCTTCAGCCAGGCCGACTGGTTCTCGTCGTCCTGCTGGAGATACTGCTCGATATTGCGCTTCAGCATGTTGCGCTTCTCGTTGTCGCCGATCTTGTGGCAGGCGATTGCGAACATGGCCTTGGCGTAAACGCTTATGTGGTTGCGGTCGCGATAGATCCGCTTGCGCATCTCGGGGTTGTCGACCTTCTCGTCGACGAGGACCATGTAGACCAGCGCGTCGAGGTTGTCGGCGAACTGCTTTCTGCGGACGTTCTTCTTGTCCTCTTCGAAGTTGATCAAGTACTGAAGTTGCTGAGCCTGATATCGCTTGAGCCATTCAATGCCCTTCTTGATCGTTCCCGGAACTACGGCCACATCATTGGCCCGGGCGATCTGCAGGCCGTGAACGACCACCGCGGTTGTGTGCGGATAGGAGCGCTCGCGCCATCCGGAGAACCAGCCCCAGCCGCCGTCGGAGTTCTGCATGTTCGTCAGACGCTGGAGCCCGGCCTTGACCATCCGGTCGACCTCGCCCTTGTCGAAGACCGGGTTGCGGTTGACCCACTTCCGGCCGTCCCAACGCTTCTTGCCGATCAGGCGTTTCCAGTCTTTGGCTCGCTTGGCGTCGTCGCCGATCTCCTGTGCGTTGAGGTTCGTTCGCTTGGCCTTGATCGCGTCGAGGTCCAGGCCCATGTTCTGCAGGACCTTCTGGGTGATGACCGTAGGCAGGAAGCGGTTGAGGGTCTGCTCGGTGCAGCCGTAGGGGTATTCGACGACGTACGGCAGGGCGTCGACCATCGCTCCGGCCAGCGTCGGCGAGTAGCGGATCTCCAGGCGGCTTTCCTTCGGCCTGCGCTGCTTGGGCACGTTGATTACGAACTTGCCGCTCTTGTTCTTCGGGCGCAGCACGCCGGAGAAGCTGTCGGTCTTCAGCATTCCGTGCACGAACACGGGGAAGTCGGACGCCATCGCATCGGACTCTTCATCAGTCAGCGCCTTCATCGTGATCTTGGCCTCGCCTTCCTTGACGACCTTGACGCGCCAGTTGACGCGTTTCTCGCCGCCGGCGGCGATCTCGACGGTCTGGGACGCCTCTTGCCCCTTCATCAGTTCGATGCATCCGCCGCCCAGGGCCAGTTGCACGTCGACCTTTTTGGCCTTCTTGAGATAGTTGTGCACGTTTGCCGACAGGACCACTTCATCCTTCTGCACGAAGAATCGCGGCGCCTGCAGGCGGACGATCAGGTTCTTTGTCGTCACGACCTCGACGCTCCCTTCGCCGACTCGCGTGCCGTGTCCCATAGCCCAGACCTTCGTCTTCCAGGTCGTCAGGTTCTCCGGCATCGTAAGCTCGATCTCGGCGAACCCGTCCTTGCCGGTGGTAAGCGCAGAGGCCCAGAACGCGGTGTCTGCGAACTTGGTGCGGACCGTCGGCTGGACGGCTCCGGCTCCCCGGCCCTGGCCGTCCGGCTTTGCGTTCGAGCGGGGGGATCTCGACTCGCTCTTCCCCTTGGCCGTCTCGCCCGGGGCTATAGCGCCCGCTCTCCTGGCCATCTTGAGCCCGTTGGAGGCGGCGCCTGGGCCTTCCATCGCTCCGCCTCCGGCGGCGTCGGCGATCATCTCAACGGATTCGCGTTCATCCATGTGGTCAGACCCGCCCGGGCCGGGTTCGTCGGCCACACTGCGCCCGAATACGCCGAGGAACGACATTCCGATCTCGCCCTTTTTCAGCAGGTTGCCGCAGGCCTTGCTCAGCGAGGTCTCCTGCCGGGCCTGGTGGCTTCTCCTCCACTTCCAGAAGAACTCCTTGATCTTGCCGACGTTCGAGCCGCCGGAGATGTATTCGACGGCCTTATCGTACATCGTAAGCACAGTCGACCCGCTGAACGGTTCGCCGTTGGCGTCGATGAGCTTGATCTTGACCTTGGCCTTCTCGCCGGGCTTGTACTTCTTCTTTGACGGGAATATCTTCACGTCGAGGACTCGCTTCTCCGGCGGCACGACGATCTGGCGAACCTCGCGGTACACCTTTCCGTCGGCGACGGTCAGAGCCTCGACGAAGAAGTTGGGCATGTCCTTCTTGATCACCTCGATCTGATCTCCGACGCTCCGGCCCTTCAGGCGGAAGATCTTCGGCGCCAGGTAGACCCCGTTGCTCGGGCGGACGAACAGGAGAACCGTCGATCCGGCGCGGGAGGTGTTAATGCGGAGTTTGACCTTTTCGCCCGGCTTATAGTTCTTCTTGTCGGCGACCAGTTCGATATCGTTGAAGCGGTAGTCGCCGCCGCTGTCGCCCTCGCCCCAGATCACGAAGACGTATCCGCCTTCGATCTTGTGGTCCTTGGCGTCTGTCACCGTGTAGCTCAGCCGATACTGACCCGCCGCGTCGGCCTTGATCTGGATCGAGGACTTGCCGTCTTCGTCGGTGTTGAGCCTCCACTGCTGGACCTGCGTCTCGACCGGCTTGCCCTTGGGGTACGACACCTTCATCAGCCTGAGCAGTCCGGTCCCCTTGACGCCCTTGGCGTCGAGCCTTCGGGCCTGGAAGTTGGCTTCGATCACGTCTCCTTTGCGGTAGTGTCCGCGATCGACCCAGGCGTAGACTTTGAACGGTTTGCGGCTGACCAGAACGTCGCCGGAGCCCACTATAGTGCGGCGCGACTTGTCGGTGATCTCGGCGGTTATGCTGTACTTGTGATCGCGATCGCCGTGGATCGCCTTGGCCAGCGCCGTGTCGATCTCGATCTTGACCTTGCCGTCTTTGTCGACCTTTACCTCGTTTTCCGAGACGACTTCCGGCTGGGGCGTCGGGCGCCATCCCCACCAGGGCCAGATCGGCCGGCGGCAGCCCCAATGCTTCCACCCGGGGTACCAGTGGTAGTCGTAGCCGTACCACCAGTAGCCCGAATCGAACAGCCAGTCCCAACGGTTCCACGGATACCATGTCGCCGAGTGCTCGGTCCGCATGACCTTGTACTTGACCTTGGCGTCGATGACCGGGGCGCCGAAGTAGTATTTCGCTTCGACGGTGGCGGTGATCTTCTCGCCGAGCTGGACCGGTTCTTTCGGCGCTTCGACAATCACCTCGAACTCAGGCTTCTTGTACTCCTCGACGCGGAATCGCCCGGCGCCGTAGTAGCGGTTGCCCTGGCGGATCTGGATCGAGTACATACCGAGCGTCGCTTCATCCTTAAGCGCAAGATCGCCGGCCGCTCCGCCGAACTCGTCGAGCTTGACGGTCTTCTCGAAGAGTTTCTCGCCCTTGGGATTGTGGACCCGCACCTGGTAGCTCTGTCCGGCGAATTCGCTCTTGCCTTCGACGTCGTACTTGGCGGTGTTGATCCAGAACTTGAAGTTGACCTTCTGCTTTGGTCTGTAGACCGGGCGGTCGGTGATCACAAATGTCTTGCGCTGGTTGTACTGGTGATCGTAGTACCGTCCGTACCATACGCTTGAGAAGCCCAGATACGCCATCCGCCCGGACTTTGTCCGTGCGATCGCGACCCACCTGTAGTTATTGGGCATCTGGTCGGGGCCGAGGGTAACCTGCCCGTCGGCGTCGGTGAACTCAGAGAAATTCTTGATCAGCGTGTTGTAGCTGCGTTTCCCGCCAACGTTCGAGTACTTGCGCCGCCAGCCGAAGAATTCGACGTTCGCCTTGGCGATCGGCTTGCCGCTTACCGCGTCGGCGACGAAATACCAGGTCTTGCCGTTCAGCGGTTTCTTGACGATGGCGGTGTCGGCGACCCAGATGACGATTCGCGACATGTTGCCGTCGACCATCTTCGCAGTCAGGAGATAGGCGCCGGCCTTCTGGAGCGGGGTCGCGACGGTGATTCGCTTGTCGAAATGCGCCGCTCGCGGCTTTACGTCCAGGTCCCACTCGGCGACTTTCTTGTCGATATACTTCGCCTCGTTGTTCCGGACCAGGCGGTGCCCGATGTTGTTGATCTGCGTCTTGTTCCAGTCGCCTTTCTGGTGATTGGCCTTGATGTAGGCCTTCACGTCGGCCAGCAGTTGTTCGATCTTGATCGAGCGGGCCTCGAAGTGAATCTGCTTTCCGTTTCGGAATCTGAACTCGACAGATGCTCCCTTGCTCGACGGCTGGGTCATAACCGGTTCGAATACGCCCCAGGGATCAACGATCTGTTTGAGGCGTTTGGCTTTGGATTTGTTGTTGTCGTCGCCGAACTTTTTGATGTTCCGACGCCAGTAGTCCGCGGCCTTGGGGTACTGTCGGCGATTCTCGAACGTGCTGCAGAGCGAACTCATCGCGTTGCTGGCGTAGTTGCCCTGCTTGGCGCTGAGGTTCTTGAAGATGCGGATGTAGTTGTACTCGTCGGGCAGCTTGAAGCGGCGGATGCCTATCGCCAGGCGGGCGATTGTCTCATCCTCGCCGAGGGTGTGCAGTTCGTACGTGCCGGAGGTGTGCTTCTTGCCGTCGTCGCGAGGTTCGGGGCTTCGCCACGATCCGAAGAATCGCCCGTATCGGCCCATGGTCTCGACCCCGAACTGGGCCTTGAGGAACGAGGCGAACTGGTAGTCGACCGAATCCTTCAGCGTCGGGGAAAACTCGACGGCCTGCAGAAGCGCCCACCGCCAGCGCTGTCCGTCTGTCTTGGCTGCTTTCCACGTCTTGGGGCGCGAATGGTAGACCGGATTCCCATCCTTGTCGACCGGGGCTCCGCGCGACGATCCGCCGTATCCGCGGCGGCCGTAACCGTGGTAGTAGCCTTTCTGGTAGTCCGGCAGCTTGGTCAGGTCAGTCTTGTACTGAAGGCGCCAGGCCGCGGAATATCCGCGATTGCCCATTATCATGTTCGCCAGCGCCTGGTGGAACGATCCGACCGCGGCGTGATCGCCGTCGTTTTTCGTCAGAGGTATCGCCTGGACCATCAGTTGCAGGGCTCGCACGCGATCCCGCTCGTAGCTGTTGGCGTATTGCCCGCCGCCGCGATGCCGACCTCGATTGAACTCGCCGCTTATTATGTATCCGTAGTGGTTTGCGTTGAGATATGACTGAGCCGCCGTCCAGAGAAGCCGCCAGTTCTTTCCGTGGACCTTGATGACATTCTCGCGGAATTTGTCGATCTCGTTACGGCGGTTGAGCCGCTGCAGCGAACTGATCGCCATGTTCAGGTCATTTCCCACATCCTTCTTACCGGTCTTGGCGTTCAGGGCCAATTTCGCAAATGCCTGGTAGGCTTCGTTGAAGTTGCCGTCCCGGTAGAGTTTCTGGGCCTTGGTGCGATCGGCTTTTTCGGCGGCCGATATTGGCGCCGCGATCGCGGTCGCGACGGTGATCAACAGTGCGATTTGAACGAAACGTTTCATGGTTCACTCCTTAAAGTGATCGAAAACAGCTTTGGCGATTCAGATTATAGTTGGATGATCCGCAGTTATTATAGACGCATGAGAACGATTTGGGTTCCACGATGATTGAAATTCCGCCAACGGCTTCTTACCACGGATGGTGGAAAGCCGTTGCCGTGGTGCACTGAAAAAGCCCTGGAAACGATTACGCAAGGAATATCCCTCGGCCGCCTGCGTCCGGAGCATTCATGTTTTCTTTCCGGTAAAAAAACTCGCTTCCGGTTGTAGGGACGGATATTATTATTCAGGTAGTATTTGGAGAACAAACAGTTCTATCCATGCGTAAGACTATTTGAGATCATTTGCTTTAGGCGAGCATGTCGGCGTTTTGACCGTCTGTTTTGACTCTGCATCTGCAGTGCGAACCGAATGTCGGTGAAAAAAACACCTCGACAACTCTGCGTTACGTAAAGAAATGGTTCTGATATGCCGAGTATAATTTCAGCAGGACGGCGGACCCTGGAGTACGGGCGGTCGTTTGTTAACCTGTTTCAAGTTCTTACAGAAAGGTTTGGTGAGTGATGCTTAAACGAGTGTTGGTACTGGCCATAGTAGCCGGAGCGTTGACGTTCGTCGGATGCGGCGAAGGCGGCGGTTCATCGTCGGGTAGAGTGGCTGTTGTGGACCTGACCAAGATCGCTGAGGATATAGGTCAGAAGTCCAAGATCGAAGAGGCCCGAGAGGTCCGCGAGCGCAATCTCCAGATCTCGGTTCGAGTCCTGCAGAACAACGTGCAGGCCCAACTGGTCGACATGGCCCAGAAGATCGGCAAGAAGCCCGAAGCCAAAGTCCCCGAAACGCCCACGGAAGAAGAGAAGAAGGCGATCGAAGAGTGGGTCGGAAAGATGCGCAATCTGGAGCAGGGCCGCCTCAACGCCGTCAACCAGATTCGCCAGGCTTACGCCAAGCAGCGTCAGGCCAATCAGGCCGCCATGGTCGCCGAGATCACCAAGATCCGCGATAGGATCAAGCCTCTGGCCGAGGCGGTGGCCAAGTCCAAGGGGCTCGACATCGTGATCACCACGTCGTCGGTCCTCGTCCACGACAACGCAGTCGACATCACGTCCGATGTGTTCGAGAAGGTCAACGCCTTGCTGTCCAACGGTGAGTTCCCGACAGTCAAGATCCCCGACCCGATCAAGGTCACCCGCGCGACGACCCAACCCGCCGGCGGCGGAACAACGCCCGCGCCGAAGACGCCCGCCCCGAAGACTCCGTAAAACGGATACTCGATAAGACAGGCTTCAAAGTGAACCATCGCCGCCCGAAGCGCAGGAATGCGTTTCGGGCGGCGTGTTGTTTTTTGTAGCTGTCAGCTATCAGCTAATAGTCACGGCAACGGCTGCGGGATCAAGCATGCATTGGCTGGTCGTGGTCGTCGGTCTTGCCGTAGCTGACGGCTGATAGCTGATGGCTGATAGCTGATGGCTGATAGCTGTCAGCGAATAGCTGACAGCCAATAGCCGCGACGTTCAGGTTGTTATTGCCGCAGATAGTCGTTATCTTCTTGGATTCGCGTTTTTCAGCAGAGAGACTCCAATGAAGATTTTCGTGGTGAATTGCGGCAGCAGTTCGATCAAATACCAGCTTTTCGACATGCCCGGCGAGTCGGTTCTTGCCCGGGGCGTACTCGATCGCCTCGGAAGCGATCGGGCCGAGTTGAAGCATGAAACCGACGCCGGAGTTCGGCGCGCCGACGTTGAGGCCCCCGACCATGCTGCGGGTCTTAAGATCATCCTGGACGCACTGGCGGCCTCCGCCGACGGCGTGATCGACTCGGTCGACGAGATTGACGGCGTGGGACACCGCGTTGTCCATGGGGGAACCGAGGCGACAGGATCAGTTCTGATAGACCAGGGCATAGTTGAGATTCTCGAGCGGAACGTGGACCTGGCTCCGCTTCACAACCCCCCGAATCTTGTGGGCATACGCGCCGCGGCCGACGCTATGGAATCGGCGCGGCACGTCGGCGTGTTCGACACGGCCTTCCTGGCGACGCTTCCGGAAAAAGCCTACAGATACGCCGTGCCCGAGCAATGGTACTCGGATCATCGCGTACGGAGATACGGATTCCACGGCACGAGCCACAAATACGTAACGCAATGCGCCGCCGAGCTGCTGGGCGAGCCGACCGACGAGGTTAACCTGATAACCGTTCACATGGGCAACGGCGTGTCAATGACCGCAGTGTCCGGTGGAAAAGCCGTCGATCATTCGATGGGCATGACCCCGCTGGAAGGCCTGATGATGGGCACCCGCAGCGGCGACATCGATCCGGCGATAGTCTTCTACATGATCTCGCGCGGCATGACCAGCGGGGATATTGACGATGCGTTGAACAAGCGTTCGGGTCTTTTCGGCGTTTCGGGCGGTCGGAGCGACATGCGGGACCTGGTGGCCGCCGAGGCCGAAGGGGATCAGGCGGCGAAACTGGCCATCGAGATGTTTATCTACCGCATTATCAAGTACATAGGCTCGTATTACGCGATTCTGCCGCCGCTTGACGCGATTGTGATGACAGGCGGGATCGGCGAGAACTCCACGGCGATTCGCCAGAGGATCTGCAGCGGACTGGAGCGTCTGGGCGTCATAGGCGACCGGCGGGCCAACGCCGCAATCAAAGGCGGACTCACAGGTCCGATCACCGCTCAAGAGTCCCGCCCGCCGGTCTGGGTGATCCCCACGAACGAAGAACTTATGATAGCACGCGAGACTATGCGACTGGTGGACGACCAGTGAACGGCCGGTGGCCAGTAACGGCAACGGCTTGTGGTCAGTGACCAGTAGCGACAACGGCGGGTGACGGCGGTGGTTGGTGCTTGTTCGATAATAGCGGTAACGGTAAATGGCGGGTTACGCCGATGTCATGAATAGGCGGATATGGTCTTTTTTAAGGGATGTCCGTCTGTTGCGCGAAAAGTTTTCTTTGCCAACGCGGGTTTAGCCTGCGACAATAAGATGGTAACGCGTTAAAGTACAACAGGCTTGCGGGCTCGGGCCCCGAACAGGCCAATATGGAGTTACTATTATGCGCACAGATGTGAAAATCGGTATCGCCGGCGGACTCGTACTGGTAGTCGGCATTATTATCTACGCGGTTGTCAACTCCGGTTCCACCGACAACCCCGAGACGCCGGATGATCCCAACACGCCGATAGGACAGAAGGACAATCCCGACGATCCGGGTTCCGGGGCGCTTGGGGGGGGGAATCCTGACGGAGCCCTGAACACCGACCTGTTCGGTTCGAGACCCACCGATCCCTGGTCCCCGGGAACCGGCGGCGGGACCGACACCACAGGCGGCGACAACACCGGCGGTCCGGACGTGATCGGCGGGGTGGGCGATCCGGATACCGGCGGTGTGGGAGTGCCGGACCCCTCGTCAACCGGCGGCACGACAGACACCGGCGGGGGGCTCGATATCGGAGTTGGGGCCGATCCTGACCCGGATCCCGACACCGGCGGCGGGACGATGATAACCATGGTCCCCGACGGACCTGTCGATTCCGACATCGGCGGCGGGACGTTCACCCCGGCGGTCGGCGACTCATCGATCGGCCCGGTCGACCCCGGCGCTCCGGCGATAGTTCCCTATCCCGACACCGGCTCGGACATCGGTTCGGACGCCGGCTCCGACACCGGCGGTGTCCTGACCGGAGCCACTGACCCGATTGTGGGAGCCGCCACGACCGAAAGGACACATGTCATCAAGTCCGGCGATCAGTTGTGGAAGGTCGCTGAGATGTACTATGGAAGCGGAAGACACTGGCAGCTTATCGTTTCGTCTAACCCGGGACTGAATCCGACGGCGATGCCGATCGGAAAAACCATCAAGATCCCGCCTCTTCCCGCCGACACGTCCGGCGGCGTGTCCTCAGGCGGCTCGACCGCCGCCGACCCCGCCGTCGGGCTGGGCGAGAAGATCTACGTCGTGAAATCCGGCGACAGCGGGATGTGGGGCGTATCCGAGAGCATGTACGGACACGGAAAATACTACAAGGCGATAGCCAACAGGAATCCGAACGTCGATGCGGCGCGTCTGAAGATCGGGCAGAAGCTCGTCATCCCGCCGCTCGAACAGGCCCAGGCGTTCCTGTCGGGCGGATCGACCAGCGGCGGCCTGACGACCGCCGGCGGAGGAACCGTCGGCGGCTCGACGACGCCGAATCCCACCGTCGGACTGGGCGAGAAGATCTACGTCGTCAAGTCCGGCGACAACGGGATGTGGGGCGTATCGAAGAGCCTCTACGGCGACGGCAAGTACTACACGGCGATAGCCAACAGGAATCCGAACGTCGATTCGGCGCGTCTGAAGATCGGGCAGAAGCTCGTCATCCCGTCCCTCGAACAGGCCCAGGCGTTCCTGTCGGCCGGTTCGTCGATCGGAACTCCTTCGCCCAGGCCGAGTACCGGCCGAACGCCGAGACCGACTCCCAGGCCCACACCGAGGCCGAGACCGACTCCCAGGCCCGCCCCGGCCGCCGGCGATGACGAACCTGACTTCAGCTAAGCGACAGCCGCTGTTGTGACAAAACCGTCCGGACCCGGAGACATTGATGTCTGCGGGTCCGGTTTATATGGTTGAGTATTGTTTTGGCCGCGACGGAATTTCAGGGTAAACTCTCCGGATATCCGCGTTTGTGATTTTGCGCCTTTTCACCCCCTACAGGAAGCCCCGCAACGATATGAGGACTACGCTCGAAAACAGAACGCAGACACGTATGCAAAAGAGTATCCTGACGGTTCTGTCGGCCGCGGCGTGCCTGCTGCTGACCGGCTGCCCCAAGGACCCGATCATCAAGCTTCCGAACCGGATAGGCGAACGGACTATGGTAGTGCCGACTCACCACATGGGAACTGTCTCACAGTTCGCCCGGCTCGTCGGAAGCCGCATGATGCCTGTCCGCGGCTACGGCGTGGTCGGCGGCCTGGGCAAGGACGGTTCGTCGCAGATACCTCCGCACCTGCGAAACTACCTGATCCAGTACCTTCGCCGGCGGAACATTGGCTCACACCGGGCCGGCACTGAGGATCTTCCGCCCGAGCGCATTCTCAGGGATATGGACACCGCGATAGTGGAAATCAGCGGATCGATACCCTCGTGCGCACCCAGGGGCCGACTGTTCGACGTTCAGCTTCGCGGCATCGGCTCGCAGGTTCGCAGCCTGGAAGGCGGCATACTGTACGAGGCCGAACTCCGTCTCGACACCGGAGCGGCGAGCCCGCCGGATCGCGGATCGAAGATCCTGGCCACCGCGTCGGGCCAGGTGTTCGTCAATCCGTTTATCGACGACACCAAGGTCTCCGAGCAGATTAAGCTCCGCCAGGGTCGCGTGATAGGAGGGGGAAAAACCTCCTCCCAGCGGGCCGTCAGCCTGCAGCTTCTGAGTTCTGATTTCAGCCGCGCCGCGGTGATCCAGCGCGTCATTAACGACAGATTCCAGAGGCCCGGCGAACCGAGAGTCGCCAACGCAAAGGACTCGGACTCGATTTCGATCAAGATACCTCCCCAGTGGCGATCCGACTATACGCACTTCCTGGAGTTGGTGATGCACCTGTCGCTCCAGACCGACGGCGGACAGTGGGAGAAACGCGCCCGCCAGGTCGCACACGCCATGACGCTTCCCAAGGCCAATCACGAGGCTCTGTCGCTTGTGATGGAGGCGATGGGGCGCAGGGTCATACCGGTAATAAGCACGCATTACACCAACGCCGATCCGCATATCTCTTATTATTCGGCCCGGGCCGGAATGAGGCTCGGGGACCTGACAGCCGCGCCGGAAGTCATACTCCGAGCGGCCGGCAGTCCGGGAAGCCCGCTGCGAAACGAAGCCTTGAAGGAGCTTGGACGCCATACGAATTACATTCGATCGCTGGGCGTGCTGACGAAAGCCCTCGATGAGCCGGACAGCATCATTGGCATTATCGCTTACGAATCGCTCCTGAAGATGGGGCGAAGCAGTGCGGTGATGACAATTCCTGTCGGAGATTTTCATCTCGATATCGTCAGGTCCAAGGGACCCGGCGTGATCTACGCCACGCAGTCCGAGGCGCCGCGGATCGTGCTGTTCGGAGGCGACATGACGATCGTGCGCCCGGTCTTCCTCGAAGCGCTTCAGGGACTGATCACCGTAAATGGTTCGGCAAAAGACAAATACGTGACAGTGTTCCGCAAAGTCGGGCAGTCCGGCAGGATCAGCCCGGCGTTCAAGATCGCCCCGACCGGCAGGGCTCTCATCAGCGCCCTGGGCTGCGAAGCCAAGAACGGACAGGGTCAGTTAATGCTCCCGGATGTCGGCGATGACGGAAAACCAAAGCGTGACAGTTCGGGTCAGATCGTGTATAAGAGGGCTGACATAAAGGGCCTGGGGCTCAATTACGGGCAGGTGGTGACGACTCTGCACCGCCTGTGCGGGCAGGGTTCGTTGTCGAAAGACGACAATTCGGCGCCCGCCAAGTTCGTGCTCCAGAAGCCCAAGGGACTTCAGGATTTCCTCAGAGGAGCGTCGGACACCGGAAGGCCCAACATAACAGAAGATTGAGACAGAAAACCGACGTCATGGATTGACGTTGCAATAGCCGAAAAATACAATGGCGCACCGGACTGTCGGTCCAAGCCGCACTACGCCGGAGTTTATGGAGAATACCTGGCGATGAAACTGAAAAAGCTGATTATGTGCGGGTTCAAGAGCTTTGTGGACCGCACCGAAATGGAGTTCGATGAGGGAATAAGCTGCATCGTGGGCCCCAACGGATGCGGCAAGAGCAACGTCGTCGACGCGATGAAATGGGTCCTGGGGGAGCAGTCGGCCAAATCTCTCCGCGGAACGGAAATGCTGGACGTTATCTTCAACGGTTCGTCAGCCAGGCGCGCCGCCGGTTCGGCCGAAGTGACGCTGGTCTTCGACAACTCAGACGGCGTGCTGCAGCCGGCGTTCAGCGACGGTTCGGTCAGCGACGTAATCTCAGTCACCAGGCGCCTGTACCGCAGCGGACAGAGCGAATACCTCATAAACAAAGCCCCGTGCCGTCTGAAGGACATCCGCGAGATGTTCATGGACACCGGGCTCGGCAAGGATGCATACAGCGTTATCGAGCAGGGTCGCGTCGAAGCGTTTCTACAGGCCAACCAGGACGAGCGGCGCGCGATATTCGACGAAGCGGCCGGGATAAGCAAATACAAGGCCAGAAAACGGGAGGCCATCAGAAAACTCGATCGCGCCGAACAGAATCTCCTGAGAGTCAACGACGTCCTGAACGAAGTCGAGAAGCGCCTGCGCTCGATCAAGTACCAGGCCGGCAAGGCCCGCAACTACCAGACCTACTCCCAGGAACTCGGCGAGTTGAGGGTCCTGCACCTCCTGGCGCAGTACCACGAGCTTTCGAGCGTCCGCAAGGATCTGCAGGCCAAGATCGACGCCGGAAACGATCGCGCCTCGGCGATCCAGACGCGGATCAATCAGCTCGAAGCCGCCGGAAGCGCCACGGAAATCGAATCGGTCGAGCTCGAACGGGCCGCACGAGAACTCCAGGGCCAGATCGCGTCGATGGACGCACGCATCACAGGCTGCCAGGAGCGGGCCGAGATGCTCGCGCAGAAGGTCACCGAACTCGGCCAGCAGATCGTGGCGATATCGGCCAGGAACGAGGAGCTGGAGGCCAAGATCGCGGCCTGCCGGAAATCCCTCGCCGAAAGCCAGGCGGGTTTGGAGACTACCGAGGGCGACATCGCCCGCCTCGAAGCCCAGCACCAGTCCGTTCGCCAGGAGCACTCCGGCGGCGAGTTGGCGCTGGCGAATCTGCAGAACGAACTGGCCGAGGAGAAGGCCTCTGCGATCGATCTGATGCGGAGAACCGCACAACTCAACAACAACATCCAGGCCTCGACGATCCGCAGCGAGAACCTGACCGCGCGCAAGGAGCGCCTGGAGACGAGGGCCTCCGAACTCGACGAGACGCTCGGCAGCCTGAAATCCGAACAGGCCGAACTCCAGCAGAAAGTCTCCCAGGCCCGCGGCGAAGTGTCCGGAGCCCAGGAGCGCCTGGACAAGACCGACGAAAACTCGCGGAAACTCACCGACGACGAGCAGGCGCTGAGAGTTCGTCTCGCCGACGTCCGCGAAAAGCGCAGCGCCACCGCATCGCGAATCGACGCGATCGCCGAAATGCAGCAGCGTCTGGAAGGCGTATCGGCCGGCGTGAAGAACGTTCTCCAGGCGATCCGTGAAGGACAGCTTCCCTCGATCCGCGGCATGCTCGGTCAGTGCATCGAAACCGACGTCGAGCACGCTCCGATCGTTGAAGCGGCCCTGGCGGGAGCCGATCAGCGGCTTATCGCCGACAGCTTCGAGCAGTTGCGCGCCGATCGCGGTCGAATCAACGAAATCATCGGCTCCAGCGGGGCTGTCGAAATTGTCTCGCTGGACCGAGCTGCTCCCGAGGCGTGCGGCTTCGACGCCGAAGGCTGCCCGCAGGTAATCGCGCGCGCTATCGACTGGGTCCTGTACGATCCGGCGCTCGATCCGGCGATCCGTTCGGTGCTCGGCGGAACCATGGTCGTCGCCACTCTCGACGACGCGGTCACCGCGGCATCGGCCGCGCCTAACGGGATTCGGTTCGTCACCACCGGCGGCGAAGTGCTCGAACCTGACGGTCGGATCAGGATGGGCGCGGCGAATCGTTCGACCGGCGTCATTGCACGCAAGAGCGAACTGGCGGCTCTCGAGGACACCCAACTCACTCTCGACTCGAGCATAGAGTCGCTCGAGGCCCAATGCCGCGACGCGCACGACGAAATCAAGCAGCTCGACGCACGCAGGGCCGCCCTGCGGACAGAGATTAACGAGGCCAACGCACGCCGCGTCAGGCTCGAAGCCAACCTCGCTCAGGTCGACGAGCAGGTCGACCAGGCGTTGCGGACCCAGCCGGTTATCGCCGAGGACATCAAGGGCGTCGAGCAGGACCTGTCGGCCGCCCAGGCCGCCGTGCAGACCGCGACGACCGAACTGGCGGCGCTGCAGGAACAGAGCCGAACCAGGGAAAACGAGTCTGAAAGACTGGAAAGCGAAATCGCCGCCGCGTCGGCCAGGCAGAATTCGCTGTCGTCGCGGCTTACGGAAGTGAAAGTTTCACTCGCGTCGACCGAGCAGAAGAGACTGGCGCTGCGGGAGTCGCTGACGGGTCTGAACCGCCAGAGCGAGCAGATGACCCAGGATCTCGAAGGCGGAAAAAACGAAATCGAACTTCTCCGCGGTCGGCGAAGCGACACCGAGCAGGGCGTCGGAGCCGCACGGGAGGAGACCGACAAGCTCTACAAGCGGCAGCAGGAGCTTAACGTCGAGGCAGCCGATCTCGACGAGACCCGCCAGGGGCTCAAGGAAAAGCACGACGCCGCCCGGCAGGCGCTGACCGATCAGCGCAAGGTCCACGACGAAATCGCCGAGGAGATCAACAATCACCGCGTGAAGCTAGCCCAGGCCGACACGAAGGTCGACAGCCTGATAGCGCGTTCGCAGGACGATCTCGGCATGGACCTCGTCGCGTCCTTCGCCGATTACGAGCACGACCAGGAGCGGGACTGGGAGCAGGTCAGAGTCCGGATCGAGGAGTTGTCGGCCAAGATCAAACGCCTGGGCAACGTGAACCTCGACGCGATCGGCGAGCAGGAGGAGCTGGAGAAGCGCCAGGAGTTCCTGTCGACCCAGCTCAAGGACATCGCCGAAAGCAAGAAACAGCTCAACGACCTGATCGCCCGGATCAACCGCGAAAGCCACGAACTGTTCCTGCAGACTTTCGAACTGGTGCGGGAGAACTTCCAGGAACTGTTCCGAAAACTCTTCGGAGGCGGCCGGGCCGACATCATGCTGACCGATCCTGAGGATATTCTCGAATCCGGAATCGAAATCGTCGCTCGCCCGCCCGGAAAGGAGCTGCGGAAGCTCTCGCTGCTGAGCGGCGGAGAGAAGACCATGACGGCGCTTTCGCTGCTGTTCAGCATTTTCAAGGCCCGCCCCAGCCCGTTCTGCCTGCTGGACGAAGTAGATGCGGCCCTTGACGAGGCCAACACCGAGCGGTTCGGAAACCTGCTGGCCGACTTCGTCGAACACAGCCAGTTCATAGTGATCTCGCACGCAAAGCGGACGATGAGCATGGCCAACGTGCTCTACGGCGTGACCATGCAGGAGCCCGGCGTCTCGAAACGCATATCCGTGAAGTTCGAGGATTCTGGCAGCAAGCTCGACACGGAACTCGAACCGGTTTCGGCGTAACGCTGATCGATTCGAATACCGATCAGGTTCCGGCGCCGCGGACTGTCCTCGGACCAGAAGGACCCGCCGCTGAGGTAAGCCCGATCTCTATTTCATCTTCGTCGCGGTAAAGACCAGTTCGTACTTCTTTTCCGGATCGCACTTGCCTGGGTTGGGGATCAGGAGGAAGTTGTCGGTTACTACCGGCTTGAGATCCGGGTCCTTCGTGATCTTGACGTCCTTTACGCGGTGGGGCAGGTAGGCCACGATCGGCCGGCCGCCGCGTTGGGAGCCGTTGGTGTTGATCGGCTTGAAAGTCGCCTCACCGCGATTGGGCTTGATCGTAAACGTGTACTTGCCCTTGTCCTCTGTGAGCTTCTGGTCCCACGCGCAGGTCGCGGGGGCCATTCGTGCGACCCAGGCCGGGTCGCCGTAGAACGCCACGAAGTCGCGGTCGAACTTCAGGCCTTTGGCCTCGCGGCCGGTCGCCGTCGACAGCTTGTGAACCAGCGCGTGATGGTTGGCGAAAAACGCTTCGGTCAGCGTGTAGCGACCCGGCTGCTCTAGAAAAAAGTCCAGGCAGCCCCAGCCGCCGTATCCGAACCAGGTCGGCACGGTGTATCCGACCATCTGGTTGACGCCGGCGGAGTTCATCCATGCAAGGGCCATCGCCTGGGGTGAGTTTATGTGGCCCATGAGGCAGTTGCCGATAGCGAGGTAAACTTTTGGGTTCGGCGAGTTTATGGCGATCTTGCGGCCCTTCGTGTCGAGCCCGTAGAGTTGGCCGTCCTTGCAGCGGAACGATCCGTTGCGGTACCGGAATCCGATCTGCCAGTCTTTTTCGGTCGCGTGCCCGGAGGTTACGAACAGCTCGGCCTTGTAGGTGTTGAGCGTGTCGGCCAGTGCTGCGGTGGTGTCGTCGGGGCCCTTTTCCTCCTTGGGCTCGCCGCCGGGGAGTTTGCGGACCATGCGGTTCTTCTTCAATTCGCAATACCACAGGCCCTCGGCGCACATTTCCAGGGCGACGTCCGTTCCCGAAGCGACTTTCCTGACGGTGAGGGGCGCGGCGCACTTGGCGATCCGCAAGGCGTTGGCGGCGTCATATCCGGTCAGTATGCCCCATAGCAGGTCCGTGTACGGATCGTCGTCTAGCTTGCGCGTAAGCTGGTGGACCACGGCGACGAACTTCCTGCTCGCTTCGGCTGGGGTCGCAACGAAACACGCGTATTCCGGGAAGCTCTTTTTCAGTGCGGCCAGTGCTTCGATCGGGGACGTCTTGTACGTGTGGACTGTGGCGCCGTGTTTGGTCTTCAGTGCATCGACAACCTTACCCCAGTCGGCCTGAGCGGAAGTCGCCTCCGAAACGACGATCGCATAACTGTCGGCGGCCCTCGCGGGGGCAGACTGCAGGAACATCGCCGTCGCAATCAGCGCGA